>Ga0079305_1000715_pt1 | contig 61464 bp, 48 predicted proteins | sample LMS_cellobiose_e_FD_79183 | JGI IMG/M metagenome (GOLD analysis project Ga0079305, IMG submission 79183) | Rumen-fistulated moose microbial communities from Alaska, USA - LMS_cellobiose_enrichment | ecosystem: Host-associated > Mammals > Digestive system > Stomach > Rumen fluid ...
CGCCTTATCTTTGCCTTTATGAGCAAGTGTAAACTTGATTTCGCTGACCTGCCACTTTCTGTCGAGGCCCCCGACGTGTTCTTTTTCATACGCCTGAACGCGCACGTATTTGACGTTGTTCTTCTTGCCCTCCATCGTGGAAGATACCGTGATCCCCTCGGGGTACAGCTTCACCGTAACGTAACCCTTGACCGGCTCTTTTTCGCCCTCGACGATAACGCTGATCTCAAAGTTTTTGTCCTTCGGCTTTGCAAATATATCGTGATCCGGTTCGGGAACTGTGTTGTTTTTCACCGTCATTTTATACAGTGCCGGCTGATCCGTCAGCTCGAATTTCACGTCGAACTCTCCGGTGTTCACGGCGGTTATGTCCGAAAGCTTCGGCGCCGTCGGCGCGTCCACGATCATGAAGCGCTCCGTGTATGTAAACCCGTCGCCGGGGATGGCGTCGATGCCGCAGTTTTCGTGATAAAGCGTTCCGCCACGCTCGTCCACAAATTTCAGCGACGGACCGTCAATAATTCGGAATATGACGGTGTTGGTAAAACTGCCGCCCTCTCCCGTAAAGGTAAAGGTGATGCTCGCCGTGCCTTTGTCGTATTCTTTCGGCACGCTCACCGTCGCCTCGCAGTAGCGTCCCGCCAGAGCCGCGCCGTGGACAGTCATACCTTCGGCGGAGACTGTTATCAGAGCCGTCAGATCGTTCCGGTCGCGTTCGACCGTCCCTTCGACCTCCGCCATCCTCGCGCGGATAATGACCGGCTTTTCGCCGCCGCGCCTTATCGCGTTGCCGAAATCCTTCTGAACGTACATTTTGTACGATTTCAGTTTTCTCTTTTTATCGTCGCCGCCCGCCGCAGCCGCCGCGCCGGCTATCGCCGCGCCGCCGCCGAACACGCCGACAACTACCGCCGCGGGAACGGTTGCTCCTCCGTCCTCGCCGGGGTTCTCCTCGGCTTGTTTGGTGACGCCCGCCAACTCAAAGTCCTTGGCTGTGATAGGTTCGTCCGCTATAACTTCCGGCATCATACTGTACAGAGTCGGCGCCATGGCGACCGTCGCCTGCCACTTCGCCTGCATATCGTTGTACAGATCCACCGCTTCCTTTTTGGGGCTTACCAGACCGATCTTGTAGCCGGTCAGCCGGTTGATCAGCAGATGATTAACGGTATACGCGTCCGAAATTCCCGGGATGCGGGTATAGTAGTAATATTCATAGGTTTCCTGAAACGATTCGTACTTCAATTCCTCTATCAGCGTGGAACCGCCTTCGTGGTACTTTAATCTTTTATAGGTTTCCTTGGGTGAATCGTCCCAGTAGCTGTGGTAGACGACAAGGATACTGTCTCCGCCGCCCTGGCGCTCCACGGTTATGGTATTTCTCTCGTCTGTATTAGCCTCTTTTTCCTTATTCCATTCTTCGTACTGTTTCTGCGCCGCATCCTCCATTGCGGGGGTGTTGCCGTATTTCATATGATAGAGGGTGATATGCGGCTGATGTGCCACCACGTAGCCGTAAGTATACGCTTCCGTTTCCCCCGGCTGAAGGCCTTTGTTCTCCCTGCTGAAATCCTCGTAGTAGTATTGATACTCAAATTCCTCAATATTTTCGTCGTACATGTTGTCCTTGACGTCGTTGCGCCCGGCCGAAAAGTCCGCAACGTAATATCTGTACTTGCGGCCCGGCGTATACAGACTCGTATACACGGAGGGAAGTTTGTATTTCAGATGGACCTTCTGCTCGAAAAGGCGGTACCCCGGTTTTTCCTCGGCGTCCCGGGCGTTGAACAGATAGTAAAGCAAAAGCTTTTCGCCCGTATCCGTTACCTTGTCCGGGTACGCGTCGCCCCAGTAGAAGTCCAGTTCGAAATTGTTGCGCGTTTCCGCCCTGACCTCGTAAGCCGGGTTGTTTATAAATTTATCATAATTGAAGAGATCCGCCGCAAGCGGGACCAATACAAGGTTTGAAGCGATCAGAAACGCGGCGAACGCACCGCACAGCAATTTCAGTATTATCTTTTTCACGCCCGCGCCCCCTTTCCGAGTTTGACAACGCCTTTTGCCTGAAGTATCATCATCACGATACCGCCGACAAGCAAGACCGACCCCGCTATGATAAAGACGAGTCTCGGAAGCACGTATCCGATAAGCGCAGACGCCGCAAAGCCCACCGCAAGTCCGCGGATAACGCCTTGCGCGCTTCCCGCCGCCATACCTTTTATCTTTGACAAAACCGATCCGAAAAGCGATTGCAGAAAGCCGCCTGAAAGAGCCGCTCTCGCCGAAAGGTACGCCGCCGCTGCCGCAAGCACGCCCGATCCTCTCGTAGCGCCTCCGGATATGAAAACGTAAAGGATAAGAGCCGCGCCGATCCCGGCAATATACGCCCAAAGCGTATCCGCACCCGTACCGAACGCGCCCTTTATGATATCAGAAAATGAACGTTTTTCTCCGCCCTTGCGCGAGATAAGCCCGATAACGGAAGTGACCGCTCCGGCGAATATGCCCTTGCCTATAAGTCCTCCTATAGCTCCGACGACGCCTCCGTACATACCGCCTCCGGCGAAAGTAAGGAAGGACGTTATGCCCACCGGAAGAAAATTCACTCCCGCCGCCTGGAGTATATCTGTTATCAGCCACAATCCCGCGAGGATAAACGCGGGTATAAGACGTTTCGGATCCTTGAAAGCCGCCTTCACCGACGATATCAGATATCCGAAGCCGTCGGAAATCACTTTTCCGATCCCCGATACCGTACCCGCGGAGCCTCCGAGCGAACCGAGCACGGCTTCCCCGCCCTGATCCGCGGCGGCAAAGCTGCAGCTTTCGGGCTCGACGGATGCGTCCGCCGGATTTTCGTTCACACCCCCGGCGTTTTCGGTTTTATTTCCGCATTTGGCGCAGAATTTCGCGTCATCCGGCAGTTCGTTTCCGCATTTCGGACAAAACATGATATTCTCCTTTTCCGCTCGCGCGGTCGATCGTTAATTCGTTATCGCCGCAAAAGCAAATCAGTATTCTGTTTTTATTATATCAAACCGCGTTGCCTTGCTTCAACGGTTGCCGCCATGATGTCAATGACAATATTTTTATCAACAATTGATTCCGCGTACGGATTATGGTATACTTGTCACAAATCAGAGTGATCGTACCTTGCGGCGAAAACGCCGCATATTATCAACACCGGCGCGATCTCCGGGACTAACAGGAGCCGCCCTGCGGGCGGCAAGGTGGATTATCATGTACGCGGAAAATCTCAAAAACGTTCTTTCATGCCTCGGCGCGAGCGCCGCGGATCTTGCAAAATACCTCAAATGCGACCGTTCGAACGTAAGCCGCATAACGAGCGGCAAACGCGTTCCGAAAAGAGGCGGCAAAGCGTCCGCCGGTATCATCGACAGTCTTTATGAGATAGCCGACGACAAAGGAAAGACGCGTGAGCTTTCGGAATTCTTGTCTGTCGGAGGCGAAATTTCCGCCAAGGAGATCAAAAACCGTCTCGCCGATCACCTGTACGGCAGACACGGCGAAGAGACGTATGCGCAAAAGGACGCAAAAAACGTCGTTCCCTACCGCTCCTTCGGGCAAAAGCTCAACGCGGTCATGACGCTCGCGGAACTTTCCAACATTCGTTTCGGAAAAATGCTGAATCTTGATTCGTCTTATATCAGCCGTTTTCGCAACGGATTCCGCTCTCCGAGATCCAACGAAAGCGTAATGGAAGCGATATGCTCGATACTCCTGCGCAGAGTAACGGATCAGGCGAAGCTGCCGCAGCTATCCGCGATGACCGGCATACCGGTCGGGATACTCGAAAGCGAAGACGAATCCGCCGCGGCTTTCGGCAAATGGCTGTACGACGACCAAAGCGACGATTCTCCGGTGATCGAAAGTCTCGTCGACAGGATAGATTCCATATCCGACGAAGCAAAAACGCCGCTTCTCACACCGGAGGAAGCGGCAAAAAGCGAAACGGGTCGAACGGACGGCGTATATTTCGGTACGGACGGGCTCAGAAGCGCCGTGATCAGGTTCCTGTACGGCGTAATAAAGAAAAAAGCGCCCCTGATATGCCTGTATTCGGATCAGAACATGGACTGGATGACAGGCTCCGCGGAATTTCAGTTAAAATGGGCGTCTCTTATGATGGCTTGCGCCAAGGGCGGGACGAAGATACAGATAATACACAACATCGACAGAGAGCCTGCCGAAATGATAAAGGCGATCGAAAAATGGCTCCCTCTCTACATGACCGGCGCGGTAAGATCGTATTATTCCGTGAAGCAGAAAAACGTGCGCTTTTCATCTACTCTCTTTCTCTGCCCCGGTTCGGCGTGCATATCCGGCTTTAACGCGGCAGACTGTGAGGATACGTGCGGCATATACAGATACGACGAGGATCCCGCGATCCTCGCCGCTCAGAAAATGACGTTCAACGAGATGATAAAGAATTCGAAAAAGCTCGTCACCGTTTACAAAACGGAGGATATAGGAAACACGCCGCTCACGGAAGACACCGATATAACGGTCATCGGAAACATGCTCACACTCGCATCCATGCCGGAAAGTACCCTTGATTCCATTCTCGCAAGAGTCGGATGCGGCGAAGAAACGGCGAAAAGCGCCCGTAAAACGTGGGACTTTCTGTGCTCTCTTAAAAAACGCTGTCTCGATTCCGGAAGCTTTCACGAGTGCATACCGCTCGCTGACGAGGAATTGCTTTTTGACGGTAAAACGTACGCCGACATTCCCGGAGTCTTGGCGGTCTATACGCCCGTTGAATACGCGGAACACGTAAGAAGCGTCATGGAGCTGTCCGACAATAATCCGAACTACCGTTTTTACGTTCTACCGGAACCCATGTTTCCGAGCACGCAGATGCTGATATCAAAAAGCGCCGTTGCGGTGAGCAGGCTCAGGCATCCTCATATAACGATGCTTTTCACCCATCCCGCCATGTGCGGCGCTTTTATCGCTTATGCAAACAGGATCAAGGAGCAGTACAAGCAGGACAAGCTGACTGCGAGAAAGCTCCTTGAAAAATACCTCTGATACGTTTTAAGGCTCTTCAGGAAAAGTCGTAATCGACCTTTACCGGAGTCCCCTCCGCGCAGGACTTCACTATCGCGCATCCTACGGCGACGGTGCGCGCGCCCTCGTACCCGTCTGTCGTGGCGGGTCTGTCAAGCATTATATCCTCGCAGAATTCCTTTATTTCGGAAGCGACGTTGTGGCTCTTGATATCGACCGGGTATTCCGTCGTGCTTATCTTGCCGGGTTCCGTCTCTCTCATTACTGTGATATGATCGGATGTGTTGTCGCAGATTATTGTTCCCTTGGAGCCGTAAAGCACGGTCCTCATGGTATACGTGCGTTTGCATCCGACGCTGGTGAACACCTTTCCGATAACGTCGTTCGGGAATTTCATTATTGCGACCGTGCAGTCGTCCACGGGCCAGTCTTTCAGCATCTTCCTATTGGAATACGCCGTGACCTCGCTCGGATCGCCGGCGATCCAGCGCAGAAGATCGATAGCGTGGCATCCGCCGCCGATGACCGGGTGTCTGAGATGCACCGGATCGGTCCTCCAGCAGCCTATGCCCGGTATGAGAGCGTAATCGTGAGCGTATTCCGATTCAACGAAGAACAGCTCGCCTATCTCTCCGTCTGAAACGAGTTTTTTCGCCAGCATGAACCCGGGAGCCTTGCGGCAAACCTGACCGACCGCCAGCTTTTTTCCGCTCTTTTCCGCGGCTTTGATCATAGCGCGGCATTCGTCGAGGGAAAGCGCCATGGGCTTTTCGCAGAGCACGTGACAGCCCTTTTCAAGCGCCGCCACGGTGCATTCGCAGTGCGACTGGTCCGGCGTTGCGACCACGACCGCGTCGAGTTTTTCCTTTTCGAGCATTTCACGGTAGTCCGTATAATAAGGGACGCCGTATTTTTTTCCGAAGTCTTCAGCCGTCTTCGGGTTTATGTCGCAAACGGCGGAAAGCTTTGCCTCCTTGACGTCCTGCATACCGGATACGTGGCTCCCGCCCATCCTGAGGGCGATAACGCCAAATCTTATCTGTTCCATTTTAATCTCCTTTGCCGCCTTTTGGCGGCTGTATATTTACGCGGCGCCGCCGCAAAAATCAGGTCAGTTTTCCGAGCTTTCGTACGGAGTCGGCTCAAATGCGCCCGTGGCGACTATGCCTTCCCTGAGCCCGTGATCCTTTGCGAAAACTTCCTCGGACTTCATGAAATACTTGTACCATCTCGGTCTGTACGGCTCCGCGGCGTCGCACCAGGTGACGTCCACGTGATATATGCCGCTGTCGAGCTTGACCACGTTCCACACGTGCCCTTCTCCTCCCGGTATGCCGTGTCTCTCGGCGCACCAGAGGTTCGCCTCCCTGCAAAGGAGCACGTACGCTCCGGAGTATCCCTCGCAGACGCTTTTTCCGCACACAAGCGCGCCGAAAGCGGTGAAAGAGTTTTTCTCGGCGCTTTCGTACGTTATCTGCTCCGAAAGTACCGCGGCGAGATAATAGTATTTATCGTATGTCGAAAGTCCCTCCGGCATTTTCCGCACGATGCGCTTTATTACGCGGTACATCAGTTCAGCGTCGTGTTTTACGGCGTTCATGTCGGCTTTTCCGTTCGACACTCTGTAATTAGCGTCCTTATACGGATCGAAATACGTCTCCGTGACGGACCCGTACGTTAAGAAATTCATATCAAAATACGATACCAGATCCGGATCGTATATCATCATCGGCGTGGATACCGTGAGCGCGTCCTCGAGGTATTTCTCACCGAATTCATTTTTCGTGAATTTGAAAGTTCCCCAGTTCCTCCCGGCGTCGGTAACAAGATCGTATATTTTTTTCTGATTTGCCGAAAGGGCGGCGATCTCGCCTCCCGCGTCCTTTTCATAGGGATACGAGACCGTCGAATGTCTGTCGTCCTTCATGACCGAAACGTATGCTGTCGCCTTTTCGATCGCCCCGTCTATAATTCCGGCGGCTTCTTTTTCAAGCTCGTCGGCGAAATTCTCCGCCGGCATTTTATAGTCCGGTATCGCCGGCACGGAAACGAGCGGAAAGGCCGCGGAAGGCTTTGTTTCCTTCACTATCGTTTTGGACGGAGCATTCCCGGTCTGTTTTTCGCCGCCCGTCACCGTCTGCGCATCCGTGTGCCCGGAGCTCGCAAGCTCGTTTATCAGTTCGCCGAGAAAGTCGGAAAGAAACTCTTCGGAGCACGCGGTAAGTGAAAGCAGCGTCACGGCAAGCGCCAGCAGGATCGCCGCGGCGCGGGCAAGGTTACGTCTGTTCATAAAGATCCCTTTCCTCCCGCGCATTTTTGCGCGGAAAAAAGCATTATACGGGTATAATCATAATGATTTTTACGATTTTGTCAAGGGTTTTTATTTACAAACGCCTTTTTTTGCCGTAAAATAAACGCATGGCGTTTTCACCGGCAAAGCACCGGACGCGCCTCGTTCGCATCGCACATCGGGAGGATCGCATCAAACATGGATCGCAAGCCAAAAAGCGCCGGTATTTACCGCAGCGTAATGAAAAAAGCCGCGCCGTTATTTTCGGCGCTGATATTCGCGGCGCTGACATCCTGCGGGATGACAGTGGCGAAAACGGAGAAAACGGAATATAATACGACGGACACATCCGGGGTCACAACGGATATCCGGGAGGAAATTACGGAAATGCAATATCATCAGATATCTCAGGATGAAGCAAAGAAAATGATGGAAAAGGACGACGGTCACGTCATCGTGGACGTCCGCACCTGGGAAGAATACGCGGAAGGACATATCGTCGGCGCGATTTGCATACCGAACGAGTCGATATCGTACGCGCAGCCTGCGGATCTGCCGGATAAGGATCAGATAATACTCGTATACTGCCGGAGCGGACGCAGAAGCAAGGAAGCCGCGGAAAAGCTCGCTCGGATGGGATATACCGCCGTATACGAATTCGGAGGCATAATCACCTGGACGGGTGATACGGAAAAATAACGCGAAGCGGCGCGGTGCGCCGCTTTTTTTGTATTGACATATCCGCGAAATTGTGATAAATTATAAGCGGGATCTTATCCCGAGCCGGAGGCCTTCACCCTCCGGCTCCTCCATACGTAAAAAACAGGTAGTAATATGTTTATGAACAGCGATAGATTCGACATGACCGGCGGCAAACGCCATGTCCTGATCGCGGACGACGAGTCGGTCAACAGAGAGCTTCTTGGCTTTATACTGAAGGATGAATACGACGTCCTCTTCGCTTCGGACGGTATAGAAGCGTTGGACTCCATAGAAAAAAACGCGGTCATACTTAATCTCATCCTGCTCGATCTCCAGATGCCGGGGATGCACGGCCTCGATATACTCAGAAGGATGAGAGAGGATCAGCTGCTGCAGCACATCCCGGTCATCGTCATGACCTCGGATCAGAGCGCGGAGGTGGAGTGCCTTCGTCTCGGCGCGACCGATTTCATACCAAAGCCCTTTTCTCAGCCGGACGTCATACTTGCGCGCGTACAGCGCGTCATCGAGCTTTACGAAGACCGCGAGACCATAAGATCGACCGAACGCGACAGTCTGACCGGTCTTCTGAACATAGACTATTTTTACCGCTATTCGAAGCAGTTCGATCTGCATCACGCAGACGTGCGCACCGACGCCATACTTCTGGACGTCAATCATTTCCACGTTATAAACGAGCGTTACGGAAAAAGCTTCGGAGACGACGTGCTGAGCAGGATAGGAAAAAAGCTTTCCGATTTCTCGGCGCGCGTCGGCGGACTTGCCTGCCGCCGCGAAAGCGACAATTTCCTGCTTTACTGCCCTCACCTCGATAATTTCGAGGGACTGCTGAGCGAGATATCCGTCAGCATAGGCGCAGAAGGCGATTCGATAACGAGCCGCGCGCGCATACGCATGGGAGTACATATAAGCGACGACAAAACGATAGATATCGATCAAAGATTCGACAGAGCAAAGCTTGCCTCCGATTCGATACGCAACAATTTTACAAAGCTGATCGCCGTATATGACGACGCGATGCACGAGGCGGAGCTTTACAACGAACAGCTCATAGACGATTTTCAGGAAGCGATAGCGCAAAAGCAGTTCAAGGTATTTTATCAGCCGAAATTCGATATAAGAAGCGACGTTCCCGTACTCAGCAGCGCGGAAGCGCTCGTCAGATGGGAGCATCCGCGGCTCGGTATGATAAGCCCCGGCAGATTCATACCGCTTTTTGAGGAAAACGGTCTTATCCGTCAGCTCGATCACTACGTCTGGAGCGAGACCGCCGCGCAGATAAGCGACTGGAAAAAGCGTTTCGGAGCTTCCGTCGCCGTATCGGTGAACGTATCGCGGATAGACATGCTCGATTCCGACCTGACACGGACGCTTCAGGATATACTGGCTGAAAATTCCGTCACCACGAGAGATTTCCTTCTCGAAATAACCGAATCCGCGTATACAAGCGATTCAGCGCAGATAATCGGCACGGTCAAAAAGCTGAGAGAAATGGGCTTCCGCATCGAAATGGACGATTTCGGCACCGGATACTCGTCTCTCGGCATGATATCCAATCTTCCGATAGACGCTCTGAAGCTCGATATGACGTTCATCAGGAACGCTTTCTCCGAGAACAAAGACATGTGGATGATCGAGCTGATAATAGACATTGCCGATCATCTCGGCGTTCCCGTCATAGCCGAAGGAGTGGAGACGGAAGAACAGCTGACCGCTTTGAAGAATATGGGCTGCGATATGGTCCAGGGCTATTATTTTTCAAAGCCGGTTCCGGCGCCGCAGTTCGAGCGCTTCATCCTTGAAAAGCTCGAAAGCGAAAAGGAACGCGGATCTCTTTCGAATGATAAGAGGTCTTCCGAAAACGGCGAGACCGTTTCCGCATCCGACGGGATCACGTATTCGCGCATAGCAAGAGCGCTCGCCGCAGACTATTTCAGCGTTTACTACGTGAACACGGTGACGGACAAATTCATCGAATACAACTCTACCGGTACGTATAAAAAGCTGAATATCGAGACCAGCGGTGAAGATTTCTGGGAGGCATGCGCAAAAAACATCTCCCGCGTCGTTTATTCCGAGGACCGCGATATGCTTCTTAAAGCCATATCCAAGCAGAACCTGCTCTCCGAGCTTAGCAAGAGCGGCACATTCACCCTCACGTACAGGCTCATAGTGAACGACAATCCCACTTTCGTAAGCATGAAGGCTTCACGCATTGACGATAAAAACAGCAGTCATATCGTTATCGCGGTGAACAACGTGGACGCGCAGATGAAGCGTCAGGTATTCTTCGGCGGTTCGAGCGAGATGGCACAGCGCGATGCGCTCACCGGCGTAAAGAACAGATTCGCCTTCCTCGAGAGGAAGAAAGCGATAAACAGCGCGATAGAAGATGGCGCGCAGCAGCCCTTCGCCGTCGTCGTATGCGATATGAACGGACTCAAATCCATCAACGACACGAAAGGTCATCTTGCCGGAGACAAGAGCATCCAGGCGGCGTCGTCGACCATATGCAACGTCTTCAAGCACAGTCCGGTTTTCCGCATAGGCGGAGACGAATTCGTCATACTCATGTCCGGTCAGGACTATGAAAACAGAAAGGCGCTCGTTTCCGAGATAGAAGAAAGCAACAGATCCGCCGTATCTTCCGGCGGCGTCATCATTGCCTGCGGCATATCCGATTATCTGCCCGGTTCCGACGCGTCGGTGGATGTCATCTTTGACCGCGCGGACGCGGCGATGTACGAAAACAAAAAGGCCCTCAAAAGTTTCGCGGAATAAGATCGAGCGCTTTTGCGCGATCAAAAAGCTGAAAGGAGCGAACCTTTCAGCTTTTTTGTTTTTATTTCATTTCAGGAATTTTTTCTCGGCGGAAATCACCGACTGTTCCATGAGCTTCGCTATGGTCACAGGTCCGACGCCGCCGGGCACCGGCGTATAGGCGGAAGCCTTCGGAGCGGCGTTTTCAAGGTCGATATCTCCGATGTTCCCCTTGTTGTATCCGGCGTCCACGAGAACGGCGCCCTCTTTTACCCAATCCGCCTGAATGAATTTCGGCTTTCCGACAGCCGCCACGAGGATATCGGCACGGCGGGTGAACTCGGGGAGATCTTTTGTTTTCGAATGGCATATCGTAACGGTGGCGTTCTCGCCGAGAAGAAGCATGGAAACGGGCTTTCCGAGGATGGCGCTCCTGCCCACGACGACGGCGTGCTTCCCTGCGATCTGTATGCCGTACCTTTTCAGGAGCGAAACGATGGCTAGAGGCGTTGCCGATTTATACGCGTCGAGTCCCATGGTGAACGCGCCGAAGCTCGCCGTGTTCACGCCGTCCACGTCTTTTTCGAGGGATATGGCGTCAAAGCATCTGCGCTCGTCGATATGGGACGGAACGGGATGCTGGAGAAGTATACCGCACACCGCGTCGTCGCGGTTCAGCTCGTCGATCTTTGCAAGGAGCTGTTCGGTCGTCGTATCCTCCGGCATTTCCACTTTAAGCGGTTCGATACCTACTCTGCGGCACGCGTTGCCCTTCATGCGGACGTATGTCACGGAAGCGGGGTTGTCTCCCACGAGAACGGTGGCGAGCTTGGGCACTATGCCGGTATTTTCAACAAGCTTTTCAACTCTCGCCGCAAGGTCCGCTTCCACCTCCGCTGCGTATTTTTTTCCGTCGATTATTATCTGATTTTCCATTTTTCTTTTTTCCTTTCGTTTTCGGTCAATATACCCGAAGCGTCCCGTCCTTCATGACGTAGTTTTCGGTAACGCCCATTTCCTCCATCCATCCGCGCACCTGCACGGTCTTCCAGATATGGGTGTCGTATCCCTTTCCGGCGTCGTTGTTCCAGAGCCACAGCGGCGTCGACCACAGAAGAGCACGCGGCGCTATCGCCTCGTATACTTCCCTGCCGACTCCGTTCTGCCCGTGGTGAGCCATCTGGCAGTAAGTCGTTTTAAGATCTTTCCGGCACTCGATGAATCTCTTCCCTCCCTCGACCCCGAGGTCTCCGAGAAAGATCGTGTCCTTTCCTCCGGACGTCGTCCGGAACACCGTGGACGTGTTGTTAAGATCGTTTGCCGTTATGCACGGATCAAACGTATACAGCACTTCTATGCGGCAGCCTTTTATCTCGTATTCGTCGCCCTGCGTTACGATAACCGCGCGGTCGCCGATCGCAGCGGCAAGGGAATAAAACCTCTCCACCGTACGGTATTCTTCTCCGGGATCGCATTTTTTCACGTGCTGTACAGATGGGAAGCAGTACATGACTCTGTCGAATTCAAATTCGTCCGCGTGAGAAGCCACAAGCTCGCTGAAGCAATCTATATGATCCTCGTGCGCGTGAGTGAGCAGCCACGCGTCCACGTGCGGCTTTTCGCTGCCCGTGATCTCCGCGAGCCGGGCAAGAAGCTCAGGCGCGTTGAAATCGTATCCTCCGTCCACGACGAAAACTCCGCCCTCCGAAGTGGTGAGCACGTAGGACGAATACTGCCGTGCTGTTTCATAAGCGATCTGATAAAGAGCGTTTTCCATCATTTTTTTCTTTCGTACCGATTGTTTTTCGGATGTTCTTCACGGCTTTGGATCCCGTTTTTCGCTTCGGCGCGGACTCTTCTTTTTATTTTGCGTCCGTACCCGTGATTCACGAAATCGCACTGCTTCCTGACGTCGAAGAAAAGGTCTACCACGCTTTTATGGAACGGTATGAAAACTCCCTCGTCGATCATCTTTTTTATCTCGCTGCGCGACGCCCATTTCACCGCCTTGACCTCCTCTTGCTGGAGACAAAGATCATCGATGCGAACGTTCTTTTCTATCATGAAAATATCGCAGAAGGAATTGTGCGAATAGACGGTCATATGCGGTCTCGTATGGGAAAAGTCGTGATCGATGCCGAGCTCCTCCTTCAATTCTCTTGAAGCGGCGGCTCTGCCGTCGTCTCCGCGTATCGCGGCGCCGCCCACCGTGAAATCCCACATCCCGGGCCAGCCGTCCTTGGAGGTCTGTCTCTGCTGTATAAGCATCTTTCCCGAAGAATTGAAAAGGCAGACTCTCACCACAAGGTGATATTCACCTTTTTTCAGCCTTTCACCGCGAACGAGCGTTCCGCCGGTCTTGTTGCAGTATTCATCGTATGCATCCCAAAGCTCCATATCCTTCTCCCTGACGCCCGCCGGGCATCCATGCGTCAAGCGGATCCTTTATCGGCCTTGCCGTCAGAACATCCGCTGCGTATAATATCCGCCGTCGAGCGTGTATGCCCCGCGGCTCATCGTATCGTATTTTCCGCTTCCGAGTTGTAAGGTCATTTCTTTCCAGTCAGGATAATTCTGATGCCCGTTCGATTCGAAAACGCCGGCTTTCATCCCCGGAAGCATTTCAAGCCTCGAGGCGAACGCTTTGTTGAGCCTTACAAGCTCCGGCGTTACGGTAAGATCAGCGCAGAACACCGGTATGCCCGCCGAATGGGCGAAGGCGGCGATACGGAAGCTCTCGCTCTGCGTCTTGGCGATGGGTTTGAGAGCGACCGCGCCGTAACCGAGCGATACTCTTTTTTTCACGTCCTCGAGCGAATGGGCGCTCTCGTCGGCGGCTATGCGCACGGGAAGGTCGGAAACGTCCGTCATATCGCTCTCGTCGAAGGGCTCCTCGACGAAGATTATCCTGTCCAGCGCCCCGATCTTATCCGCATGGCTCAAAAATTCGCTGAAAAGCTCCTTTGAGGGATATCTGCCGTTGGCGTCGAGATAATATTTCACGTGTCCGTCCACGGAATACGGGCTGAACACGCCGCGCGCCGCGTCGTGAACTGTTTCAAGCCGCGCCTTATCCCACGCGAGCATTTTCAGCGGATCTCCGTCCTTATCCGGGTCGCTGCCGATCTTTATTTTCAGAAAATAATTATCGTCGCTTATAAGCGCCCGTATCTCCTTTTCTCCCAGTCCGTAGGTCACGAGCGGGATACGAAGGAGCTTTTCGCATCTGTACGACAGCGCGGCTCGTGCAAAAGCGGGTACGATATCGTCGAACGTGCGGCAGGAATTTTCCTTTGCGTAAAGGTCCCAAAGCGCGTAATCCACCGGAACGAGGGCGTTGAGCACGAAGGTCGTCCTGACTTTTTCGCAGGCGGTCACCGAGCGGGCGTATTCAAGAAGCTCCGGGAGAAGCGCTTCCTCCGCTTCAAGCGGCGAAGCAAAGCTGCATCCCTCCAGCATCTGAAGAGCGCGGCAGGTGATCGAGTACATATTGGCGTTGCCGCCGGAAAAGGAATTCTTTGAGAAAACGTCTCCGTCGCTCCAGAGCGTGCTCTGGATTCCGCTTCCTTTTCCCTCGGCTTCTCCGTCAAAAACGCTGACCGAAACGTGCCACAGACCGCTGACGTATTTCCCCTTGAAGCCGAACGGCGCCGTCAGAGGCTTTATTTCAAAATCCGACGAAGTGCGGGTTATCCTCATTTTGCCGTTCCTCTGTTTTCTCCCCGCGCGAACATGGCGGGGAATTTTTCTTTATATTCATTCATGCGCTCCGCCGATCTTTCGCAGAACGTCACGTACTCATCCGCGGAGCTCATGTAATTGTGCTCGACTATCATGTTTCCGGAAAATCCGATCCCGTCGAGCATACGCATTATCTCATCCACCTTTATCCTTCCGTCTCCGGGAGCGGCGGTGGCGAAATTCTTTTCCGTCGCGTACCGTTCCGGATCGCCGTGCTCGGGAGAAAGCCTGCGTCCGAGGTCCTTGAGATGAACGTGGCTTATCCTGTCGGAAAGAAGCGGGATTATCTCCGTCTCGTCCTCGTCTATGAACGCGAAGTTGCCGGTATCGTAATTGTATTTCAACCCCGGCACCTTCCCGAACATATATACAAGATCGGCGACCGTGGAATAAGGTCTGAGCAATTGTGAAAAATTCTCGATATATATTTCCGTTCCGAGCCCGGCGGCAAAATCGCAAAGCTCGCAGAGTCCGCGCGCTATCGCGTCGGCGGTCTCTCTTTTCTTTTCGGCGCAGGGTGATATTCCGGGGATGATCATAAATTTATATGTTCCGAGAAGCGAGACCGTTTTCACGGCTTTTTCCGCTTCCTCAAGCTCTCCCGGCTTTGAAAGATCGAAAAAGCCGTGGACCGTCTCTATCTCCGCTCCGCATTCTCCGTACAGGGCGTAAAGCGATCCGGGAGAGGCTTCCCTCGTTATTTCCGTGATATCGCATTCCGATAAGGTAAAACCGAGCTTTGAAAGCGCGCGTATACCGTCTTTGAGAGGAATGTTTTTCGCGGCGGCGTATCTTACGAAAGCAGAATGAAAAAGTCCGTATTTCATTTTTCCCGTCCCCGTTCTCCGCCGCTGCTTGAACGCGGCGGCGCGTTGTGATATAATTATTCCAGCCGCATTATACGCGGCGGAAGATCGAGCCTCATCGGAGTGGAGATTATGCCGTCCTCGACTCTTCTCTCTCCCGTTTTCACAAAGCCGAGCTTTTCGTAAAAGCCCACGGCTTGATCCGAAGAATTGACCGTGATCGCTCCCCCGTCTTTTTCACCGTGCGCCGCAATCGCTTTCTTCGCATCGCTCACGGCTTTTTCCGCAAGCGCTTTTCCGACGCCGTTTTTGTGATACGCGCCGTCTACGAAAAGAAGCGTGAGGTGATTTTTTTCGTTCACGAAGTCTTTTCCGTCTTCCGGATACGTTTTGATCCTGACGGCGCAGACGCCTATGAGCGCGTCTTCTTCCGCGAACGCTCCGTACACGTTCATCCTGCCGTCAAAGCTGTTTATCTGAAGCGATACCGTCGAGGTCACGTCGCGGAATTTCTCCATTCCCGCCATTGTATAACCGGCGGAATCGAAGGCGTAAAACGTTTTCCAGATGAGCGCGGAGGCTTTTTCGAATTCTTCGTGTTTAAGTTCTCTTATATAAAAATCCATATTCCGAAAGGACCTTTTATGAAGTATTATCTCGGACTCGATATCGGAGGGACGAAAACGATCCTCCGCCTTGAAGACGAAAACGGAAATCAAACCGCGAGAAAGAAGATACCGACGCCGAAGACAGTTCCCGCTCTTTTTGAAGCCGTGAACGGATTTGTTTCCGAAAGCGGGGATATCGAACCGGATATCGCGGCTATGTGCTGCGGAGTGCCCGGATCCGTCTCGCCGTCCGGAGAGGAAATAGGACTGATCCCGTCCCTCGGATGGGAGGGCGGAGTCCTCGCAGAAGAGCTTTTCTCGAAATTTTCTTTCCCGTGCGCCGCCGTGAACGACGTGAACTGCGCGCTGTGGGCGCACGCCGCCGAAAAAAAGGACAAGGTCGTTTTCTTCATGGCGATCGGCACCGGAGTCGGCGGAGCCGTAAGCGTCGGGGGAAAGGTGCTGACCGGCGCGTCCGGATGCGCCGGTGAAATAGGATACATGATATCCGCGCGCGAAGCGGGCGATATCGTCAGCGGAAAGAGAAAGCCGTACGACGGTTTCGGCGCTCTCGAAAGCAAGATATCCGGGACCGCGCTTGAAAAGACCGCGTCGTCTCTCGGCTACGAAAATTCGACCGTGATGTTCGACGACGCTCTTTCCCCTTCGCCGCAAAACGCGAAGGCAAAGGACGCCGTAAACGATTTTCTGCTTTATCTTGCCGCAGCGATCGCAAACTGCGCCGCGATACTCGATCCGGACGAGGTCATCATCGGAGGCGGCGTTTCCAATTCTCTTCCTCCGTACATGGGCCGCCTTAAAGAGATCATCCGTAAGATCGTGCCGATAGACGTTTGCGTAAGCATATCGCCGCTGAAAAACGACGCGGGAGCCGTCGGCGCGTGCCGCGCGGCAAGATATCTTTTCGAAAACGGTTCTCTTTTTTGAAGATCAAAAGAAATTCTTTCTCAGTATCGGGTATGCGAACTTCCCGTCCGCGCAGACCTCGGCTCTGACGAATCCGTCCGTGGGCTTTATCACGAAGCTCGCGGACTTTCCTTTTTCCCATTCGTCCGGCATATGCGTCGTGGTGTCTCTGTTGTGGTAGTTTGCCGAGAAGAACTGGGCGTGATCCGCGCCGCCGCAGACCTTCAGCACGGCGATATCGGCGCCGTCCGGATTTTTTCCGGTCTCGATGTACGCAAAGGGTCCGCCGGAGGCAATGAAGTCTCCTTTTTTCAGAGCGCAAAGCAGCGCCTCGGGGGAATTCTCCTCGGCTTTCAGATAAATGAAGCCGCGGAAAAGCTCTTTTTCGTAATAATGCGTATCGTCGGAAGCGAGGAGCATGATCGGCTTTTTCTTTATCCTTATCGCCTCGTCTATGAGCAGGCCCGAATACGGTCTCGCCGAATACGGATAGCCGGAAACGGAATTATATATCTCGGTGCCGACGATGCCTTCAAGTCCCGCGATGAAATCGGGCGTATTCAGCGACCACGCCGGATGAGCGAGTATCGCCGCGCCGCCGCAGTCGTTTATCGCGTCGACTATCTCCTGCGGATCGGCGTCTCTTGCGAGCTCCGGCTCTCTTTCGGGGCTTATGGAAACGATATGCGTCATCTGACGCGTGAACGTGTGGTATTCGCATCCGTTGAGTACCGTGAATTTTCCGTCGGAGGACGTTTTGCCGTACTTCCAGTGATCGGTCACGCAGATGAAATCGTATCCCGCGTTCCTGTATATCTCAGCCGCCTCGTCGAGGCTTTTTCTGCCGTCGCTGGCGAGCGTGTGCAGGTGTGTATTGCCTTTATACCATTTGTTGCCGTAAATATCCGTTATCATTTTTTCGTTACCTTGCCGTGAATTCCGTATTGTTTCCCGCCGCAGGCGCGGTCTCTCCGAGCAGAAGCGAAAGCGCTCTGAATATCTCCGCCTTCGTTTCCCGCGTGACGGTAAAAAGCGCGCTGTCGAAGTTTGATCCCATCGCCGATCTTCTCAGCGTCGGGAGAGAATTGTAAAGCACGTTCCTGTGTCCGAACGCGCTCATCGTGAAAAACGACGCGCCTGTCCTGTCTCGCAGGAAAGCCGTTTTTCCGCAGGTTTCCCACGGCGTCTTTTTGCCGCATCCGAAGTTGTCAGCGAAAACGCAGTGCTGAAGCAGCATGAGCGGCGCGTATCCGTAGGCGATCGCGCATCTTTCGAGCTCTCTTTCGCCGCTTATGATCCCCGCTCCGACGTACGGCGCCGATCTTTCGGGTATCTCCCTTGAAAGCGTCACGCCGCGCAAGCCGAGGTCGAAATAAACCGCCGCCGACAGCGAGTCTGTGACGTTGAGTCTCTCTCCGCCGTGGAGCTTTTTGCCCGCGAAAAGCCCTATATCTCCGAGATTTTCGATCAGTATATCTTCCGCGCCGCGCTTCATGGCTTTTTCCGCGAGGGCGAGCGCGCAGCTTTTTTCGCTGTCAAAATAATACGGGACCCACCTTATGCCGACCGTACCGTACCCAGCGTCCAAAGCCGCGTCGAACACGGACCCGGGAGACGATACGGGAAGGAAAATCTCCGTGCGTCTTCCGGCGCGCGCAGGAAGCTCTTTTATAACGGGTATCGCACTCTCGCCGGCTTTTTCGAACACGAACCTTATCGCGGTCTCCTTCGCCTTTGCAGGGAGCTTCTTTTCTTCCGTGTTTTCCGAGAGCGCGGCGCGTTCGATCACTTTTATCCGCGCGAGCTTTTTTTCAAGCTCTTCCGCGCATTCGCGTCTCATGGCGTTTATCGCCGAGCGGGACACGATGAAATCTCCGTCTGTCTTCACGTCGCACGATGCGCATTCAAACGGCGTATTGCCGAGCTTTGAAAGCGCGGACGATATCTCGCTTTCCGTAACGGCGCGCGTCAGAGCCGCGTCCGGAGGTCCGCCTCTTACCGTCGAAGTCTCCCCCCGGCTCTCCATTGTAAGCACCGATCCGGAGCCGTCCATGCGAAAAGCTATCGCCGCCGGTATTTTGGGATACGGCTTTTGTTCCGACGCCAGCGCCTTTTCGGAGGCGGCGGTGTTTTCCTTGTCTTTATCCGTCCTGACGCCGAGCATGGCGGCGCCCGGTCTTCCGTCGTAATATCCGGACGTAAATCCGCTTCTCGAAAACAGCGCGGCAAGCTCTTCTTTTTCGGAAGGCGTCACGTCGCGGCGCTCGTCGAGCGCTCGTCTGTACGCCTTTACCGTTCCGAAAACGTACTCGGGGCTCTTCATGCGTCCCTCTATTTTGAGCGAGGTCACTCCGGTGCCGCAAAGCGCGCGGAGCCTGCCTCCGAGGAAATTGTCCTTGAGGCTGAGGGGGTATTTTTCTTTTCCCGTTAAGATCCCGCCGTTTTCGTCTCTTCCGGTGACGCCGTACGTCATGCGGCACGGCTGTGCGCATTCGCCGCGGTTGCCGCTTCTCTTCCCGATGACAGAGCTGAAGAGGCACTGTCCCGATACGCTCACGCAGAGCGCTCCGTGGACGAAATATTCAGTCTCTATCGGCGAACGTGAGGCGACGTATCTCAGATCTTCCTCCGGCAGTTCTCTTGAAAGCACGGCGCGCGAAAATCCGAGACGCGAAAGCTCCCGAAGCGCTCCGAGCGTCGTGCAGGTCATCTGCGTACTGGCGTGAAGGATAACGTCGGGAAATTCCTTTTTCAGCGCCGAGGCGAGTCCGAGGTCCTGAACGATGAACGTGTCCGCACCGACGGCAATAAGATCCTCCGCCGTTTTCAGCGCGCCGGAGATCTCCCTGTCGAAAAGCAGGGTGTTGAGCGTTATGTATATCTTTTTTTCATAGAGCGCCGCAAGATAAAACGCCCTTTTTATTTCATCGTCCGAAAATCCCGCCGCAAACGCCCGCGCGTTGAAGCCGGAGGCTCCGAAATACACGGCGTCGGCTCCCGCCGACAGTGCCGCTTCGAAGCACCGGAAATCACCCGCCGGTGCGAGAAGCTCCGGAGAAGCCTTGTTATTCATATCGATATTTCTTGAAAATCCCGGGTCAGTCGTTTTTCCGGGAGTGCCGAAGCCCTCCCGATCCGGCTATATATTATAATACTTTTTCCCGAAAAAAAAAAGAGAGCTTTGTAAAACAATAATGAAAGGAGCGAAAATTTCGGAAATTGCGTCATTTATCGGATTATCCCTTGACTTTTACCGCGAAAAGTATTATGATTGACACGCGGTCTCAGGTGAGTCCGCAAAGGGTAACCTTCAAATGAAAAAAACCCGAAAAAGAAAGGAAAACTTATGAAGAAATTACGTGTTGCCATCATTGGTCAAGGAAGAAGCGGTCGCGACATCCACGGCGCGTATCTCAGATCGGCCGCTTCCAAAGAAAAATTCGAACTCGTTGCCGTCGCAGAGCGCGACGAAGCAAGACGCGAGCTTGCGAAAGCCGAATACGGCTGCGACGTTTACGCCGATTTCAGAGATTTTTACAAGCGTGACGATATCGATCTCGTGATCAACTCCACCACGAGCGAACAGCACGCTCCGGTAACCATCGAGCTTTTGAAGCACGGCCTCAACGTCGTGTGCGAAAAGCCGGCGTCCAACACCGTGGCACAGCTCGACGAAATGATCAAGACCGCCAAAGACAACGGAAAGTACATGAACATTTTCCAGCAGTCGAGATTCGCACCTTATTTTCTCAAGATTAAAGAAGTCATCGCTTCCGGCGTTCTCGGAGACATCATCGATATCGAAACGGAATTCGGCGGATATTACAGAAGATGGGACTGGCAGACGATCCTTTGCTTCAACGCGGGCAATCTGTACAACACCATGCCTCATCCCCTCGATCAGTGTCTCTCTCTGATCAATTCGTATGATACTATGCCGACGATCCTTTCGCGTCTTTACAACGCCAATACCTTCGGCGACGCGGAGGATTTTGCGAAAGTGGTCCTTTCCTTCCCCGGAAAGCCCTTCGTCACGGTACAGGCTACGGCAAGCGATGCGTACGTTCCTTACACATATAAGATCCAGGGTACGAGAGGAACTCTCACGTCCACGACGTCCGTCGTAAAGTGGAAATACTACATCGACTCCGAAGCTCCCGAGCAGCATCTGCAGTGGAAGACTCTGAGAAAAGAAGACAACACTCCCCTCTACTGCCGCGAAAACCTCATCTTCCACGAGGAAGTATGCGACGTAAACGCGCAGGGAGCGTTCACCAGTGCCGTACATCACTACTACAACATGACCTATGACGCAATGGTCAACGGCATACAGCCCGAGATCACTCCGTATCAGGTCCGTCAGCAGATAGCGATCTACGAGGAAGTCAGAAGACAGAATCCTCTCGAGCGCAAATACGAGATGTCCGATTTCAAGGACTGATTAAAAAAACAAAAACATCATTTGATACACGGAGGAACATATCATGTATCGCGTCGGTATATTAGGCACCGAAAACTCTCACGCAATGGCGTTTGCAAAAACGATGAACCTTCCCGGAGCAAACGGCGAGTTCCAGTACCCCGATTTTAAGGTCACCGCTCTCTACGCTCTTGAAAAGGCTCCGAGCGAAGCTATCGTAAAGGCGGTCAACGATCCTTCCATAAAGATCGTCGACTCCCCCGAGGAAATGCTCCCTCTCGTTGACTGCGTAATGGTCACGGCTCGCCACGGCAAGTATCACAAGCCCTTTGTGATGCCCTTCATCAAAGCCGGGATGCCCGCGTTCATCGACAAGCCCGTCACCATCTCCATCGAAGATACGAAGGAGATCCTCGCGGCTGCCGCTGAAAAGAACGTACCGCTCACCGGCGGATCCGGCTGCAAATTCTCTCCCCAGCTCCTCGAGCTCAAATCCGAGATCGACGCCGGAAACATCGGAGAGATCGAATCCGGTATAATCAACTTCCCCGCTGAGCTCACCAGCGAATACGGCGGAATGTATTTCTACGGCTCTCACCTCGTCGAAATGTGCCTCACCGCTTTCGGTTACGACATGAAATCGGTACAGGCCTTCGCTTCCGAGACCGGTCATCTGACCGCTGTCGGCAGATACGAGAAATTCGACGTCGTCATGAACTTCGCCAGAAACGGCGCGTATCTCGCGATCGCTTACGGCAAGAAGGGCAACATCGTGAAGACTCCCGACATTTCCGGCATTTACGGCGCGGAATGCGGCAAGTTCATCGAGATGGTCCGCACCGGAAAAGCTCCGATGACCACCGAAGTGCTCACGAAGCCCGTCTACGTTCTCAACGCCATAGAAAAATCCCTCGCGGAAAAGCGCGAAGTCGCGATCAGCGAATTTTAAGATCCAAACGAGTGCTTTTACAGCGGGTGCCGCGGCAGCGGCATCCGCTGTGTTTATAAGGAACAAAAACGAATGCCATCAGATATTTCCATTTCAGACAGATCGGTCTCGGCACGCATACAAAACGTAAAAAGAGTCCTGTTCAACGCATATTACGATCATCTCAACGCACGTCAGAGAGAAGCGGTTTTCACCGTAAAGGGGAATCTTCTCGTTCTCGCCGGCGCCGGCAGCGGAAAGACCACCGCTCTCGTGAACAGGATATCGCACATGCTCACCTTCGGAGACGCGTACTTTTCGGATGACGTCTCCGGCGTAAGTGAAAAGGAGCTCCCCGCTCTCGAAATGATAGCAAGGGATCCGTCGAGGATGAAAAAGGAACAGCTCAAAGCTCTTCTCATCCGTTTTGCGAAGGACACCCCTTCTCCCGAAGACATCCTCTCCATAACCTTCACCAACAAAGCGGCAAACGAAATGAAGACGCGTCTTAAAGACGCCGTCGGCGACGCCGCGGACAGGATATGGGCGGGCACCTTCCATTCCGTGTGCGTAAGGATACTGAGAAGATACATAGATTCGCTCGGATATCCGGCGTCGTTCACCATATTCGACGCGGACGACTCGAAAAAGCTTATCACGACGTGTCTGAAGGAGCTCGAGATCGACGAAAAGAACTTCCCGCCCAAAAAGGTCGCAAGCGTCATATCCGGAGCGAAAAACAAGCTCGTTTCCGCCGAGAATTTTCCCGAAGGAAGCGACAAGGCGCAGCAGACGTACGCAAAGCTTTACAGTCTTTATCAGAAGAAACTCAAAGACGCCGGCGCTCTCGATTTCGACGATATAATCATGCTCACGGTAAAGCTCCTCGCCGAAAACGACCGGGCGAGAGATTTCTGTCAAAGCCGGTTCAAATACGTCCTCGTCGACGAATACCAGGACACAAACAAGGCTCAGTACGAGCTTTTGAGATACATTACCGCAAAAAACGCGAATCTCATGGTCGTCGGCGACGACGATCAGAGCATATACAAATTCAGGGGCGCCGTGGTGGAAAACATACTGCGCTTCGAAAAGGATTTCAAGGATACGAAGGTCGTGCTCCTCGAACAGAATTACAGATCGACGAAAACGATCCTCGACGCCGCGAACTCCGTCATAGCTCACAATTCGTCCCGACACTCAAAAAAGCTCTGGTGCGAAGGCGATGAGGGTGAAAAGATAGATCTTCTCCTCTGCGGAGATCAAAACGAAGAAGCGGAAAAGATCGTGGATATCATCCAGGAAAACGTTGCTTCCGGTAAGAACAAGCTGTCGGATTTCGCCGTTCTGTACAGAACGAACGCTCAGTCCGGCGCGCTCGAATCGAGCTTTGCAAAAGCCGGCGTGCCGCACAGACTTCTCGGCGGCATGAGATTTTTCAGCCGCGCCGAGGTAAAGGACATCGTGTCGTATCTCTGCCTCGTCGCAAATCCGAACGACGACATCAGATTCACGAGGATAATCAACGTTCCCAAAAGAGGCGTGGGCGAAAAGGCTCTCGATTATCTCAGGGAATCCGCGGACAGAGACGGCGTATCGCTTTACGCCGCGCTGAAAAAGATCACGGAAGATCCAAACGCCAAAAAGAGCGCGAAAATGACCGCTTTCGTATCGGTGATCGAGGATCTGAGAAAAACGGCTGAAGAAGGAGATATCCCGCGGCTCGTAGAAAAAACGATAACCGATACCGGATATTACGCCATGCTCGCCGAAGCCGGAGAGGAAGGCAGGGACAGGATCGACAACGTAAACGAGCTCATAAACACCGCCGTCACGTACAGAGACAGCCGCGACGATCCGACGCTCGCCGGATTTTTAGAGGAGATCGCCCTCGTTTCGGACGTGGACAATTACGACGAGACCGCCGACGCCGTGACGCTTATGACGATCCACAGCGCCAAGGGTCTCGAATTTCCGTACGTATTCCTTCCCGGAGCGGAGGAGGGCGTCTTCCCGTCCGCAAGGTCTGACGATCCCGGCAGCGAGATCGAAGAGGAACGCAGGCTTTTTTACGTCGCCGTGACGCGCGCGAAAAACAATCTCTGTATACTCCATACGGTATCGCGCCTGCTTTACGGATCGCCGCAGTTCAACAAACTGTCGCGGTTCGTCGAAGAGATACCGGACGAATATCTTTCCGCGCCGAAAAACGCCCGCGCCGGGAACGCGGCGGGATTCGAAAGCGGTTTCGGAAGGTACGGATACCGTCCGTTCTCCTTTGAAGATAAAGACGACGGCTACGAGAGCGCATACGACAGATATTCCGGAAGAAACGCGAAAAAGAGCTATTACGGCTCTGAAGGCGGATACGGCGCCGGCAGATACGGGTCTTACGGAGGATACGGATCATCCGGCGGATACGGATCATCCGGCGGATACGGATCATCCGGCGGATCTTCCTCTTACGGGCACAAAGAAAGCCGATATACGCGCGAGGACGGATACGGAGCGTCTTCCGGATACAAAATCCCGAAGTCTTCCGCGAAGCCTTCCGCAAAAACGCCCGCGTCTCCGGAGAAACAGTCTCTTCCTCCCGTATTCAAGCCCGGAGAAAGAGTCTCTCACAAGATCTTCGGCAAGGGCACCGTGCTTTCCGCGCAAAGCATGGGCAACGACGTTCTCTACGAGGTCGGCTTCGACAGCGGGGAGACAAAAAAGCTTATGGGAAATTACGCCAAAATGGAAAAAGCGTGATCGCCCGTGAAGAAAAAAAGACAAATTGAAAGAAAGCGCCCGGTATCCTCACGGGATATCCGGGCTTGATATGAACTTATGGAAAAGAAGAAAAATGTTTCCGTCAATCTTCGCCGCGCGGCGTACGCCGCTCTTTTTGCGGCAATAATCTCGGTGTGCGCCCAGATCACCGTTCCGGGCACGATACCGTTCACCATGCAGACCTTTGCGGTCTTCGCCGCCATGCTTCTGCTCGACGCCGGCACGTCGATAATTTCCGTGGCGCTTTATCTTGCCATCGGAGCCGTGGGCGTACCCGTTTTTGCCGGGCTTCGCGGAGGGATCGGCGTCCTTCTCGGACCCACCGGCGGCTACATATGGGGCTTTATCATCGCGGCGGCGCTGTACGCTCTCGTGAGAAAACTCATACCGTCCGAAAACTTTTTCGCTTCGATACCCGCTCTGCTCATATCGCTTGCGGCGCTTTATCTCTGCGGGACGCTCTGGTTCTGCTTCGCTGCGAAAACCACCTTCACCGCCGCGCTTTCCGCATGCGTCGTTCCGTTCATACCGTTCGATCTTCTGAAAATGGGGCTCGCTCTCGTTATTTCGTGGCGCGTCGCTCCGCTGTTGAAAAAAGTATGACGTATTGACTTTTCCTGAAAGATATGTATAATATAAGCGGAGCTGTGATATTTATTATCCGCTTCGCGCGTGTTTGCGTAACCCGAGGGGAATCGGTACCTGTATAATGACCGAAGAAAAAAACGAAAACAATAAAGCCGAGACAGGTATTCTCGAGCTGATATATAAAGCCCGCGGTTATTCCGGAACGGAAGCCGCGGAGCTTGCGTCCGCCGCCGGGCGGGAAAATCGCACCGGCGGAGACCTTTCTGCGCCTCCTTTGCCGGGAAAAAAAGATTCTCCCGCCGCTCAGGAGGCTTTCGTCGCTGTTTTCGAACGGTACAAAAACATGATACATTCTCTCGCCGATAAGTTCTCGCACGGCGAGACGGACAGAGACGACGCCTTTCAGGAAGGACTTCTGGGGCTTTACAAGGCGGTCATGCTTTACGATCCCGATTTTTCGTCCTTCACCACCTTCGCGTACATCTGCGTGGAGCGAAGGATGATAAGCGCTTACAGGACGTCAAAACGAGTTCCGCCGTCGTATTCCCTCTCCGAGCTTGAGGATGAGGACGAAACGGCTCCGCGTTTTTCCGCCGCTCTTTGGGACGACAAGGAGAATCCGGAAACGGTGTTCATCGACAGGGAGAATTCCGAACAGGCCATGAAAAAGATAGACGAGATGCTCTCGCCGCTCGAAAACAAGGTGCTCGGATGCTTCCTTCAGGGTTTTTCATACGAAAAGACGGCAAAGTATCTTTCTATCTCCGTAAAAAGCGTCGACAACGCCTTAAAGCGCGTAAGAACAAAGCTCAAAGTCCTTCTGAAGCACTGAAAACGAACGAATAAATCCGGGAGAAGCTGCAAATGGAAAAGAAAATCGTAAAAAAGATCGATATCCACGTTCACTCTGTCCTTTATCACGGATGTCCGAGGCTAAACGGAACGGATTATACAACGCCCGACGAACTGAGATATATATACGACAGGTTCGGCATCGAAAAAGGAGTTCAGCTCCCGGTCGTAAGCCCGGAGGAAGCGTCTCCCCGCATCCACACGAGCGACGACGCTTACATACTTGCAAAGAAGTATCCGGAAACGTATTACTGGTTCTGCAATATCGATCCGAGATTCGGTCATAATTCCCCCGATACGGATCTTTCGCGTTTCATAAATTATTACAAGGATCTCGGAGCAAAGGGCTGCGGCGAATGCTCGCCCGGTCTTTACTTTGACGACCCCCTTATGTTCAACCTTTTCAAGCACCTCGAAAAGTGCGGGATGCCTGTCACTTTTCACATCGGAGATATGGGCGGCGATTACGGCATAGTCGACGAGGTCGGACTTCCGAGGCTCGAAAAGGCCCTCGCGGCTTTTCCGGGGCTGAAGTTTCTCGGTCACTCGCAGAAATTCTGGGCGGAGATCTCCGGCGACTGCACCGAAGCGTTAAGAAACGGATATCCCGGTGGAAAAGTCGTCCCGGGCGGAAGAGTGCCGGAGCTGATGAGGAAATATCCAAACCTCTGTGGCGATATGTCAGCGGGAAGCGGATACAACGCTTTTTCGCGCGATCCCGAATTTGCTTACGGTTTTATTGAGGAATTTCAGGACAGGCTTTATTTCGGTACCGATATATGCGCCAAGGAAAACATAACGAACCCGATGCTCCGCCTCGCTTCTTTTCTCGACGACGCCATGACGCGGGAAAAGATATCTTACGAAGCGTATTACAAAGTATCGAGAGGCAACGCGCTCGTGCTTCTGGGTGAGGCGAAGACCAATCTTCCGTAAAAGCGGACGTTTTCCGTATCATAAAGAATCAAAAACTTCAAGAAAAAAAGAGGGTAAAAAAATGGAGAAGAGAATCGTAAAAAAAATAGACATCCACGTCCATTCCGTCCCGTTCAAGTTCTGTCCGAGGGCTGACGGCTCGTATTTCACGACGCCAGACGAGCTTCGTGCGATCTATGACAAAATCGGCGTGGAAAAAGGCGTACAGCTTCCCACTGTCGCTCCGGAGGGGCAGATACAGCTTCTCACCTGCGACGCGGCTTATCAGCTTGCGACCGAGCATCCGGAAACTTACTTCTGGTTCTGCAACGTGGATCCGCGAATGGAAAGAAACTGTGACAGCACGAATCTTTCCTATTTTATAAACTACTACAAGAGCAAGGGCGCCAGAGGTATCGGCGAGATAGTCGCAAACCTCCCCATAGACCACCCTAAGATGTATAACCTTTTCAAGCACGCGCAAAACTGCGGGATGCCCGTCATATTCCACCTCGGCAGACAGGATTACGATTACGGCATGATCGACGAGGTAGGTCTTCCGAGACTCGAAAAGGCGCTGAGAGACTTCCCGGATCTCACGTTTCTCGGTCATTCACAGAAGTTCTGGGCTGAGATATCCGGTGACTGCACCGAAGCGGTGAGAAACGGATACCCCAAGGGAAAGGTCGTTCCCGGCGGAAGGATACCCGAGCTCATGAGAAAGTATCCGAATCTCTGCGGCGATATGTCCGCGGGCAGCGGCTGCAACGCTTTCATGCGCGATCCGGAGTTCGCGTACGGCTTTATGGAGGAATTCCAGGACAGACTCTTCTACGGCACCGACATATGCGCGCCGGAAAACATCAACAATCCCATGCTTCTTCTCTCATCGTTCCTCGACGAAGCGATGGAAAAGGAATATATATCTTACGAGGCGTACTACAAGATCTCCAGAGGAAACGCGCTTAAACTTCTCGGCGAAGCAAAAACGAATCTTCCGGAATGAATTTGCGCGGTAAAAGCGCGGAAAGTGAGAAATACCATGGAAAAGAAAATCGTAAAAAAGATCGATATCCACGTTCACTCGGTGCCTTTTCACTCCTGCCCGAGACTCAACGGAACGGACTACACCACTCCCGACGAGCTGAGAGCGATCTACGATAAGATCGGCGTGGAAAAGGGCGTGCAGCTTCCGGGAACGAACCCCGAGGGAATGTCCCGTATCAATTCCAACGAAGACGCGATGACGCTCGTGAAGGAGCATCCGGAGACGTACTTCTGGTTCTGCAATATAGACCCGAGATTCGGCAAAAACTCGCCCGATACGAACCTTTCGCATTTCATCAATTACTATAAGGAACGCGGAGCGAAGGGATGCGGCGAATGCTGTGCAAATCTCAGCTTTGACGATCCGCTGATGTTCAATCTCTTCAAGCACCTTGAAAAATGCGACATGCCGGTCACGTTCCATATCGGAAAAAAAGGCGGAGATTACGGCATCGTGGACGGTCTCGGACTTCCGGGACTCGAAAAGGCGCTGAAAAGCTTTCCGGGACTGCGTTTTCTCGGTCATTCCCAGAAGTTCTGGGCTGAGATATCCGGCGACTGCAACGAAGCGGTGAGAAGCGGATACCCCAAGGGAAAGGTCGTTCCCGGCGGAAGGATACCCGAGCTCATGAGAAAATATCCGAATCTCTGCGGCGATATGTCCGCGGGCAGCGGCTGCAACGCTTTCATGCGCGATCCGGAGTTCGCGTACGGCTTTATGGAGGAATTTCAGGATAGGCTCTTCTACGGCACCGATATCTGCGCAAAAGAAAACGAAAACAGTCCCATGCTTCTTCTTTCATCGTTCCTTGACGAAGCGATGGAAAAGGAATGTATATCTTACGAGGCGTACTATAAGATCTCCAGAGGAAACGCTCTTAAGCTTCTCGGCGAAGCGAAAACGAATCTTCCGGAATGATGACGGAAGCAAAGACACATCCGAGCCATGCAAGCGCATCGGAGCTCATTTCCCGCCACCGCGGAGCGATAATGGGTTTTGCCGCCATATGGATTCTCGTGTTCCATGAGTGGATAACGGTCTTCGACGATCATCCGACGCTGTTTTCCGTCGAGTACTTCATAAAGGCGATAGGCTTTTGCGGGGTCGATATATTCCTGTTCCTCTCGGGAATGGGGCTGTGCCGCTCCATAAAGAAAGGAAGCCTTCCCTCCTTTTATCTGAAACGCCTGAAACGGGTGATCGTGCCGTTTTTGATCGTAGCGGTCCTGAGAGCGGTCACCGAGGGATGGGATCTGGTCCTCTTTATAAAAAGAGTGTCAGGATATTCGTTTTTCGCCGTTAATATGTACGAGCTCCTGTGGTTCGTTCCGGCGATACTCGTGTTCTATCTCCTGTTCCCGCTCTATCACAAGCTCATGGAGCTCTCAAAGGATCCGACGCTTTTTACCTGCGCCGCCCTTTGCGTATGGCTCCTCATAACGATGATAAGCGGCTACTCGGGGTCGGAGATAATAAAGATACGTTACGAGCTGTACGGCTTCACGAACAGGATCCCCGTGTTCCTCATCGGCATCCTTTTCGGAAAACGGTCGGAAACGGAACAAAAACCGTTTCGCGCGTCCGGCAGGATCGCCTGCTTTGCCGCGCTCGTCCTCGGGCTGTATCTTGCGTATCTTGCAAATTTCTGTCAGGTACAGATCCTCGTGCCGCTGTCAAACTGCTGCATACCGAATCTTCTGATCGCGGTATCCCTTTCATTTCTGCTATCGGATCTGTTCGAGGCGATATCACGGGTCAGATTCATAAGAGGTATCGAAAAGTTTTTCGGGTTTTTCGGGCTTTTCTCCCTGCAGTTCTACTGCATCCAGGAATGGCTGACGGACAATTATCTGCACCCGTTTTTCCGGGAAAGACTGCCGAATGTCGTGACGAACCTGCTCGTCTTCGTCATCGTCACCGCCGCGGCGCTTGTGATGTACCTTGCCGAAAAGGGACTGTGGTCAGCGGTCGATAAAATAAAGGCGCGCGTTTCCCGAAAAAAAGCGGACAAAGCGTAAAGAACAAACAAAAAGCTGAAAGAAAGCTCTTTTGCTCTCTTTCAGCTTTTTCTTTATTTTGGTCAGCCTAATATATCCTTCATCTTTTGAGCGCACGAGCGGCAGACGTACGCGCTGTCAAGCTTTACAAGGTCTTTGTCGGAGCCGCATATCTTACACATGGCTTCCGGAAGGGTCATAACGATCCTGCCGTCCGAGACCTCTATCTGCAATTCACTGCCCGCCGTCAGGTTCAGTTCCCTCCTGATGTCGATAGGCAGGACGATCCTGCCGAGTTCGTCGATCTTCTTTACGGCTTTTCTTTCTTTCATTTTATTTTCACGCTCCTTGTTCCAAAAGCCTTTTAGTAGTTGGAAATACGCATTTGGTAATTTCCATTGACATATTACCATATTTATCGACACGTGTCAAGAGGTTTTTCCGTTTTTTTTCGTTTTTCCTCGATTTTTTCCGATTTTTTCACATTTTTCGGATTTCCGCCGAAAAAAATGTATCTTTCAAAAAAACAGCCGCCCTTACGGGCGGCTGAAAACATCTTATTTTACGCTGTTATGACGGTCGACGTACTTCGTATGAAGTATCTCGTGAGCCTTATGGCTGCCGGGCTTTCCAAGAAACGTATCGTAAACTTCCTTGATGACGGGGTTCTCATGGCTCTTTCTGAGCGCCATGCCCGCGTCCTCGCTGTACAGAGCCTTTGCTCTTTCGAGACGGAGATCGACGAAGTTCCTGACGTAACCGGGCTGATGAGGCTGTCCTCCTCCGTTAACGCATCCGCCGGGACAAGCCATGACTTCGATAAAGTCGTATTTTGCTTCGCCGGATCTGATTCTGTCAAGAAGCTTGGAGGCGTTCTCAAGTCCGGAGGTGACCGCTACGCGTACCTTGGTTCCGCCGAGATCGTACTCCGCTTCCTTTACGCCCTTGATGCCGCGCACTTCGTGGAAATCAACGCTTTCAAGAGGCTTTCCGGTAACGACTTCCGCGACCGTTCTGAGAGCGGCTTCCATAACTCCGCCGGTAACACCGAAGATGTGACCTGCGCCGGAAGCGATACCGAACGCGGGATCAAAGCTCTCGTCGGGAAGCTCATTGAAGATCAGTCCGGCCTTTCTGATCATGGAGGCGAGTTCTCTCGTCGTGAGGCTCACGTCGATATCCGGATAACCGGAAGCGCTCTGATCGTCACGGCCGATCTCGAACTTCTTTGCCGTGCAGGGCATGATGCTGACGACGTACATATCCTTGGGATCTACGCCTATCTTCTGCGCGTAATAAGTCTTTATCATCGCGCCGTACATCTGCTGCGGGCTCTTGCAGGAAGAGAGATTGTCGATAAAATCGGGATAGTATGTTTCGCAGAACTTGACCCATCCGGGCGAGCAGGAGGTGATCATCGGAAGCTTTCCGCCGTTCTTGAATCTGTCGATGAACTCTGTGCCTTCCTCAAGTATGGTAAGGTCAGCGGCGGTGTCAACGTCGAAAACGTCGTCAAAGCCGAGTCTTCTGAGAGCGGCGACCATTTTGCCTTCAACGTTGGTGCCTATCGGCATTCCGAACTCCTCGCCGAGCTGTGCGCGGACGGAGGGAGCGGGAGCAACGATAACGCGCTTGGAAGGATCGGAAAGAGCCGCCCATACCTTATCGGTATCGTCCTTTTCGCTGAGAGCTCCGGTGGGGCATACGGCGATGCACTGTCCGCAGTTCACGCACGCGGTGGAAGCGAGCGGCAGATCGAACGGGCTTGCGATGTGGGTATCATAGCCGCGTTCCACGGCGCCGATCACAGCCACGTGCTGAGTAGCCTTGCATACAGCAACGCATCTGCGGCAGAGTATGCACTTGGAATTGTCTCTTACGAGATGAGGAGCGCTGTCCTCTATATCGGGCTTAAGACCGTCGTTGCCGAATCTCTTCATATCCACGCCGTATTCGCGGCAGAGGTTCTGAAGTTCACAGTTGGTGCTTCTCGAGCAGGAGAGGCAGTCGGTCCTGTGATTGGAGAGCATGAGCTCGAGCGTTGCTTTTCTCGCGGTGCGAAGCTTGGGAGTATTCGTAAATACTTCCATGCCTTCCGTTACGGGATATACGCACGCGGCGGCAAAGGCGCGGGCGCCCTTGACCTCGACGACGCACATACGGCAGGCGCCGATGGCGTTTATGTCTTTCAGATAGCAAAGAGTGGGTATCCTTATTCCGGCTGCTCTTGCGGCCTCAAGTATAGTTGAACCCTGCGGTACCGTTACTTCGGTGCCGTTTATTTTAAGCGTTACGGTGTCCATATCGATTCTTCCTCTCTTATTTCTTGCTGATCGCGCCGAACTTGCATTTTTCCATGCAGGCGCCGCACTTGATGCACTTGGTCTGATCTATGGTGTGAGGCTGTTTCACCGTTCCAGATATAGCGCCGACGGGGCAGACTCTCGAGCAAGCCGTGCATCCCTTGCACTTATCGGGATCGATGGTGATGCGTGCCAGCGCCTTGCATACGCCGGCGGGGCAGCGCTTTTCATAAATGTGAGCCTCATATTCGTCGCGGAAATAACGGAGCGTGCTGAGCACGGGGTTGGGAGCCGTCTGTCCGAGGCCGCAGAGAGCGCTTGCCTTGATGGAGTTGGCGAGCTCTTCGAGCTTTTCGATGTCGCCGTCCTCACCGTTTCCGGAGGTGATCCTATTGAGGATATCGAGCATCCTTCTCGTGCCTATACGGCAGGGAGTGCACTTTCCGCAGGATTCGTCAACGGTGAATTCAAGGAAGAACTTCGCTATATCGACCATACAGTTGTCTTCGTCCATGACTATAAGTCCGCCGGAGCCCATCATGGAGCCTATCGCCATAAGAGAATCATAGTCGATAGGCGTATCAAGGTGCTGCGCGGGGATGCATCCGCCGGAAGGTCCGCCGGTCTGAGCCGCCTTGAACTTCTTTCCGTTCGGTATGCCGCCGCCGATTTCATATATGATCTCGCGGAGAGTGGTTCCCATGGGGACCTCCACGAGTCCGGTGTTAACTATCTTTCCGCCGAGAGCGAAGACCTTCGTTCCCTTGGATTTTTCGGTGCCGACCGATCTGAACCAGTCCGCGCCGTTGATGATGATCTGAGGAATGTTTGCGAGCGTCTCAACGTTGTTGATGATGGTGGGCTGTCCGAAGAGTCCCTTTACAGCCGGGAACGGAGGACGGGGACGGGGCTCGCCGCGCTTGCCTTCGATGGAGGTGAGCAGAGCCGTTTCCTCGCCGCAGACGAACGCGCCGGCGCCGAGACGGAGCTGTATATCAAAATTGAAGCCGGTGGAGAAGATATTCTTTCCGAGAAGTCCGTATTCTCTCGCCTGAGCTATTGCTATCTGAAGACGCTTGACTGCTATCGGATATTCCGCACGAACGTATATATAACCCTCATCCGCGCCGATCGCGTATCCGGCTATCGCCATTGCCTCGATGACCGCGTGGGGGTCGCCCTCGAGGACCGATCTGTCCATGAACGCGCCGGGGTCGCCCTCGTCTGCGTTGCAGACGACGTATTTCTTATCGGAAACGCTCTTGGCGGCAAAGCTCCACTTCATACCGGTGGGGAATCCGGCGCCGCCTCTTCCGCGAAGTCCGCTGTCGAGCATGAGCTTTATGACTTCGTCGGGTTTCATTTCGGTAAGGACCTTACCGAGAGCCTTATATCCGTCGCGGGATATGTATTCATCTATTTTTTCGGGGTTGATAAGACCGCAGTTTCTCAGAGCGAGACGCATCTGCTTTTTGTAAAATCTGGTCTCTCCGAGAGTGGTCGCCTTTTCTCCGGTCGCCTCGTCCTTTATCTCGTCGTGCACGAGTCTCGTGACGATCCTTCCCTTGAGAAGATGTTCCTCGACGATCTCGGGAACGTCAGCCTCGGTAACTCTGTTGTAGAAAGTTCCCTCGGGGTAAACGATCATTATGGGTCCGAGCGCGCAGAGACCGAAGCATCCGGTCCTTACGACTTCTATCTCGTCCTTCAATCCCTTTGCCTCTATTTCCTTCTCGAGAGCCGCAGCGATCGCCTGGCTTCCGGAAGAAGTGCAGCCGGTACCGCTGCAAATAAGAACATGTGAACGTATCATTTTTATTCTCCTCCTTACCGCTTTTCAAAATCAAGCCATGTAATCGGCTACGGGTTTTCCGCCCTTGACGTGCTCCGCGATAACGCGAAGAGCTTTTTCGGCAGTCATTTTAACGTATTTGGTATTTCTTCCGCTCTTTTCGGCGACGGTTACGATGGGTTCCATTTCGCATTTGCCCTCGCACGCCTCCTGGGTGACGGTAACGGTGTTTCTGAGACCTTCCTTTTCGATCCCTTCCACGAACGCGTTCAGAACGTCGCGCGCGCCCGCTTCGATCCCGCATGTGCCCATTCCGACGACTATGTGGATATCGCCCTTACCGCTTCTGATGGCGATCTCATCCTGCATTCTGTCTCTGATCACTTCAAGTTCAGATAATGACTTCATGTCTTTGTCCTTTCAGATCAATAATTGTATTTGTATTTTACGCAAGAAGGCTTCCGCCATCTTCGCAAGTGAGTATTTTCCGTATTTTTTCGTATTCTTCCCTGATGGAATCCCTGACGGTCAGGTAAGCGGACACAAGAGGCACCGAGCCGTCTCTTACGGCTTTTCTCAGATCCTTCGTGTCATATCCTACAGTCCGTGTCTCTCCCCCCGCGGGAAACGAATGCTTATAACGTATATCGGTGTCGGGCGCTCCGGCAAACAGCGATGCGACCGTCGCCGCCGCGTCTCCGAGAGGAATGAAATCATCGCTTTCTTTGACAAAGACCGCGCTCACGCTCGTGCCCGAGCCCTCATGCGAGATAACCGAGATCTCTCCGCCCGTTTGCTCCGCCGCGTTTTTCAGAAGCGGTATCCCTCTTCCCGAGCCGGCTCTTTCCGGCAAAAACGGATCGGCGCTCATCGCCTTCCGGAGCGTCGCGCCGTCCATGCCGCGCCCGTCGTCCGTTATGACGACCGAAACAAGCTTGTCCGACTCGTTTATCTCTATCACGACGTTTTTCGCGCCCGCCTTGACAGAGTTTTCCGCGATATCGAGTATGTGGAGCGATATCTCATCCATTATACGTTTCGGTATCCGTCCGCTTTATGCGCACTTATATCTTTTCAATTATGCCCTTGATGTCGGCGGGAACGAGTCTTCCGTAAACGCTGTCATTGATGAGCATAACGGGAGCAAGTCCGCAGCATCCCAGACATCTGGTGTCCTGGATAGAGAATTTTCCGTCGGGGGTCGTTTCTCCGGTCTTGATACCGAGAACTTTTTCGATCTCCTCGAGGACGGGCTTGGCACCCTTGACGTAGCATGCGGTCCCCGTGCATACGCTTATCACGTTGTCTCCCTTGGGAGAAAGCGAGAACTGACCGTAAAACGTGGATATACCGTAAACCTCCGAAAGGGGCACGTTGACTCTCGTCGCTATCATCTGCTGCACTTCAATGGGAAGATATCCGTATATTCCCTGTGCTTCCTGCAATATCGGCATAAGGCAGCCCCTCTGGTCCTTATACTTGTCGATCACCTCAAAAAGTTTTGCTTCCTGCTCTTTCGTTCCCTTGAAAGGCATAGAAGATTTTTTCTTTGCCACAGCATTTTCCTCCTCGCCGAAAGGCGCGTTTGTTATTTTATTAACAAGTCCGGCGTACAAATCGCCAGACAGTATTATATCACCGTTTTACGGCTGTTTCAATAGCGGATACGAAGATTTTTGCCGAATAATGCGCTTATTGCGCAAGCTTCGCCTGAAGTGAAGCGCCGCGGCGAAAGTCATCTTCATAAAACGCGGGACTGCCGCATTTCGAGGATGCAGCAGTCCTGCTTATTTTTGATATTTTACCGATCAGACTATGCCCTGAGCGATCATGGCGTCGGCGACTTTGATGAATCCGCCGATGTTGGCGCCCTTGACGTAATTGATCTTTCCGTCAGCTTCCTTGCCGTACTTGACGCAGGTGGCGTGGATGCCTTCCATGATGTCGGCGAGTTCCTTGCCGACGACCTCTGCCTTCCAGCTTCTCTTCTCGGAGTTCTGGCTCATTTCAAGTCCGGAGCATGCGACGCCGCCGGCGTTCGCAGCCTTGCCGGGTGCGAATATCGCGTTCTTTACGAGATATTCGACAGCCTCAGCGGTGCAGCCCATGTTGGAAGTTTCAACGACGTACTTGCATCCGTTCTTGCAAAGGTTCTTGGCATCCTCGAGACCGAGCTCGTTCTGGATGGCGCAGGGGAACGCGATGTCGCAGGGGAGCTCCCAAGGCTTCCTGCCTTCCACGAACTGCACGCCGAATTTCTCTGCGAAGGGCTTTACTATATTCTTATTGGAGGCACGGAGCTCGAGCATGTAATCAACGCCCTCTGCGGTAATGCCGTCCTTGATGTATACGTATCCGTCGGGTCCGGAGATCGCGATGACCTTCGCGCCGAGCTCATGAAGCTTCTTTGCGGCGCCCCACGCGACGTTGCCGAATCCGGAAACGACCGCTTTCTTTCCTTCGATCTTCTCGCCATTGACATTCAGCATATGCTGTGCGAAGTAAACGGTGCCGTAACCGGTAGCTTCCGGACGTACGAGGCTTCCGCCGTATTCTCTTCCCTTGCCGGTGAGAACGCCGACGAACTCGTTCTTGAGACGCTTGTACTGTCCGAAGAGATATCCGATCTCTCTTGCGCCTACGCCTATATCGCCGGCGGGAACGTCGGTCTCCGCGCCGATGTGACGGTAAAGCTCAGTCATGAAGGACTGGCAGAAACGCATGATCTCCATATCGGACTTGCCCTGCGGGTTGAAGTCGGAACCGCCCTTGCCGCCGCCCATGGGGAGCGTGGTGAGGCTGTTCTTGAAGGTCTGCTCGAATCCGAGGAACTTCATGGTGCTGAGGTTGACGGAGGGATGGAAGCGAAGCCCTCCCTTGTAAGGTCCGATCGCGCTGTTGGTCTGAACGCGGAATCCTCTGTTTATCTGTATTTCGCCCTTATCATCCACCCACGGAACGCGGAATATGATGACTCTCTCGGGTTCGACGATCCTTTCAAGGATCTTGTTATCAACGTACTTGGGGTTAGCGTTGAGAAAATCCGCAAGAGACTCAGCGACTTCCCTGACCGCCTGATGAAATTCCTTTTCACCGGGGTTCTTGGCTATGACATCAGCCATAAATTTTTCGACATCAAATTTCATTTTTAATACCAAGCCTTTCAAATAATACTTAGAACCGTTCACGTCGGCGGACGTATTCTGACTGATATGCATTTCGGAAAAAGCTGTCGTTTTGTCGGCTCCCGCATTTTTTGAATATTCGTCTGTCAGATGTCAAATATTGCTGATATGAAGCGCCGTCAAAAGTTTTTCCTCTTTCTCCGTACAGTCACATTATATCATTGCAGAAAAACAAATGCAACCTTTCTTTATGAAATCACTGCACAAACTTTTTCAGGATTTTGATCTTGATTTTGTGATTTATGCCATATAATTCTCGTTGAGATAAACGGTTTTGCTGAAAATCGTTTTTTCTCAAAAGAAACGCGGCGGGCTTCTCAAACGGGATCCGGCGGTTTTAAGGCTGAAAAAACAAGACAAATATTGCTCAAAATTTTTATGAGATTTTTCGAATCGTTTCCGGTTTTTCGCCGTTTATGAATCACCGGGCGCATTTTTTTGCATTTATCATTCAAAAATCGCCGGTTTTTGCATGTTTTTTGCATTTTTGAATTTCCGTTCTTTCCCATGCGCGTTTTTCTTTTGCGTTTCTTTTTGCTGAAAAAAAGTCCGCGCCGTTTTTCGTCCGCGTCTGTCATTATATGTCAGTCCGGGTCCGTGATATACTCGGCTCGGCTTTATAAAAAGCCCGACTCATTTATGATCATTTATGAAAGGAAAAACAGCATGAACAGACAAACACAGCCGTCCCGGGACGCCGCGGACGATTTTGATCTCTTCGAAAAAGGCAGAGAGTACAACAGATCCGTGGGATATTACGAGACGGCGAAGAAGAATGAAAGATTCTACCGCGGCGACCAGTGGCACGGGATAGACGCGAAGGATCTTCCGAAGCCGGTATTCAATATTTTCAAGCGCGTCATAAACTATTTCGTATCGACGATAATGTCCCAGCACATATCCCTGAGATACAGTGCGGAGGGACTGGCGGCGACAAGCGGCGGCGCGGCTGAAAAGAGTGCGGAGGAGGTATGCGCGCTCCTGACCGACTACATAAACTACCGTTTTGACAAGGACGGCATCTCTTCGGTGCTGACGCGCGGCATATTCGACGCGGCGGTAACGGGAGACTTCTTCCTTTATACCTACTGGGATCCGTCGAAAAAAACGTGTCAGGGATACAGGGGCGATTTCGCCACCACGCTTTACGACGGGGCCAATGTTTTCTTCGGCGACGTGAACTCCTCCGACCCGGAGGATCAGCCGTATATAATCCTCTCCGGAAGAGATCTCGTATCGCGTCTCAGAGAAGAGGCGATATCAAACGGCGCAAAAAGCGAGGTCGTGGATTCCATCGTTCCCGACAGCGACAACGCGGAGGGCGCGGGAGATATGTCGGACCGCGAGCTTTCCGGAACGAAATGCACGTACATCATCAAGCTGTACAAAAAGGACGGCACGGTCCGTTACCGCAAGAGCGTAAGAGGCGGCACGGTCTGTCCCGAGACTGACACCGGGCTTTCGCTCTACCCCGTGGCGCTTATGAACTGGGAACCGGTGAAGAACTCATATCACGGTCACGCCGTCGCCTCCGATCTTACGGACAACCAGCTTTACATCAACAGAGCCTTCGCCATGGTCATGAAGCACATGACCGACGTTTCGTTCTCGAAGGTGATATACAACGAAAACGTCATCGACCGGTGGACCAACGAGATCGGCGAGGCGATCGCGGTAAACGGTTCTCCCGAGAACGCCGTATTGCGCATAGACCCCGGCACCATGCAGTCGGGATTTCTTGACGTCATATCAATGACGCTCTCGGTAACAAAGGAGCTCATGGGCGCCACGGACGCCGCTCTCGGAAACGTGAATCCGGAAAACACCTCGGCGATAATCGCGCTGAGACAGGCGTCGAACATCCCTCTCGAAACGCAGAAACGCGCCCTCTACGATACGGTGGCGCGTCTCGGCATGATATGGCTCGACTTCATCTCCTGCTTCTACGACGGATCGCGGCTTCTGTTATACCGCGCCGACGAAAGCGGAGAGCTCATCGGGAAGCCCCTCGACAAAAAGCTGATGCGTCAGCTCTTCTTCGATTGCAGAGTGGACGTGGGAGCGTCGTCATACTGGAGCGAGCTTTCGGCGGTCTCTACTCTCGACAATCTTCTTAAGCTCGGAAAGATAAGCTTCCGCGAATATCTCGAAAGACTTCCCGACGGACTCGTGCCGCGCAAGGCGGAGCTTTTGCGCAGCGCGGGATCAAGAGAGGAAAATATCTGATCATCCCTGCATCCCGTGAGAAGCCATATAATCGTACAGCTTCTTCCCGTGCTCCTGCTCTTCCTTCTGGATGTGGTTCAGAGCGTCTCTTAAAGTCTGATCCGTGAATTCGAAGATGCAGGTGTTGTAAAGAGACGAAACGAACTTCTCGGTGGACAGCGCGTCGCTTACGAGATACGCGTCGCCGTTTTCTCCGCCGGAAGTTTTGCGGCTGTCAGACAAGCCGGAGTTCTTTCCTGAAGAAGCGCTCCCGGAGGCGGAAGAGGACGGGGAGGATGAAGATGAGGACGAAGATGAGGATGAAGAAGACGTGGATGATCCCATGGACGGAGTCTTTCCGGATTTGATGGCGTTTATCGTTTCCAAATGCGTCCTTTCGGTGGAGCAGATATCGTCAAAAAGCGTTTTCAGCGCGGCGTCGCTCGCCTGAGAAGAGTATCTGGTGTACTTTTCGATGCAGTCCCGTTCCTCCTTTTCAAGATCCTTGAGAAGCGTCTGTTCCTTTTGTGTAAGAGTCATATTGCGTTTCCTTTCTGTTTTCTGATTTTCTGATCGGGGACGTTTGCCCGCGTCATTATTTTTGACGCGTTTTCGGGCGTTATTCCTTTTTCTGAAAAAAACGATATATTTTTCCTCGGGCATGCCTTCGGAAAAACGTTTTCGTAAAAAATGAATATTCTCTCGCCGCCGTGCAGAAAATATAATCGTCCCCGCAAAAAAAGCGGAAAACTTTTGAAAGGACACGATATTGATATGAAAAAGATGATCGCCGCGGCGCTCGCGGTATTCTGTCTGTTCACGATGGTCTCGTGCAATATGGGGCTTCCCATGCCCGGGACCGCAAGGAACGCGAACACCGCGGACCGGCAGAATACAGGTTCGGTACCGGGGCAAAGCCGCGATGATATTTACGGAAAATACAAATACGGCTCGGACGTTTACGAGTACAGAAACGACGGATACGTCTACAAGAACGACGACAAGGCGTACCGCTATTCCATACTCGACGGCGGAAAGCTGAGGCTTTACCGCGCGCTTGACGAATCGTCGGGATACGACGATTACGACTACACCTACAAAGACGGCTCTCTCGTCTATGGCGGAAGAACGTATTCAAGACTTGATCCGACTCAGAACTGAAATAAAGACCGCCGCGGAAGATCCGCGGCGGCCGCCGTTTTACATATGATCAAAGCTTTTCTTTGAGCTGTTTTATGCGCTCTTCGGCGAAGGCGGCGATATCAATCACCGTTTTTCCGTCGGGCTCAGGCGAAATATTCTCGTACATCTTTGATAATGCGATGAAAACGTTCCGCGCTTTTTTGCGGAGATCTATGATCTTTTTCGTTTTTCGGCTATAATATCCGGTATTTGCGCAAGAATCACCGCGGCGAAAACGAGAACGCATCCGAGGATCTCCCGCGGAAGCATCGTCTCCCCGAGGAACGCCCATCCGCCGAGAGCGGCAAAGACCGATTCGAGTCCCATGGCGACAGCCGCCACGGCGGGTTCCACGTGACGCTGCCCGTACATTTGCAGCGTATACGCGATCCCGCTGGACATGATCCCCATGTAAAGGATGGGAAAGATCGCCTTTGATACGGCTTCGGCAGAAGGCGACTCGAAAATAAAAGCGCATACGAGCGACAGCAGCGTACAGACGGCGAACTGCATGCACGACACCTTGACTCCGTCAAACGAGGCGCATTTGCTGACGGCGATAATGTGCGCCGTGGATCCCGCGGCGCTGAGGAGCATCAGAAGGTCTCCGAGATAAAAGCCGGAAAATCCGCCGGACATGCAGATGAAGTACATTCCGAAAAGGCATCCTCCCACGGAAACGTATACGAGAGGATGTATCTTTTTTCCGGTGATCCCCGATACGAGCGCCACCATGACGACGTAGGTCGACATGAGGAAGCCTCCCCTGCCCGACGCAGGTACGCCGTCCGGATACGCGCCTATGCCGAACTGCTGAAAGCTCGTCATCGCAAACAGCGTTACGCCGCAGACTATCCCGCCGGCGGCGAGCCCCGGAAAGCCGCTCTTTTTATCTTCCGTACCGGAGCCGTCCGGGTCAGAAATCCTTTTTTCTTCCATCCCCGCTTTTTTTCTTATGAGCGCAAGGACCAGCAAAAACAACGATCCTATAAAGCATCTCGCCGCGTTGAACGTGAACGCGCCTACGGATGCGGAAGCGAGCTTTTGTTCAACGAGCGCGACGCCCCAGATAAGAGCCGCGCCGACGAGCATCGCGGTACCCTGTATTTTTTTCATTCCGATATATTCTCCCGCTTTTTCTTTGCGGGGGTCCTTCTTTTGTTTCCTTTTTCGTTTTTTTCGATCTCCGCCGCCAGAGCGGCGTCGCGCAGCGCGTATCCGCGCATAACGCCGAGCTTTTCCGATAGTCTGAGACAGAGCCCTTCTTTTTCGGACATGAGTTTTTCGGCGAGGCCGAAAAGCTCCCGCGGATCGAATCCGTCCGCCTTTACGCAGTACGGCATATCAACGGAATCCATGAACGCCTCGACCTTGGGGTCGTACGAAATGGCTATCATCGGTTTTGACACCGCGAAAGCGTATATAAGAGCGTGAAGCCTCATGGAAACGCAGAATTCCGTGTTTTTGAGTATGGCGAGAAGCTCTCCCGCGGTAAGCGAATGCACGACGCATCCCGTTTTTCCGCACATGCCGTTCAGTTTTTCGGCGAGCGGCATATCGACGCTTTCCTGCATCGGGACGAAGATCGGGTAAAGCCCGTACTTCTCTTTCATCTCAAGGCAAAATTCGGCTGCCGATGCGCAAAGGTTCCCGTCTTTTATCGGACGGATCGCCATGGCGTAATATTTTCTGTCATCCCTTATCCCGAGATTGCGGCGGAGCATTTCGTACCGTTCCGGCGTACAAGGCTCGAGACACACGGCGGGATCGGCGGAAAGGATCGCGTCTTTTTTGCCGAACACGTTTTTCGCGTATTCCCACGAGGTCTTCTCGCGCAGCGTCGCCGTATCGGCGCTGTCGATCGCCCTTTTCGCAATACGCATCGCTTTTTCTCCGCTGAGCGGACCGATGCCGTTGGCGTATATCATTATTCTCGTTCCGGCCTTCTTTGCCAGAGCGATTATCGACGTATAATACAAAAGCGATTTCGTGCTCGTTTCGTTTTGAAGAAGAGTCCCTCCGCCGCTTATGAGAAGAGAGGCTTTTCTGAGCGCCGAATATATGCCGGGAAGATTGAATCTGTTCATGGACGCGACGCCGTATATCTTCGCGGTTTTTTTCGGACGAGCCGACAAAACGGTGATCCGCATATCCTTATCGCGCTTTTTTAGCAGCGATATCATTATCTGCAAAAAGCTGTCGTCGCCCATGTTGCCGAAGCCGTAATAACCGCTGATGACGACGTCGGGATCGGCGCCGGCGGCGTTCTTCGGCGTTTGCTCATATACTCTTTCGCAGTCGCGGACCATTTTGTCCACCGAATAGTACCCGAGCACGACGTCCCTGTTATATTCCCCGGCTTTCGCCTTTTTTTCACTGCTCCATCCGAGAACGTCCGAGATATCGCGGCAAAGGTCATCGGGAGAAGCCGGAGAGGTACCGCGGCAGCAGAAATTACCGGCGTATGCCGCGGCGAATTTGCTTTCATCAAATACGCCCAGATACCCTTCGTTGCCCGCGAGGATAACGGGGAGTCCGGACGACATTGCCTCGAGCGCGGCTCTCGAAACCCCCGCAAAGGCGTCCGCCGCGGAAAGGATATCTTCTATATCCGTCCTCGCTCCAAGGGTCATTATCCTGTTTTCGCCGCGCCTTGCGTTTATTTCTCCTGCCTTTTCAAAGATCCTCTCTCTGTCCTCGCCGTCGCCCGCGACGACAAGACGAGCATCCGCTCCGCTTTCCAGATATCTGTCAAAGGCGTCGAAAAGCACCTCCGTCATCGATCCCTTGCCTCCGTAAAGGCGAGAAACGTGAACGATGAGCTTCGTGTCTTCCGGGATCCCGAGGCTTTCTCTGACGCGAAGCGCTTTTTCGCTTTTTACCGGCGAGAATCTGTCCGTGTCGATGCCGTTGATCGTCACTGTCACGTTGTCGGGATAACAGCCGTAATTGTCTATCAGATACTGTTTTATATCCTCGCTGACCGCGATGCATCTGTCGCCCCATTCTGAGACTCTCTTCCACAGGGCGTTCACGAAAAACATACCGTGGCACGTGGTCACGAATCCGAACGTATACTTTTTTCTCACGAGTCCGACGGTAAACGCCGGTATCCTGGCGTGCGCGTGAACCACGTCGAAGCTTTCGGCGTCGAAAAGCGCGGAAAGTCCGCGGCAGTTTCTGATAAGAGACGCGGGATCCTTTCTGTCGAGCGGAAGCGTCACGTGGCGTATGCCCAAGGATTCAAGTACCGGTACGAACACTCCTCCGCCGGAAACGACGGTCACGTCGTGTCCGGATTTTTTCAGCCCTCCGGCAAGCTCGACGATATGCGTCTCCGCGCCGCCTATATTGAGCGACATCGCCGCCATGCATATTTTCATCTTTCCGCGCCTCCTCTCCGAAGATCTCACGCGTTACATTATATAACATTTCCTTTATCTTTGCAACAGACCCCGCGCGCGCTTTTGAGACATTTTCCATCCCTTTTGCGACATAAGAAGCCTCGCGGAGCGTTTTTCCTTTTTCCCTTGACTACTCCGCCGCGATGTTATATAATATCATTGATTATATAAGATATATAAGACATGGCTTGACGAAAGGCGTGGATCATATGTACGAAAACAACAACATCTACATGGGGCTTACGAACACCGGTGAAAAGAGAAAGGTCTATATGCATCTTTCACAGTGCAACCGTCACGGACTCATATCCGGAGCCAGCGGCACCGGTAAGACGGTGACGATGAAGGTAATGGCGGAATCTTTCTCTGACGCGGGCGTGCCGGTATTCATGTGCGACATAAAGGGAGACGTTTCCGGAATGTGCGAGCCCGGCGCGGACAACGCGGGGATGCAGAAGCGCATAGACAAATTCGGTATAAGGGACACATTTACGTACCGCTCGTATCCCACGGTTTTTTACGATATATACGGAGAGGGCGGACATCCGGTGAGGACCACGATATCCGATATAGGTCCCTCTCTTCTTTCGAGGATAATGAATCTGACAGAGGTACAGGAGGGCGTTCTCAACACGATCTTCAGGATCGCCGACGAGCACGGGCTCAAGATCATCGACATGAAGGATCTCAGAGCGGTGATCAATTTTGTTACGGAGCACAGAGCGGAATATTCTCTAAAATACGGCAACATGGCTCCTCAGAGCCTCGGCGCCATAATCCGCGCTCTCATTCCTCTTGAAGAAGAGGGCGGCGATGAGTTTTTCGGCGAGCCCGCGCTTGACATAAAAGACTGGATAAGACTCGCTCCCGACGGCAGAGGATACATAAACATACTCCATTCCGTAAAGGTCATAAACCATCCGAGGCTTTACGCCATGTTCCTTCTCTGGATGATGGCGGAGCTCTTCGAGAACCTTCCGGAAGTCGGCGACGCGGATAAGCCAAAGCTCGTGTTCTTCTTCGACGAGGCGCACGTACTGTTCAAGGATTCGCCCAAGGCGCTCATTTCAAAAATAGAACAGACGGTAAAGCTGATAAGATCGAAGGGCGTGGGCATATATTTCGTTACCCAGTCTCCGTCCGACATTCCGGACACGGTGCTCGCTCAGCTTTCAAACCGCGTACAGCACGCATTGAGAGCCTACACTCCCGCTGAGCAGAAGGCGGTCAGGAGCGCCGCGCAGACCTTCCGTCCCAATCCGCTCTTCAAGACCGAGGATGAGATCATGACGCTCGGGACCGGCGAGGCCCTCACGTCGTTCCTCGACGAAAACGGTATTCCGCAGATAGTCGAAAAAACTTCGATAATTTGCCCCGAAAGTCTCATGAGTCAGGCTTCCGAGGAGGCAAAGAAAGCGGCGATGGCGTCCTCGCCCGTATACGGCAAATACGACAGCGCCGTGGATAACGAAAGCGCGTTCGAGGTGCTCGAGAAGAAAAACGAGGAGCAGAAAAAGCAGGTCGCCCTCGAAAAGGAAAGAGCCGAGCTTGAAGCCGAAAGGGAAAAACTCGAAAAGGAAAAGCAGAAGCTCCTCGAGGCTGAGGAAAAGAGGAAAGCGAAGGAAGCCGAAAAGAAACAAAAGGAAAAGGACAAAAAAGCCGAAAGGCGCAAATCCAAGATCGAATCTCAGCTCATAAGCACCGGAGGCTCGATACTTCGCCGCGGTCTTCTCAGTATTCTGAAATGGAAATGATAAAAAGCGTTTACAAACACGGGATCGAAAACGTCTCTTCGGCGGAGCGTATCATATCCGGGTGCAGAGTCGGGCTGATAACTAACCCCACCGGCTGCACCCGCGAGCTTATTCCCACCGCTGACGTTCTGCGCGGCAAGTGCGACCTTACGTGCCTTTACGCCCCGGAGCACGGCATAACCGGAGCCGTTCAGGCGGGCGGAAAAGTTGAAAACGAGCGCGATCCGCACACGGGTCTTCCCGTTTATTCGCTTTTCGGCAAAAAGGAAGGCGATCCGTTCGAAAACGTCGACGTCGTCGTATTCGATATGCAGGACGTGGGAGTGCGTTTTTACACTTACCTTTACGTTCTCACCTACGCGATGCAGAAGTGCGCCGAAAGCGGAAAGCCGGTGGTCGTATGCGACAGATACGATCCGATAGGCGGAAAAAAGATCGAAGGGACGCTTCTTGACGAGCGTTTTTCATCCGGCGTCGGCAGGTTCGCGCTTCCTTCCCGGTACGGACTGACGATAGGCGAGTTCGCGCGTTTCATAAACAAAGAAAAGAATATCGGATGCGATCTTCACGTAGCGCCGTGCCTCGGCTTGACGCGGTCTGTCGATTTCCGTACCGCGGGCGTGCCGTGGGTGATGCCCTCCCCTAACATACCCACTTACGAAACGGCGCTTTGCTACGTCGGCACCGTCGTTTTCGAAGGCACAAACGTATCCGAGGGCAGAGGCACGACAAAGCCGTTCGAAATGATCGGCGCTCCGTGGATAGACCCGGAAAGCCTTGTCACGCGCATGAGATCATACGGATTTGACGGAGTCCTTTTCCGCCGCGCGGACTTTATTCCCACCTTCTCGAAGCACGCCGGCAGCGTGTGTCACGGTGTGAGTCTGCACGTGACCGATCCGGACGCGTTCGAGCCGTTCACGGTAGGGCTCGTGCTCATGGACGAGATCAGAAAAAGCTGCGAAGAGTTTGAGTTCCTTTGCCACGGCTCGTCCCATTTCATCGATCTTCTTCTCGGGACGGACGAGGCGCGGGCGGAGGATTTTTCGCCGCTCGGCTTTGTTGAAAAGGAAAAAAAGAAAATAATCTCCTTCGCCGAAAAATTCAACGAAACGAGATTATACGACTGAACGTTTCGCGGCTTTCCCGGATCACCGGCGGAGCCGCTTCGTTTGAACACGTGCAGCGTACAAAGCACGAACGAAAAAGAGGTCTGAAATGAGCGTAAAAAGCAAAATTGAAAACTTTCTGTACTACTACAAGTGGATAGCTCTCGTAGTCGCGATATTTCTCGTTTTCATAATAATTTCCGCGGTACAGATGATGTCGAAAACGGAAGCGGACGCTGTGTTCCTTCACGTCGGCATAACCGCCACGCCCTCTCCGGACGTTGCTCTTATCAATGAATCCACCGGTAAAATGATGACGTCCGATCCGAACGGAGACGGCAAAAAGAAAATAAGCTTCGTCGAGATAACGGTGATCCCGGACGATACGAACCGGACGCTCCATCTCGATTCCGCCGAGAGATACCGCAACGAGGTGTTCTCCGGCGACGCGCTCATATATCTTCTCGATTACGAGTACTTTTCCGAACTCAAGGACGCAAGTCTCATAGCGCCGCTTGAAAGCGCGCTCGGAAGCGTGCCGGAGGCGGCCTTTGACGAATACGGGATCCTTCTCGGAAAACTTGACGCGTATTCGCTTCCCGGTTTTTCATATCTCCCGTCTGATACGGTCATCTGCCTGAGAGTTCCGCAGACGCTCGGCATAAGCGCCGAGGAAAGCGCCGAAAGACACGAAAACGCCAAAAGCATCTTCCGGGATATCGTTTCCTACCGCGCTCCGGAAGACGTTTCGGCAGAAACGAAAACGAAAGAATAAAGCGACTATGCTCTTCGCCCTCCGCGCGTAAAAAACGCATTCAAAAAACAAGCTGAGATACACGGGCTTCGGACCGTATATCTCAGTTTTTTATTTATTCGAACTGGGCTCTGAAAAGCTCGCTGTAAAAGCCGTTTTGCCTCATCAGCTCGTCGTGAGTACCGGACTCTACGACGTTCCCGTCGCGCATGACGAGTATCCTGTCGGCGTGGCGCACGGTGGACAACCTGTGCGCGACTATAAAGCAGGTCTTGCCTGTCATAAGCTTTCTCATAGCGTCCTGGATCTTTATCTCCGTAGAGGTATCCACGTTGGACGTCGCTTCGTCGAGAATGAGCATCTTCGCGTCGGCGAGCATCGCGCGCGCGATGGTTATGAGCTGCTTCTGCCCCTTGGAAATATTCGTCGCGTCGTCGTTTATCATGGCGTCGTAACCGCCGGGAAGCTTTCGGATGAGGGAATCGATCCCCGCCGCCTTTCCGGCGCTTTCTATTTCCTCGCGCGTCGCTCCTTCCCTGCCGTATCCGATATTCTCGGCGACGGTACCGTAAAAGAGCCACGTATCCTGAAGCACCATGGCGTATGCGAGCCGCAGATCTTCTCTTTTTATATCGTAGATCGACGTCCCGTCAAGCGTTATGTCGCCGCTGTCGGCGTCGTAGAATCTCATGAGAAGGTTTATCAGCGTCGTTTTCCCGGCGCCGGTGGGTCCCACCACGGCGATGAGCGAGCCGGGATCGGCTTTAAGCGACAGATCCTTAAGGATCGTGCGCTCCTTCGTATATCCGAAGGAAACGCGGGAAAACTCCACGTCTCCGCGGACAAAGTCGAGACTTTTCGCGCCTTTTTTATCCGCCGCCTCGGAAAACTCGTCAAGAAGTCTGAACACCCTTTCCGCAGCAGAAAGCGCGGACTGCAGCTCGCCGTATATGTTCGCGATCTCGTTTATCGGTCCGGAAAACTTGCGTGAATAAAGGACGAAGGACGATATGTCTCCCACGGTAAGCGCCGATCCGGGCGCCATGTAAAGCAGCGCTCCGAAGACGGCGATAAGGGAAAACGAGAGATTGTTTATGAAATTCACCGTGGGTCCCACCTTGCTCGAATGATATTCGGCTTCATAATAGGCGTCGACCGTTTCTTTATTTTTCGCGTCGTGCTTTTTTACGGTGTTCTCCTCCTGGCAGTAGACCTTGAGCGTCTTCTGACCGGATATGATCTCCTCGACGAACCCGTTGAACTCTCCGAGCTTTGCGGAACGCCGTCTGAACATCGGCTGGGTGACTCTCGTTATCCTGTAAGTACAGAATATCGAAAGCGGCACTGTCACGGCGAACACGAGCACGAGCAAGGGAGCGATGGTAAGCATCATGACGAGCGATCCGGCGATCGTTATCATGCTCGCAAGGATCTGCACAAGGTCGTGAGAGAGGGACGCGTTTATCGTGTTTGTATCGTACGACACACGGCTGAGGATATCCCCCACCTGCCGCGTATCGAAATAGCTGACCGGAAGCTCGGTTATCTTATCGAATATGTCTTTTCTCATGCTGTGAGTGACTCTTCTGCTGACGGAGATCATGACCACCGCGAGAAGGTAGGAAAAAACCGATGAAACGGCGTAAAGCGCGAGCATGAGCGCGGCGTATCCGAGGACGCCCTCGATATCGACGCTCCCCTTGCCCGCTTCGATAAGATCGACTGCTTTTCCGGAAAGTCTCGGTCCCGTAAGTGAAAGCAGGTTAGATCCGACGGCAAGCGCGAGTGCCAGCAGCAAAAGCTGCCAGTGCCTGAACATATACTTCATTATTCGCAGCAGAACGTATTTTTTGTCCTGCGGCTTTTCGTATCTCTTTTTATCCATGGGCGCCTCCGGTCACGATTCAAGCTGCAGCTTGCTTATCGCCGCGTACTCGGAGCACGTCTTCATCAGCGTTTCGTGATCGCCCATGCCGACGATTTTTCCGTCGTCGAGAACGATTATCTTGTCCGCGTACATAACGGACGATATTCTCTGCGCCACGATTATGGATGTCGTCTTTTCAAAATGCGTTCGTATCTCTCTGCGCATCACGGAGTCCGTCTTATAGTCGAGCGCGCTGGACGAGTCGTCGAGTATGAGTATTTCCGGATCTCCGGCGATAGCGCGGGCTATGAGCAGTCTCTGCTTCTGTCCGCCGGAGAGATTGGCGCCCTTTATGGCGACCTTGCCGTCATATCCCTTGTCGTTTTCAATAAATTCAGCCGCCTGGGATATGCGCGCCGCAAGTCTCACCTTTTCTTTGCTTATATTCCTGCCGAAGCTGATGTTGTTTTCCACCGTATCTTCAAACAGCACGTCGTTCTGGAAGACGACCCCGAACTTTTCGTGGAGCTCGTGTCTGCCGTACTCCTTCACGTTCCTGCCGTTTATAAGTATCTCGCCCTCGTCCGTATCGTAAAGACGCATCAGCAGCGCGGTCAGAGTTGTTTTGCCGGAACCTGTCGCGCCGATGATCCCGAGAGTTTCGCCTCTTTCAAGAGAAAAGCTCACGTTTTCCAAGTCGTATCCGTGTTTCAGATATGAAAAGGATACGTTTTTGAATTCTATGATCGGAGCGTTCGCATCCGCGGGAGCGGAGGGCTCTTCCATAACGAGATCATCCACGGTATCGAGCACCTCGAAGATCCTTTTCGCAGAGGCGTCCGCCTGGGCGTACATCGTGAATATTCTCGTTATGGACATCATAGCGTTGATGATTATCGTAAAATAAGTAAGAAACGCCACGATCTTTCCGACCTGTGAGACCCCCGCGTTCACGCGGAAGGCTCCGATGACGACTACGGCGACGAGTCCAATATTGAGTATGAGCTGCATCGTCGGATTCACGGCGGACATGGTGGCGCCCGCCTTCATCTCAGCCGCCCTGACCTTGTCGTTCACCTTGGAGAATCTCTCCCTCTCGTACTTCGTCTTAGAAAGGGCTTTTATGACGCGGATGCCGACGGCGTTCTCGCGCACGACTCTTATCATCACGTCCTGCGCCTCCTGCTCGGCGGTATAGAGCGGGACGCCTTTTTTAGTTATGAAATACGTGAGAAGGAATATCATCGGAAGCAGTACCGCGAGGGAAAGCGCCATGACGGGATCGAGGATGAACGTGAGGATAAGTCCGCCCGTCATGAGTATGGGAGCGCGTATGCCGATGCGCTGAAGCATGCCGACGACTCTGTGGACGTAATAAGTGTCTCCCGTCATCCTGCTGATAAGCGACGGGATCGAAAATTCGTCTATTTTACTGTCGGAAAGATAAGATATCTTCACGAACAGATCATGCCTGAGCCTCTCGGTCGTATTCCGCGCCACGAGCGCCGCCATGCGGTTCGCAATGACGTTGAAGCTCAGTGCGACACCCGAGCAGACAAGCATCACCGCTCCCCACAAAACGACAACCGGAGGATTTTTAAGCGGTATTACCTCGTCGATGATGTATTCGAGGATCCACGGCAGAACAAGATCCATAACGGACCCCGTGAATTTGATCGCAAGTCCCAGCGCGATCCTCCATTTATACGGTATCAGATAAGCAAGAACTCTCTTCAATACCCAATGCCTTCCCTTTCCTTCTTTTCGCCGGGTTCTCCGGCAGCCGCTAAAAAATTCAGAGGATCACGCCGTCAGCGCGATCCTCTGTGTGCTTTATAAGTCAGAGCTTATTTTCTCTTTTTGAAAACCGTGATGCCGGCTCCGGATACCGCGCAGATCAGAAGAGAAGCGGTCAAAGGATCGGCGGTCTTGGGAGAGTCTTCGGTCTTGCCGTCAGTCGATCCGGTGGTGGATCCGCCGGTCGTACCGGAAGTATTCTCGTCTTCCTTCGGAGAATCTTCCTTAATTTCTTCGCTTATGAAGAACACGTTTTCGAAATACGGCGTCTTTACGGTGCTGTCGTCGAAATCGGAAGGAAGAGAAAGAACAACGGTATGCTCTCCGGGCTCGAGGATCGCGGAGATGCCGGTAACGTACTGATGACGGTACTGATTGTCGTTCTCATAATCAAAGCCGAGACGCACTTTTTCGCTGTCGTCTATCGCAACGTCGGTAGCTCTCGTAACGCCCTTGCTCCAGCCCATGAGAGTGAAGCCGAACTTGTAAAGAGCTTTTTCAGTCACGTTGAATTTCAGAACGTAATCTCCCTTGCCGTCGCCTTTAAGATAAATATAATCAAAATTCACGCCCGCGTTCGTGGTAGCGCCGTGACGCGCGTTCGTTTCGCCGTCAACGTAGTATTCGCCGAACGCATAGACCGTGGCGTCCTTATATTCCGCCGGTATCTCGTCGTATACTACGGTAAGCTCCTTGGAAGAAAGAGCGAGGGACGCTGATACGGAAACAGCCGCCATAGCGGCAACTATGATAACCGCCGCAATAATTGAAATGATTTTTTTCATTTTTGTCCTTTCCGCTGAAATAGTCAACTGTGTAACGATCGGTCTTCCGAACATATTATAGTAAGATTTTACAACAGATCCGTAAAAAAAGCAACGGCAAAGATACACAATTACAAGTTTGAAAACTTGTGCAATGTATACAATACCGTTGCTCTGCTTATTTTGCTTTAATTATCAGTCCGCGTCCTTTATGGAGAGGTTGAGTCTGCCCTTGTCGTCGATCTCGACGAGCTTGACCTTGACAACGTCTCCGACGTTCACGGCATCCTCGACCTTTTCGACTCTCTTGTCGGAAAGCTTGGAAATATGGACAAGTCCTTCTTTTCCGGGAGCGAACTCGACGAACGCGCCGAAGTTCATGAGTCTGGTGACCGTTCCGGTATATGTCTTGCCTATCTCGGGATCGCTTACTATGGCGTTGATCATATCGAGCGCCTTGTAGCCCGCAGCGGGATCCACGGCGGCGATGAACACGCTTCCGTCGTCCTCGATGTTGATCTCGGCGCCGCTGTCGGCACAGATCTTCTGGATGACTTTTCCGCCGGTACCTATGACTTCGCGGATCTTGTCGGGGTTGATCTTGAGGGAGATCATCTTGGGAGCGTACTGGGAAACCTCACTTCTCGGAGCGGAGATGCACTTTGCGATTATCTCGTCGAGAATGTAATTTCTCGCCTCGTGAGTCGTTTCGAGAGCGTTCTTGATTATCTCCGGAGTAAGACCGTCGATCTTGAGGTCCATCTGTATGGCGGTTATGCCCTTCTTCGTTCCGGCGACCTTGAAGTCCATATCTCCGAAGAAGTCCTCGAGTCCCTGAATGTCGATCATCGTCATCCAGCGTTCTCCCTCGGTGATGAGTCCGCAGGAAATGCCGGCGACGGGAGCCTTGATCGGAACTCCCGCGTCCATGAGAGCGAGAGTCGATCCGCAGATGGAAGCCTGAGACGTGGAACCGTTGGAGGAAACGACCTCGGACACGAGTCTGATCGCGTACGGGAATTCCTCAACGGGCGGGATAACGGGTTCAAGAGCTCTCTCGGCGAGAGCGCCGTGTCCTATCTCTCTTCTTCCGGGGCTTCTGGAAGCTTTCGCCTCGCCTACGGAATAAGCGGGCATATTATAATGATGCATATAGCGCTTCTGATCCTCGTCGTCGATACCGTCGAGCATCTGAGCATCGCGGACGGAGCCGAGCGTTGCGACCGTAAGTACCTGTGTCTGTCCTCTGGTGAAAAGTCCGGAGCCGTGAGTCCTGGGAAGGAGTCCGACTTCCGCGGCGAGAGGCCTGATCTGATCCATCGCTCTGCCGTCGACACGCTTCTTGTCGTCGAGGAGCCAGCGGCGGACGACGAACTTCTGGAGCTTGTAAAGGCACTCGTTCATCATAGCCTGACTGTCGGGATACTTTTCCTCGAACTGTGCGTAAACCTTGTCGGTGACGATCTGCATCCTCTCGTCTCTGACCTTCTTGTCGTCGGTATCGAGAGCCGCTCTGACGTCTTCTATCGCAAATTCCTTTATATCCTCGAACATGTCGTGATCGACCTCGCAGGACGGATACGAGAATTTAGCCTTGCCTATCTCGGCTGTTATCATGTTGATGAAGCCGACGAGATCCTTTATTTCCTCATGAGCGGCCATAATGGCGTTGTACATGTCTTCGTCGGTCACTTCCTTGGCGCCCGCCTCGATCATGACGACCTTCTTGTCGGTGCCCGCCACGGTGAGTTCGAGAGTTGATTTTTCTCTCTGCTCGGCGGTGGGGTTCACCACGGGCTTGCCGTCGACGAGTCCCATCATGACTCCGCCGATAGGTCCGTTCCACGGAATATCGGAAATGGAGAGGGCGATGGAAGCGCCGATCATACCGGTTATCTCGGGAGAGCAGTCCGGCTCGACCGAAAGGACGAGAAGCGAGATGCAAACGTCGTTTCTGAGATCCTTCGGGAAGAGAGGACGGATGGGTCTGTCTATTACGCGGGACGTAAGGATCGCTTTTTCAGACGGTCTTCCTTCTCTCTTGAGGAAGCTGCCGGGGATCTTTCCGACTGCGTAAAGTCTCTCTTCAAAGTCGACGGACAGGGGAAGAAAGTCTATCCCGTCTCTCGGCTTTGCGCTTGCGGTGGCGTTTGCCAGCACGACGGTGTCTCCGTATCTGACGAGACACGAACCGTTGGAAAGCTGGCTGATCTTGCCGGTCTCTATAACAAGGGGACGTCCGGCAAACTCATACTTGAATACTTTGTAATTTTCGAACATGGTTTTCCCTTCCTGTTTTTATAAACGCATTTTTTCAGCTGTCCCCCTGTATGCGATTAGCGTTTAAAAAAACGTCCGGGCTCCGAACGGCTTTTTAAAAGCTAATCGCAGGTTCCGCGCGCAAAAGCGCGAAATTGCATACAGGGTATCGTTTTCAGACTGGCTGAGATCCGCCGCCCGCTTTCGCCGGCGGCGGACCGTTTTTCACATGACTGTGATCACTTTCTGATGTTGAGTTTCTCGATGATCGCTCTGTAACGGTTGACGTCCTTCTTCATAAGGTAGCCGAGAAGGTTTCTTCTGTGACCGACCATTTTGAGAAGTCCTCTGCGGGAGTGATGATCCTTCGGATTCGTCTTCAGATGAGCCGTGAGAGTTTCGATCCTCTTGGAGAGGACGGCTATCTGGACCTCGGGAGAACCCGTGTCGCCTTCATGTGTGGCATAAGTTTCGATTATGCTCTGCTTTTCTTCTTTCTGAAGCATTTTTCGCACCTCGTAAATATTATTTCCTTTCACCAAGTACAGGTAAGGTGTGTTTTTATCCCGTACTGCGTGAAGGATACCGCTTTGCCGTGCCGCCTCATAGGACGTCGCTGACGACGCCATACTTGACCACTTTAACAAAACTGCGGGATATTATATCATACATTTTCCGCTTTGTAAAGATGCTTTGCCGCAAAATCCGATAAAACCATGAAAAAAAACGTGCGCAGGATCATCATTGCGGAAAAATGGCAAAAAAAGCCGACCGTCATGATGACAGCCGGCAAAAAACGCGAACCGAAGGTCAGGACGGGAGATCTTCGTCCTTCTTGCTTTCGGGCTCATCGCCCTTTTCCGTATCCGCGTGCTCCACGATAACGTCGTCGTCTTCATCGAACAGATCGCCGTCTCCGCAGTAATACTCTTCAACGGGAACAAGGACATAGTCCTTTTTCAGCTTTTTGAGATACTTCTTCTCGATGCACTTCTTCACCGCCACAGCCGCAGCTGCCGTCAGGCACACGACCGCCGCTCCGGCTATGATGACCTCGAGCGCGGAAACGTCGGTTTTCAACGCCACGTCAGCGCACTTGTTCTTTTTGTTGTTTTTCTTATCCTCGGATGAAAGCTTGACCGTAGTCTCGCCGTAAAACTTATATTCGTTCAGATCGGCGATCTTATCGGCAGCCGTTTTGAGTCCCGATCTTATTTTTTCGAATTTCATGATATTTCTCCTTTCCGGTAAAATCGGATCTTCACATTCGTATATATATTATACCCGTTTTATGTTTTTTTGTAAAGCCGTTTGAACGAAATTCCTTTGAAGAGGTCCCTTTTTCGGTAAATTTTCATCTTTTCCTCATTGACAATAATTACCTGTAATATTTCTTTTTGGATGCGAGCACAATATTCCCGAGCCAAAACAAAGGAAAAGCATTGATTTCACAGAGAAAGCAAAGCCTTTACCCGGCTCTCAAAAAGATTTCTAAGGAGAAAAACAATGGCATCAGGTAAGTCTCTCGTTCCCGAAGCTAAGGAAGCTTTGGATAAATTCAAAATGGAAGCGGCGTCTGAAGTCGGAGTAAGCCTCAAGCAGGGTTACAACGGCGATCTTACCGCTAAGCAGGCGGGTTCCGTCGGCGGATAGATGGTCAAGAAGATGATCGAAACCGCTGAGAACTCCCTTAAGAGCAGCAAGTAAATACCGGTTCGATAAATCAAAAAGAACGAAGGATCCGTTATCCGGAGTAAAATCTCGTTTTCTCGCTCTCTCGGTCAGACTGTCGTCATACGCTCTCTCCCGGAAGATAGCCGCCGCGATACGGCTGCTGACGAAAACGTAACGGATACGGATAAAAGCGGGCAGCGGTTTTTCCGCTGCCCGCCTGATTTTGTTCCTTATCGTCACACGAGACCGGAGCCGATCACGCCGGATACCGTCTTTACGATAACTGCGTCCGATTCGCTCGGGATCTCGTCCTTCAGCGCCACAACCGATCCGACGTGATCGCCGTCGGAAACGATGGGCGCGCAGACGGCGATGCTTCTTCCGGCGTACGTTTTCCGGTCATCCTCGGAGCTCCTTACATATACCTTGCGCTCGTTCATCAGCCTTTCCATCTCGTCCGAGATCACCGCCGCCGAAATATCCTTTTTCGGTATTCCCGCCGACGCCACGAGCGAGTCGGAATCAAAGACGCACACCGCAAGCCCCGCGCTCTTGTTGACCGCGTTGCAGCACGCGAGCGCGTATTCAAAGTTTTCTCCCACGGACGAATATTTCTTGAAGATCACCTCGCCGTTTTTATCGGTATATATCTCAAGCGGGTCACCGTTATTGATAATATTGACAGTAAAGACCTTGTCCGCGTGGTTGGCGGATTTAACGGTTATTTTTGAGATATCCTTACTGCCTGAATTAAAATTTACGGTATGCTCCTCGCTCGTTAGGGACAGAAGTGCGTCCACGTCGGACTTAAGTTTTATATTCAGCCGGTCCTCATATACCGTGATCCGCTCGACGATGAGGCCTATATCCCTCTTGTCGAGTTTTTCTTTTTTCAGGATATCGTCGAAGACTTCAATAGCCGTCTTCGCCTTGCGGTTGGTCTCGATCATGGTGTTGCGCATGGAGTTGAGGTCGCCGAACTGCTTTTCGAGCATTTCCACGCTCTCTAACAATTCTTTTTCCATTTCCTCATAGACCGCCGCTTTGGTGCGCGCTTTCGCGTCGGCAAGCCCTGCGTCAATGAGGATCTTTTCTTTGTAAATGGATTTGAGCTTTGCCCTCGCCTCGTCCAGACGCTTTTCGATGTCGGAAAGTGTGGCTCCGAGTTGTTCCTCGCGTTCCGGCTGTTCGTCGATGCTCTTTTGCAGCTCCTCGATCATGCTCTGGCAATTCTCTTTGAGCAGACGGATAAAGGATTTCAGTAGCTCGTCCAGCACATCCACCCGGATATGGTGGGAGGTGCAGCCCTTCAGCCCGCGCTTGTGGTAGGTGCCGCAGGTGTAGGCGGCGGCAAGATCGGGGCGGGACATGGAGAACATCGGACTTCCGCAGTCGCCGCAGAACATAAAACCGGAATAATCGGTGGCGTACTTCTTCTCTCCACGATAATGGGTCGTGGAGCGCAGTTCCAGCTGCTCCTGGGCGTAGGCGAAGGTCTTGATATCCACGATGGGATCGTGAGCGTTTTCGATGACGATGTTGTCACCCTCGTCGAGTTTGATATCCTGCCCGTTGATCCCCTTACGGGTGTACTTGCGCTGACGGAGCGTGCCGATGTAGAAATCGTTTTTGAGGATCGCCTGGATGGTGATGATGCTCCATTCGTTTCGCGCTTTCAGCTTGGTCGCCTTGCCCTCCGCCTCTTTTGCGGCGATCTCGTTCGCTCGCGGCGTCGGAACGCCCTCGTCGGTAAGGTGGTTGGCGATCTTTTTATAGCCCCAGCCGATGTTGTAAAGGCGGAACACCTCCCGCACGATCTCCGCCGCCGGCGGATCGATCTCGTAGGTCATTTCCTTGGTGTTGGTGATGCGGTAGCCGTATGGCACGGCGCAGATCCACTGACCGTTTTTCTGCCGGTTGTCGATCATCTGCTTGATCTTTTTCGACGTGTCGGTGACCGGCATTTCGTTCATTAAGAACTTGAACTGAATGAGCATCCAGTCGTCCCGGGTGGGGTAGTCGATATTATCACCGATGGAAATGATACGCACACCGGCGTCGCGGAGCGTTTCAAGCTCCAAAAGCCCTAAACTGTTGCGACGGGAGAAACGGGAAAAATCTTTTACGATCAGGATTCGTACCTCTCCCGAAATCAGTTCTTTACGCATTTTCTGATAGTTTTCTCGCTGTGAAAAGGTGTAGCCCGAACGGTCGCGGTCTTCGTAGATCTTCAATTCCGCGTCCGGAAATTCCTTTTTCACATAGTCCCGTATAATCCGCTTCTGGTTTTCGATACTCGTGTTGTCGCGCTTGTCTTCTTCCAGATCGACTGAGATTCGTGTGTACCCGACGATTTTCACCGTTATTACCTCCATGCTTTTTCTATACTAACAACATTGTAAACTATATTTCGAGTTTTGTCAAGTGCGATTTTGTAAACAGAACAAAAACTTGTCACCGGCATTTGCGGATAACAAGTTTTCTCGGCTGACAAAGATATGTTAATGAATTTGTTTTCACTGAATTTGATTTCAGTAAAAATACGATAGGAGAATTATGTAACGCGGCAGAATGATCTGCCGCATCGGCGCTTACCGTGCGCCGTCGTCGCGGGAACGGGATTTCGAGGTGCGGGTCACTGCGTTCTGGTAGTTGTACGCCAGCAGTTCCTTGGTGTTTTCCAAAAGATCGCCGTCGCCCGACTCGAACACGCAGACGAAGATCTTTTTCGCCCTGCAGGCGGCGATAAAGTCCTTCAGCTTCTGCTGCTGTTCCTCGCTTTCCTGGTCGGCGTGCGTGCAGTACACGATCGCCAACCGCTTTTCCTCATTCATCGTATATTTCATTCATTCACTCCTATCATATTCTTTATTTTGGCTTATTTTGGAAACGTTATTCAGTTCCGCTGTCATCTTGCGTCCTTGCCGCGGGGTTTCGGCTTCCGTTTGACCTCCGCCTGCTCAGGCGGCTTTTCGGCTTTTGCAAACAGATCCGCGAAGAATTTCTTGACCTTCTGTGGGAACAGTTTCATTGCCTTTAAGAAGTCTTTGCAATACTCCAGAAGCTGTTGGTACTTCTGTTTCAGGGATTCATACGTTTCGTTCAGCCGGAAATAATCGTCCCGCCATTCGCGTATGATCCTGTCCTTGTCCGCAATGATCTTCCGGCTTGAGACGCCCTCCTTCGCAAGGTCGCTCAAAGTCTTGAAATCCTCCTTTTGCAGGGTGACGGAGCCGAAGAGGGTTTTCTTACCCATGTTGTCGATCTCGTTGTGAGATTTATAGATCTCGTGATTAGCTTCGAAAACAACTTTCTCCGCTTTCACCCGCTGCGTGATCTCCGCGAGCCGCTCGGTGTCCTTTTTGATCTGATATTGCAGCGACGTCAGATACTCGGCATCGCTTCCGATCTCTCCGCGGGAGAACCCGGCAAAGCCGTGTTCCGTCATGTGGTCGTAAAATTCGTCCTGCAGAATACTGTATGACCTGCGGAACATCGGCTTGCCCGATTTTGTCAGTTTTGGCTCGCCGTTCTCATCAAACGTCTGCGTCCGCGACGGCCACTTCTTGGAATGACTGATCTGATGGATCACCTCTTTGACCGTTCCGCGCAGCGCCTCGTCTTTGCATCTTGCCGACCATAGGATCTCTTTTTCGACGACCGGGAACGCCACGACGTGCAGGTGATAATGATACACCGGCTTACCGTAATGATCGGTCGCCGCCAAGTTGATCTCGTCGGCGTGCATGACGGCGGAGAGAATGTTCTCCTCGCCGTATTTTTTGACCGCAAACCGAAACGCTTCGGCGTAGAACTCTTTTGCGAATTCGTAACCGCCGTGCTCCTCGAAATAGACCGTGTTGATATCGAGTACCATTTCGTCGAAAAGCGTGGCGTCGGCTTTCAGTCCTCTGCGGGAGATCTCGCCTCGCGCTTCCTTCTCACGCAGAATATCCATATACGATTTCCCGCCCGGATCCTTGAAGTGGACGTTGAACGGGATCCGCGCGGGTTCGACGTTGACGTTTCCGTAGTCGCTGTTTTTCCGCTCGTTGTGCCGTTCGATATCCGAGACGTTGCCCGCTTTGTAGCACTTGACCCTTGCGCAACTCTTATCTTCTTTTTTCGTTGCCAAAGGCATACCTCCTTTCCTGAGATTTCGGCGGAGCCGGGCGTTACACCATTCTTCGAATGTGTGTAACCCACTATGACACTTTCAGCCGGGCGGCTGCAAAGATGTCATACTCGTGGGCAAGGGCTTTCCTCCCTTGACTCTCCCCGCCTGATGATGACGTTTAACAACCGTTCTTTTTTTGCCTAAACGTGGTGCTTCGCACCTTTGATACTGGGCTGAATACGAAAATGCGTGTAGTCGCTGTAGCGGTAAACCCGACGTTTCCGCCCGCCTTTCCATCCGGTTTTTATCCGGATCCGGAAAGCACGGCTACAAGTGCTACCGTCATTTCACATTCAGCCGGTCATACCACGTTGTCATACCCGTATGCCGCGACGTGATCCTTCTTGGCGTCCAGCGTCAAAGTATAGTCACGGTAGTAGGAATATCCGTTGCGCTTGACGGTGACGTCTTTGAACTCGCCGCCCATCAACTTCGACACCTCGGTGCGGAAATCACGCTCGGTCTCGCTGTAGCCGTGATTGTTGTTTTTGCACCAGCTTTGATAAACCTTGTAAACTCTGCCGGTCGTACAGCAATCGGTGATTTTGTTTTGCGGGCGATGACACATACAATCGGCAAAGAACGCGGCGACCGAACTGTTTTCCAGCTTGTACTCGTCGCGTACCCGGGCGACGCTTGCGGGCTCGTCGTAACGGTATTCGTTGCGGATCACTTTCTGCAGAGCGGCGACGGCTTTCTGGATAACGCCTTCCCGCTCGGCAAACATCTTATCCAGCAGACACTTATCCTGTTTTTCCTTCGGAATGACGTTATCGCAGACGACGACCATAATGCGCTCATACACCCACGGCCCGTTGTCTCCGCCGAA
>Ga0079305_1000721_pt1 | contig 61198 bp, 47 predicted proteins | sample LMS_cellobiose_e_FD_79183 | JGI IMG/M metagenome (GOLD analysis project Ga0079305, IMG submission 79183) | Rumen-fistulated moose microbial communities from Alaska, USA - LMS_cellobiose_enrichment | ecosystem: Host-associated > Mammals > Digestive system > Stomach > Rumen fluid ...
AGGCGAAGCTGGCCGAGGCCATCGGCTCCACACAATCGAGCATCAACCGCTATGAGAACGGACAATCCGGCGTGCCGATCCCGCTGCTTCGCCGCTATGCGGACTACTTCGACGTGTCGCTGGATTACATTTTTGGCCGGACGGATCAGCCGCAGGGGACGACCTACGAGTTCAAGCCCAAGTACACACCGGAAAAGGAAGAAATGCGCCGTTTCATTGAGATGTGCTTTGATCCCCAATCTCCTATGAACGGAAAGCTGAAAGAAACACTGTTGAGAATGATGGAGGGTGAGGAATAACCGCCGCGAAAGGAGGCGAGAGAATGAAAGCTGTGATTTACGCCCGCTATTCCTCCGACAGCCAACGGGAGGAAAGCATAGAGGGACAGATCAGAGAGTGTACCGTCTTTGCCGAGAAAAACGGCATCACGGTGCTGCGACATTACATTGACCGTGCCTTTTCCGCCAAGACGGACAACCGCCCGGAGTTCCAGAACATGATTAAGGACAGCGGCAAGAAGCTGTTTGATATGATTATCGTCTGGAAGCTCGACCGCTTCGCCCGGAACCGCTATGACAGCGCCCGGTATAAAGCAGCGCTGAAAAAGAACGGCGTCAAGGTGGTGTCCGCTACCGAAGTCATTTCCGAGGGCGCGGAGGGTATCATTCTGGAATCCGTTTTGGAAGGCTATGCGGAATATTACTCCGCCGATCTCTCTGAAAAAGTCATCCGGGGCATGACAGACAATGCGCTGAAATGCAAATACAACGGCGGGACGCGGCCCATTGGGTATCTCATTGACGACGAGCAATACTTCCAGATCGACCCTCTGACCGCGCCCTTTGTGTTGGATGCTTTCAAGCGATACGACGAGGGCGCGACCATGACGCAAATCCGCGACTGGCTCAACGAGCAGGGCATGAGGAATACGCGGGGACAGCGCATGACCTACAACAGCGTCCAGCACCTTTTGAAGAACCGCCGCTATATGGGCGAATATGCCTATCGGGATATAGTCGTGCCGGATGGCATCCCCACCATCGTCCCCAAAGACCTGTTTGAGCGCGTGCAGGAAAAGCTGGCGAAGAACAAAAAGGCCCCGGCCCGCCACAAGGCCGAGGACGACTATCTGTTGACAACCAAGCTGTTTTGCGGATACTGCGGGGCCTATCTTTGCGGCGAAAGCGGCACCAGCCATACCGGGAACGTCCACCGATACTATAAATGCGTGTCCGTCAAGAAGAAGCGGACGGAGTGCCGCAAGCGGCCTGTCAAGAAGGAATGGATCGAGGATTTGGTTGTCAGCGAAACCATGAAGATGGTGATGGACGATGCTGCCATAGAAGCCATTGTCTCCATGCTTATGGACTTGCAGGACAGGGAGAATGTCAACCTCCCGCTGTACGAGCAGCAGTTGCGGGAAACCAACACCGCCATTCAAAACCTCCTGAACGCCATCCAACAAGGAATCCTCACCAAATCCACGAAGGGGCGGCTGGAGGAACTGGAGGCGAGCAAGGAGGAATTGGAAACCCGCATTGCCTGTGAACGGCTGGCAAAGCCCAGGGTCAGCGCCGAGTTTATGACCTTCTGGCTGCACCGCTTCCGCAAGCTGGACGTGCGGCAGAAATCCCACCGCAAGATGCTGATTGACACCTTCGTCAACGCGATCTTCCTTTACGACGACAAAATGGTGATTACCTTCAACTACAAGGACGGGACAAGCACCATTACATTTGATGATCTCAACGCCGCGCTTGCAGAACAGAATACGGGTTCGGATTTGGATTGCTTAGGTGCACCAAAACTGGACCGACAATTGATACAATGTATCGATTGTCGGTCAAAATTTGTCCCCGACACGGGCGCACGCTTTGACGCTTGACGCCCATTGCGTTCCTTCTGCGGCCGCGGTGAGATCGAGCGAACCCGGAAACCTGGTTCAACCACATATTTGGCCGTTCTGCCGGATCGTTTTGCCCGGATCACGGAGCGACTGATGATCTGCCGCCGCGGTCCGCAGACATGCGCCAGCGATTTGGAGCGCAGGGCGGATTGTCGGGCGGCTGCGTTTCATCGTCCGTTTTCCAGGCGATAGATGCTTGGTGGGGTTCCGGTCAGCGATTTGAACACCCGGCTGAAGTAATACGCGTTGCAGAAGCCACAGTTTCCGGCAATCTTCTCAATGGACTGATCCGTCTCGATCAGCTGTCGCTTCGCCTGCTGTACGCGCATTTGCTGTAAATAGCTGATGGGCGGCACGCCATAGACCGCATGAAAGAGCCTGCGCAGATGCGCCGCGCTCACACCGACATGCTCCGCGACATCGGTCAGGTGCATCTCCCTGTCGCCTAACCGTTCCAGCATGCGATCCGCCGCGCGAACTGCCGCCTGCCTGTCTGCTCTGGAGACGTAGCGACTGCGCTGCTTTTCCATCATTTGCCCGTAGATTTCATAGAGAATGCCCGTACAGATCAGCATGCTGCTGCCGCTGCCTTTAAGCCAACGATGCAGCGCGCGTCGGAACAGCCCCTCCAGCGACTCGAGCTTCTCCATGGCCACTGGTTCCATGCCGGCGCGCTCAAATTCAAAATCGATGTAGATGTGGTGATATTCCTCGCTGACAACAATTTGGTAAGTTGATCCCCGCGGAAGATACATCACACTGCCCGCCGCAACGGAACAGGTGCAATCCGGAAACCGATAATCCACCGCCCCCTCCAAAACATAGACAAAGCAGTCGGACGGCCTTCCCTCCCGGCGTTCAACCACGCTTCCTTCTCGCATACACCCGCGCATAATGTCGAGAAGCGAATCAATTCTGTATGTGTCATCGATGATCTTCATACAACCCTCCGCTCGATTGCGATTGAGCATATTCCCCTCATGGCGGCGCGCCATTTAACATTACATTTACGTTCGAAATGGATATTTTATCGCTTTTCTGCATTGCCTTCTTCACGGCGGATTCTTATAATACAGACAGATTAGGAAACTGATTGCGACAAGGAGTGGGCCACATGATCTCTTACACCTTTGACGAGAACCGCGCCTTCCTGCTGTCCCAGCTGGACAATATATCCTGGGCAAAGGAAACCGGTCCAGACGACGAGACCCTTTCCGCGCAGCTGCGGGTTATTGCCGAGGGCGGCGAGTCCCGCATGCTCATCCGGGCGAAAGTGTTTTCCCATATTCTCAGCCAGGCCCGTCTGTCCGTCGACCGCCGCAGCCTCTATACCGGCATCATGGCCCACCAGAACTGGATGTATCATTTGCGCGGCATATGGCGAAGCGAAATCGACAGGGGCGAGCTGAGCGAACTCATCCGCATTCATGAACCCGCCATGCGCGGCCATGCCTACGACGGGAATGCCGATTTCAGCCACGTCGCTCCAGACTGGGCGCGCCTGCTGAGGCTTGGCTTTCCGGGCGTTCTGGAAGAGGTACGCTCAGCGCGCGCCGCTGCAAACGGCATTAACGACGAGCTGTATCAGGCCTGCGAAATCGTCTGCGAGGCCATATTAACCTATCTGCGCCGCCTCGAAGCGCTCGCCCGGAGAATGTCCATGGACGAATTTGCCGATCGCTGCGCCGCGCTTGCGGAGCACGCGCCGCAGACACTGCCGCAGGCATATCAGGTCATCGAGATGATGTACCTGTTGCTGACCTATGTGGAGGGTGAAAACCTGCGCTCCCTCGGCCGCCTGGACCAGCTGCTGGCCCCGCTGTACCGCTCAGATCTCGAATCGGGCCGCTATACCCGTGAGGAGCTGGCTGAATACACCCGCCACTTTTTCGCCAAGCTGCACGCCTTTCATTTCAGCGCCAACGCGGCCTTCGTCCTCGGCGGCGTGAATCCGGACGGCACAGATACCGTCAATGAGTTCTCCTTCTTCGTCATTGAGGTCTACCGCAGCATGAACATATACGACCCCAAAATGCAGATCCGCGTGTCAGACAGTACGCCGCCGGCATTTCTGCGCGAGGTGCTGCGCTGCATCCGCGACGGCATGAACAGTTTCGTCTTTATCAACGACAACATCGCCATTCCCGCCATGCAGAAGCTCGGCGCTTCCCTCGAGGAGGCGCGCAACTATCTGCTCATCGGCTGCTACGAGCCGTCGATCAACGGGAACGAACTGCCCTGCACCTGCAACGGCACCATCAACCTCGCCAAGGTTGTCGAGGCGGCGCTCAACGACGGCATTGATCCGGTCAGCGGCGCACGTCTCGGTCCCTCCACGGGAACCCCTGACAGCTTCAGCTCCTTTGACATGTTCATGGAGGCCGTCCGCACCCAGTACCGCAGCTTTGCCGACGGAGCCATCGCCATGACCAACGCGTATGAAAGGACCTATCCGCGTCTGAATCCCGCGCCGCTGCTGTCTGCGCTGCTGCCCGAAACCCTTGTGCGCGGCGCTGACGTCTATGCCGGCGGCGTAAAATACAACAACTCATCCATCAACTCCATCGGTCTTGCCACCGCCGTGGATTCCCTCGCCGCCATTCGCAAATTCGTCTATGAGGAGCATGTCGTCACATTGCCGGAGCTGGCGGAAATTCTGCGCAGCAACTGGGCGGGCAGCGAGCTGCTCCGCCGCCGCTGCCTCGTCCAGGCGCCGAAATTCGGCAACGCGGATCCGCAGGCCGATAATCTGGCAAAAGAACTGACTGAGCTGATCTCCGATACCATAAACGGCCGCGCCAATGGACGGGGCGGACGCTATCGCTCTGGCCTGTTCTCCATCGACTGGAATCTCTCCTACGGCCGCGATACAGGCGCCACCGCCGACGGCCGTCTGAAGGGCGATCCCCTGTCCAAGAACCTGTGCGCGGGCATCGGCCGCGACAAGTCCGGCGTGACCGCGCTGATCCGCAGCAATGCCGTCATCGACTTCTCCAACGTGCCAAACGGCTCCGTGCTGGACGTCACGCTGCACCCGTCGGTTGTCCGCGGCGAGAAGGGCCTCGACGTGCTTGAATCCATGCTGCACACCTACTGTGACCTCGGCTGCTTCGGCATCCATATCAACATACTCGACGCCGCGCAGCTGCGCGCCGCCCAGAAGAATCCGGAGCAATACGCCTCGCTACAGGTGCGCGTGTGCGGCTGGAACGCCTACTTCGTCAACCTGAACGAAACGGAGCAGAATCAGTTCATCCTGAGAGCGGAGGCGCTGGAAGCATGACCAGACAGGCATTGCTCTGCATGGACGTGAAGCGATTTGCCGTCCACGATGGGCCCGGCATCCGCACCACGCTGTTTTTGAAGGGCTGTCCGCTCCGCTGCCGCTGGTGTCACAATCCCGAAGGCATTTCGGCGCAGCCGCAGATTGCCTTCTACGCCCGCAAATGTCTGAACTGCGGCGAATGCGCGCATGTCTGTCCTCAGGGCGCGCATCGCATGGCGGGAAAGCTGCATGCGCTCGACAGATCGCTCTGCATGGGCTGCGGCCTGTGCGAAGCCGCCTGTCTGGGAGAGGCTCTGCACCTGTTCGGGCGGAAAATCGATTTGGACGAGGCCTTCCGAATCCTGACCGAAGACCGCGCCTTCTACGGCCGCGACGGCGGAGCCACGCTGTCCGGCGGCGAACCGCTCATGCAGGCCGACGCCTGCGCCGCTCTTCTCATGCGCCTGAAGGGAGCCGGCATACACACCGCCGTGGATACCTGCGGCGCGGTCGCATGGTCCGCCTTTGAAAAGGCGCTTCCCTGGACCGACCTTTTCCTGTATGACCTCAAGCACATGGACTCCGACGCTCACCGGAAACTGACCGGCCTCGGCAATGAAGCCGTGCTGGATAATCTCCGGCGCCTGTCTGATTGTCATGCGCAGATTGAAATACGGATGCCCATCATACCGGGCCTGAACGACAGCGACGAGGTCATCAGAAAAGCAGGCGCCTTCCTGAGCGCGCTGAGGATTCAGCGCGTCGTACTCCTCCCCTATCATTCCATGGCAAAATCCAAATACGAAGCCATCGGCATGGAATACCGCATGGGCGACATTCCGGCCCCGGATTCTGCGCGCATGGCCCGGCTGGTTCAAATGCTCCGCGGCTGTTCGCTTAACGTCTCTTCCCCCGCCGCGGCGGAGGAAGGATCCTCCTGACAGGCCCTGCGGTAGTCCGTGGGGCTGATGCCATAGAGCTGTTTAAACTTCCGATTGAAGCTGACGGGATCCATATAACCCACGCGCTCCACGATTGTGCGGACGCTCAGGTTTGTCTCTCTGAGCAGCCTGCGCGCCTGCGCAAATCGCAGCTCTGTCAAATAGTCAATGTAGTTGCGTTGAAGGTTTTCCTTGAAAAGCCGGCTGATATGCGATTTGGATAATTGAAACCGCTCAGCCAGAACTTCCACGCTCATTGTCTGCTCCATATAATGCTGCTGCACATAGGCGACAATCTCCGCAATCGGCCCGCTGATGTCCTGCTTTTCTCTCTCGCTGGAAAAAAGCAGAATGATGATATCCTTGACTTTTTGCGTATAGAACGCCGCATCATCCGTCTCTACCTTCATCAGCGCGGCAATCAGCTCCTGCTTGGCATGCACCTCGATCATATAGGTATAAATCGCATGAGTAATGCAATAGCAGTCGCGGCTGCGATCCCCCGCATCGGATTCCTCCGACGCGAAGGCGCAGAATTCATCCATAACCTGGCAGGCTTCATCAATGTTGTGTGTAAAAAGCGCCTCGTTCAGGCGATCCACCCAAGGCGTATCATACTTGCGCCGAATGCCGCATGCGCTGATCATCTCGGAGAACATGGCAACTTCTCCCGCGCCATGCTTGTTGACGCGTATCGCCACCGCAGCTTCCACCAGCGAACGATGCAGCATGGACAGTTTGGGATAGCTCTGCCCCACGCCGATCCGCCATCCCCCGCAGTCTTCCCTTTTCAGAATGTCTCCGACTCTGGCGGTAAAATCTTCAATCTGCTTTCTCACATCCTTCTCCGAATCCAGGCCCACCGCAAGCGCTATGGCACGCTCGCCGTCCACCGGCCAGTCAATGGACAGCGGAAACTGCCGTGTCAACGCAACATGAATCTGATCGGCCTGGCGGTCAGAGCAGCGGCCCGTCCCGGGGAGCACCATCACGCAGGCGTACAGCGGATATTCTTCCACATGAAACTGAGCGATGGCAAGCATTCTGCGCAATTCGCCGTCATCTGTCTCCAGGCCGTGAAACAGCACCGCGCAGCTCTGCACGCGCATCATCTTCCGGTTTTCATCTACAACGGAGGCAAGTGTCCTCTTCTGCGCCATGGTTGAGTCAATGGCATCATGAATGGCGTCCAGTTCATTCCGTTCATTTTTCAAATCGAAATGGACGCCCAGCACATGCGCGATGCTTCGTATCGGATGGTAGTTGCGCACACTCATCCGATAGCAAAGGATCATCACTATGAACAAGCCCACTGTGAGCACCGCCATTGCAATGGTTCTCAGGGTGACCACAGGCGCAAGGATCGCACCGTATTCAATTGCCAGCATGACGCTGAGGCCCATGCCCAGATCCCCGCTGCGCCACGTCTGGAAGCCATTGGAAGCGCTTTGGTCGGGCAGCAGAGAATCCGCGTCCCCCGATGTGAGAACCGCCTCATCATCCAGCATCAAAGCCGCGAGGCCGTGATACTCGCCGATCAGGTTGTCCATCCTCCACTTCAGCCGACTCATATCAAACTCATACACCACACAGGACGTTGCGAGCCGCACGCCGTGCGGAATGTACATCACGCACAGCAGCCGTTTCTCGGCGTCTGTCGCGCCGGAGTACAGATGAAACGCATCGTCCCTTTCCCCGTACTGCAGCATCCGAAGAAACTGTTCCGCACCCTCCTGAGACAGGCCCAGCAGACGACGGGCATAGACTTCATTGATATACATTCCGGAAGACGTGTAGAGTCTATCATCCTGATAGCAGACTCCGATTTCCGCGATGCTGTCGTCGCCCGCCTTGAATCGCTTCAGCGCTTCAATGCCCTTGAGCGCATAGTATTCGTTGCGCTGCATATTGCGCTTTGCCAAATCACGGTCGATGGAAATGCCATCCGCCGTGCGGCGCAAAGAGATGACCTCGCTCTGCAGCTCGTCGGCAACCTGTTTCAAACGCAGCTCGCTGGAGTAGATAATTTCGGATTCAAGTATGTTGGCTGTCGCGTAAAACGTGACAGCCAACATGACAAACAGCGGGATGACGACGATCATATAGGATACAAAGAACTGCCATTTCAGGCTTCTTCGCATGTTCGTCACCTTCATCGTGTCGTATTACATTGCGGCGGCATAACGATCGTAGGCCGTTTGATAGACGTTCAGAACCGTTTCAATGTTCATTGCCTCAAAGTTCTTAACATAGGCATCCCAAGTGGCCGCGATATCGTCCTCCCCGATGATAAAGCGGGCGCGGGCTTCCTCAACATACTTGCCGACGTCGGTCAGCGCTCCGGACACGGTGTCCAGCTCCTCCTCCGTCAGCATCAGATCCGGGAAGCGATACGTGAAGTACGGCTCATAGTTGTCGATGGTCAGCTGATTCAGCCAGGCGGCGTTGGCGTTGTTCTGCTTGAGCTTGAACTCATAGGGACCATACTGGTTGAAGCAGCAGGGTGTAACATAGCCCTGGCGCCACTCCTGAACGGTCTCGCAGCCTTCGCCGACCAGGTTGGACCAGGTGCCGTCCTCATTGTACTCCCAGGCGTAGCCCTCGGGGCCCCAGTCGTTCAGGAGGGAACCCTGCTCAGAGTAGAAGAAGTCCAGCAGCTTGAAAATTTCCACAGGATGCTTAGTGGTGGCGCAGATGGCAGTCCTGCCAATGCTGAGGCCGCCGTTGATGGTAAAGATCGGCGTATCGTTGCGGTCGGAGGTCATCGGTCCCATGTAGGTATAGTCATAGCCGTCGTTGGGAGCGATATAATAGGAAGCGCTGCCCTCATAGCTGCCCAGCAGGCTCTGCTCGCCCTTGGCCACAAACTGCTGATAATTCTGAACGAACACCTCGTTGTCCAGTAGCTGCTCGGCGTAGAGCTTGTGCATGTATTCCAGATACTCGCGGTAGCCTTCATCGCCGGGGATAAAGAATACCTTGCCGTCGCGGACGTTAAAGAAGTCGCTCAAGGACAGCACGTTGAACCCCAGGGCCCGCAGCACCATGCAGTCCACGCTGACCCCATCGGAACCGGACAGCGGAATCTCGTCGGCGACGCCGTTGCCGTTGCAGTCGGTGTTCTTGAAGGCAACCAGCACATCATAGTACTCATCCAGCGTCGTGGGTTCTTCCATGCCGACTTTCTCAAGCCAGCCTGTGTGGATCCAATAACGGCCGCCGCCCAGGTCGCGCACCAGCGTCTCGACATAGGGCAGCGCGTAAATGTTCCCGTCTGCGGTCGTGATCGATGCCTTGATGTACGGCGCTTCCTCGAACATGGCCTTGGTGTTGACGCCGTACTCCTCAATCAAATCATTCAGCGACAGCAGAGCGCCCTGAGCGCCGTACTTGGCCTGCTCGATGCTGGACAGGCCGGCGTTGAAGAACAGATCCGGAAGATTGCCGGAGGCAAAAGCCAGGCCCTTCTTCTCCTGCCATATATCCGAAGAATACCATTCGCTCTTGACTGTGATGCCCAGGTTTTCCGTCAGCCATTTGCCGACGATCGTGTCTTCATAGTTCTCCACGAACAGCGTGCCCTTCAGGCCCATCGCCGTGATGGTCAACGGCTCGTCGACAATCGGCGTGATCTCTTCCGCAAGCGCCAGCGAAGTCATCGCAAGCATGCAGACAATCACCAGTGACAGTAACTTCTTACCCATAGTATTCCCTCCTTTTTATTTGCCCAAGGGGTTAACCCTTGATAGCACCCAGCATGACGCCCTTCACAAAATAGCGCTGCAGCAGCGGATAGGCAATGATTACCGGCAGGGACGAGACGATGATCGCGCCATACTTGACCATCTCCGCAATGCGGGCCTGACGGGTTAATTCCTCGATAACGAGGCTATCCTCGGAGGCGAGCATGGCCGGCAGCATCTCGGAGAAAATCAGGATCTCGCGAAGAAACACCTGCAGCGGATATTTCTCGCGGGTGCTGATATATACCAGCGCATTAAAGTAGGCGTTCCAATGAGTTACGCCAAAAAACAGCGCCATAACGGCAATGATGGCTTTGGACAGCGGCAAAACGATGCGTGTAAACAGGATCCAGTTCGTACAACCGTCCACGAAAGCCGATTCGCGCAGCTCATCCGGAATGGATGAGGAGAAAAACGTTCTGGTAACGATCAGGTTATAGCTGCTCGTCGCGCCCAGCACCAGCAGGATTATCCGCGTATCCAGAAGGCCGAGATTCTTGACGACAATGTAGGTGGGGATAAGACCGCCCCCGAAGAACATCGTGAAAACCACCATGAAGTTGAGCGTCTTTCTGCCCACAAAGTCCTTTCGGGACATGGCGTAAGCGCAGGGCAGCGTCACCGCCAGATTCAACAGCGTTCCGAAAACCGTATAGAAAATGGTGTTCGCATAACCCAGCCAGATCTCGCCGTTTTTGAACAGGCGCTGATAGCCTTCCAAGGTGAAGCTGACAGGCCAAAGCCACATCCTTCCGCTGTTCACGGCTGTAGGATCGCTGACCGATGCGCTGACAATATAGATCAACGGATAGGCGGTCAGCACCAGCACGATGATTAGCAGCAGATAATTGATCACGTCGAAAATCCTGTCAGCGCGCGATTCATACTTCATATTCATTCTACTCCCTTACCAGAGACTCGTCTCTCCGACACGGCGGGCGAACAGATTCACCAGCACCAGTATGGCGAAATTGATGAGCGAATTGAACAGGCCAACCGCTGCTGCGAAGCTGAAATCACCGTCGATCAGGCCGGCTTTGTATACATAGGTCGATATGATTTCCGACCGGCTCAGATTGGTGGCGTTTTGCATCAGATAGACCTTCTCAAAGCCCACCGAGAGGATTGATCCGCTGCGCATGATGAGCATAATAACGATCGTGGGAATCAGGACAGGCAGATTGATATAGACCATGCGCTGCAATTTGTTTGCGCCGTCAATAATAGCCGCCTCAACCTGCGATGAGTCAATGGAGGCCAGGGCTGCGACGAAGATGACCGAGCTCCACCCGCTCTCCTGCCAAATGCTGGAAAACACATAGATCCAGTGAAAGTTCCTGGCATCCTGCATAAACGCCTTACGTTCCATTCCGACGGCCGCCAGCATATGATTAATGATGCCGCTGCTTGGCGTCAGGAACAGGATCAGCATACCGACCATCACGACCATGGAAATGAAATGCGGTGCATATGTCACGGTCTGCACCAGTTTCTTGAAGCGCAGGTGCTGTACTTCATTGAGCATCAGCGCCAACAGCACAGGTATCGGGAAGCCGACAATCAGCGCTGTGAGGCTGATGCGCAGCGTGTTGCCAATGACCGTTGTGAAATAATAGGAATTAAAAAAACGCATGAAGTGTTTCATTCCCACCCACGGACTGCCCAGGATGCCGCGCATTGGGTAATACTGTCTAAACGCGATCTGTACGCCATAGATCGGTACATAATGGAATACAATGTAATAAACCACTGCCGGAAGCACAAACAAATACAATTGCCAGTTTCGCAGAATCATCTGGCTCCGGCTCCTCTTGTTGCTTCGCATTTCTCCAATTCACTTCTCTCTCAAAGCATTCGCTCCACAATCGGCAGCTGCCCTAACAATTTCATTATATTCTGCCTGTAACCACTGTCAAGCAGGTTAAAAATGATAATTCATGGTTAAAACCGCCATACACTTGAACCTGCAATGAAAATTGCGAAATTGCCCAATCTCCATGTGGATGAAATCTTCTTTTCAGGCGATTAGCGAAAAGCAAAGCCTGCCAACGGTCAAAGCATGAATGCGCCGCCCGCCGTTGCAGGCCGGAAACAAACCAAATCTCCACTCCCCTTCCCATGAAAACTGAATACCCGCCGCCCATCGCAGCGACGCATTCACGACAGCAATCATCCAGTTTGCAGCCCGTCCGGGAGATAATACCATTTGACTTCCAAAACCTGTGCGGCTTCGGGATGGTTTTTTCGTCACCGCTCAGCTGAGCGGAAGGAGGCGCAGCAGCGCGCCGTTGACTGAAGCGAAGCAACGCGGCGGCGCAAAAGTCGACCGAAAACGTGATGTATAGTAATCATCAAAGAACCAGACGCACAGACACTGAGCCGATGATCGACAGTCAGATGACCGCCATCATCGGCTCGCTTTTGTAAGGAGCATTGTCTATGTGAGAATGATTGCACAAAAAAATGGGAAAGCCGCATAACGGCGGGTAGACCGGGCGCATAGCCTGGCTATAACCTTTTCTTTGACGGCGGCTTTTCCGTGAAATCCGCCGTTTATGCTTGCACTATAATTTGATAGCAGACAAATAAACGGCACTTCGCTCAACGGCCTAAAGGCACTAAAAAGAACCCACGCAGGCAATACCGCATGCCTGCGTGGGAAAATGGTCCGCCCTCAGGGACTCGAACCCTGGACACCCTGATTAAGAGTCAGGTGCTCTACCAACTGAGCTAAGGGCGGATATGGAGCGGTAGACGAGACTCGGACTCGCGACCTCCACCTTGGCAAGGTGGCGCTCTACCAACTGAGCTACTACCGCGCGGAGCGCGTTGTGTGGAGCGGGTGATGGGAATCGAACCCACGTAGCCAGCTTGGAAGGCTGGAACTCTACCATTGAGTTACACCCGCATAATGGAGCGGTAGACGAGACTCGGACTCGCGACCTCCACCTTGGCAAGGTGGCGCTCTACCAACTGAGCTACTACCGCAGATATGGTGCGGGCGAAGAGACTCGAACTCATACGCCTTGCGACACCAGAACCTAAATCTGGCGCGTCTGCCAATTCCGCCACGCCCGCATGACTGAACGTTCAGCGACTGAATCCGGCCTGTTTCCTTCCCCGGAACAGTCATAAATTATACGCCCTTTGCCGGCGTTTGTCAATCCGTTGCCTGAAAGTATCGTATCATTTAACAATATCCGTTTCCCCGTGAAAGGGAGGGACTGCGCCGCAGCCCCTCCCTCATTTGCGCCCATTGCTTCAGAAAAATCCGGCTTCGTCCCGGGGCATCAGCCGCCCAGATACGCCGCGCGCACCCTGTCGTCTGCCAGCACGTCCACCGCGTCGCCCGAAATGGTGATCCGGCCGGTGCCCAGCACATAGGCGCGGTCCGCGATGGACAGCGCCATCTGCGCGTTCTGTTCCACCAGCAGGATTGTCGTGCCGGCGTCGTTCAGCTCCTTCACGATGTCGAAAATCTGCTCCACCAGGATGGGAGCGAGGCCCATCGACGGCTCGTCCAGCATCAGCAGCTTGGGCTTGCTCATCAGCGCGCGGCCCATGGCAAGCATCTGCTGCTCGCCGCCGGAAAGCGTGCCCGCGATTTGCTTTTCACGCTCCTTCAACCGCGGAAAGCGCCCGAACACGTTGTCCAGCGCCGCCGGGATCTCCTGGGGCGGCCGCGAATAACCGCCCATCTCGAGATTCTCTCGCACCGTCATCTGCTGGAACACGCGCCGTCCCTCGGGGCACAGGGCCATGCCCAGCGAAACCACCCGGCTCGCGCTCAGGCCCAGAATGCTCCGGCCCTCGAAGACAATCGATCCGCTCCTGGGCTTCAAAAGGCCCGCCACGGTGTTCAGCGTGGTGGATTTGCCCGCGCCGTTCGCCCCGATCAGCGTCACGATTTCTCCTTCGTTTACCTCGAAGGAAACGCCCTTGATGGCGTGAATGCTGCCGTAGTAGACGTGTATGTCGTCCACCTTCAGAAGGGTCCTGGATTCGCCCATCGCGTCAGCCCTCCTTCCTCTTGCCGAGGTATGCCTCAATGACCGTGGGATTCTGCTGAATGTCCTCCGGCGTGCCCTTGGCGATAATCCGGCCGTAATTCAGCACGCAGATACCCTCGCAGATGCCCATGACCAGGTTCATGTCGTGCTCGATCAGCATGATGGCGATCTGGAAGCGGTCGCGGATCCTGATGATGTTGTTCATCAGCTCCTCGGTCTCGTGCGGGTTCATGCCCGCCGCCGGCTCGTCCAGCAGCAGCAGCGAGGGACTCGTCGCCAGCGCGCGCACGATCTCCAGCCGGCGCTGCGCGCCGTACGGGAGGGATCCCGCGCGATAGCCCGCCATGTCCTGCATGTCGAAGAGCGAGAGCAGCTCCAGCGCGCGCTCATGCTGCGCCTTCTCCTGCTTCCAGTAGCCGGGCAGCCGGAAGATGCCGGTGAACATGCCGTATTTCACCTGGTTGTGCAGGCCGATGCGCACGTTGTCCTCCACCGACATGTTGCCGAACAGGCGGATATTCTGGAACGTGCGGGCGATGCCCAGCTTGTTGGCCTGGACGGTGTTCATGCCGGCCGTATCGCGGCCGTTGAGCAGCACCGTGCCCATCGTGGGCTGGTACACCTTGGTCAGCAGATTGAACACGGTGGTCTTGCCCGCGCCGTTCGGGCCGATCAGCCCGGCGATTTCCGTCTTGCCGATGATGAGGTTGAAATCCTCAACGGCCTTCAGTCCGCCGAACTCGATGCCGAGATGGCGCGCCTCCAGCACCGGCGCGCTGTACAGGTCGCGCTCCGGGATGATGCCCTGGCTCGGCGCCGGCACCATCTTGGTGGGCTGGCGTCTTTTGATGGTATCCGTCATTGCGCAGCGCCTCCCTTCCCATCCGCCGGGACCGCCTTCCGGCGGAAGACGCGCGTCAGGCGCGCGGCCAGCGACTGAAGCACCGGATTGTTCGTCGCGAGCATGACCAGAATCAGCACGATCGCGTAAATCAGCATGCGATAATCCGCGAAGGCGCGCAGCAGCTCAGGCAGCACGGTCAACAGCGCCGCGGCGATGATCGAGCCCCAGATGTTGCCGATGCCGCCCAGCACGACGAACACCAGCACGAGAATCGACGTGTCGAACTTGAACTTCGCGGCGGTGAACGTGGAGAAGTTCAGGCCGTACAGCGCGCCCGCCATGCCGGCCAGCACCGCCGAGGTGACGAACGCCATCATCTTGTATTTGGTCACGTTGATGCCCATGGCCTCCGCCGCGATGCGGTTGTCCCGCGCCGCCATGATGGCGCGGCCCGAGCGGCTGTTCACCAGGTTCAGCACCACGAACAGCGTGAAGATGATCAGCGCAAACCCGACGGGCAGCGTGGAAATGGCCTTGATGCCCTTCGTGCCGGCCGGGCCGTTTACGATGATGCTGCCCGCCACGTTGGGATTGTTGAAGGACGCATGCAGCCGCAATCCATCCTGCGAGAAATACAGGCAGTTCACGACATTGCGGATGATCTCGCCGAACGCCAGCGTCACAATGGCCAGATAGTCGCCCCGCAGCCGCAGCACCGGGATGCCGATCAGCACGCCCGCAATGCCCGCGAACACGCCGCCCACGACGAGCGACAGAATCAGCCGCACCGTGGTGTTTTCAAGCCCCAGGGCGTTCAGCAGCCAGGTGGAGGCGATGGCGCCCGAAAACGCGCCGATGCTCATGAACCCGGCGTGGCCCAGGCTCAGCTCCCCCGAAATGCCCACGACCAGATTCAGCGATACGGCCATGACGATGTACACACAGATCGGGATCAGCTGGCCCTTCAGCGTGCGCGGCATGGTTTTCGCGCCGATCATCGTCTGGCAGACGATGAAGGCGATGATGACGATGCCATAGGATATGACGGCGTTCACGGTACTCTTTTTCAGCTTCATGCCGCTCACCTCACACTTTCTCGCGCACAGGCTTGCCCAGAAGCCCCGCCGGCCTGAACAGCAGCACGATGATCAGCACGGTGAACACCAGCGCGTCGCCCAGCTCGGTGGAGATGTAGGCCTTGCCCAGGATCTCGATCACACCCAGCAGAATGCCGCCGATCATCGCGCCGGGAATGGAGCCGATGCCGCCAAACACGGCCGCCGTGAACGCCTTGATGCCGGGCATGGAGCCGGTGGTGGGCATGAGCGTCGGATAGGAGGAGCACAACAGCACGCCGGCCACCGCCGCCAGCGCCGAACCGATGGCGAACGTGAGCGAGATGGTCCGGTTCACGTTGATGCCCATCAGCTCCGCCGCGCCCTTGTCCTCGGAGACGGCGCGCATGGCCTTGCCCAGCTTGGTCCTGCCGGTGAACAGCGTCAGCGCGATCATGATGACGATGTTGGCGGCGATGGTCAGCATGGTCTCGCTGGTGATCACCAGGTTGCCGTCGAAGAGGCGGACGGCGCCGACGCTGAACACGCTGGGAAATATCTTGGGATTGGAGCCCCAGATGAGCAGCGCCGCGTTCTGCAGGAAGTAGCTCACGCCGATGGCCGTGATCAGCACCGCCAGCGAGGCCGCCTGCCGGAGCGGCTTGTAGGCCAGCCCCTCGATGGCGATGCCCAGGGCGGTGCACACCAGCATTGCCAGCAGCACCGCGACGAGCGGCGGCAGACTCAGATAGGCCATGGCGCAGAACGCGATGTACGCGCCCACCATGATGACATCGCCGTGGGCGAAGTTCAGCATCTTGGCGATGCCGTACACCATCGTATAGCCCAGGGCGATGATGGCGTACACGCTGCCCAGGCTGACGCCGTTGATCAGAAATCGCAGGAACGCGACCATGAATGCCAACTCCTCATGAACAGATGTAAGGTAACCAGCGGTCGCCGGCGCCGCATTCCGCCGCCAACCGCTGATTACCTCATTGTGCGTTTCAGAAAACATCCTCCGGCCCCGGGCAACACCAGAGCCGGAGGACAGGGGGCGAATTATTCGCCGTAAGGAACGTAAGCGCCGTTCTTGATCACGTAGGCGGCCGGCAGCTTGCTCACCGCGCCGGTCTCGTCCCACTTCATGTCGCCGGTCAGGCCGACGTATTCCATCTCGGAGAACTGGGCGATCAGCAGCTCGCAGGCCTCGTCATAGGGCGTATTGCCGTCGATGCCGGCATTCACGCTGGCCTGATACAGCGCGTAGATGGCGTCGTAGGAATCCGCGCCGAACTGGTTGGGCTCCACGCCGCCGGACACGGCCTTATACTTCTCCACGAAGCCGACGACCTGCTCGTCGGTGTCAAAGGCGGAGAAGGGGGTGAGCAGGATGACGTCCTCGGCCAGCGCCGGATCGAAGTTGTCCATGGCCAGGATGCCGTCCATGCCGTCCACGCCGAAGAACACGGGCGCATACTCGATGTTCTTGGCGGTCTGCAGGATCATGGAAGCGGGCGTGTAGTAGATGGGCAGGAACACCAGATCGGCGCCCTTGTCCTTCGCGTCGGCCACCTGAACGGAGAAGTCGGTGGTGTCGTCGTTGAAGGCGCTCTCAGAGACGAGCTCCAGCCCGTTCTCCCTGGCCTGGGCGACGAAGGTCTTGTAGATGCCGGTGGAATAATCGTCCGCATTGTTGTAGATCACGGCGATCTTGGTGCCCATCTTGTTCTCGGCGATCAGGTTCGCGGAGATGGTGCCCATCTGGGGATCCTGGAAGCACACCTGATACACATTGTCCTTGTCCGCCACGACCAGGTCGCTGGAGGCGGAGGGCGTCAGCATGAACACGCGCTCCTCATAGGCGACCGCGCCCACGGCCAGGCAGGGCGTGGTGGTGGTATTGCCGTCGATCATCTGAGCGCCGGCGCCCAGCACGGCGTTGTAGGCGTTGATGGCCTTTTCCGTGTCGTGCTCGTCGTCCTCAAACAGCAGCTCGATCTGCAGGCCGCCCTGCGCGTTGATTTCGTCGCGGGCAACCTGGGCGCCATAGCGGCAGGCCAGGCCGTAGTTGGCCGCGGGGCCGGTGAACGGGCCGATGACGGCAATTTTAAGCGTATTCTCGTCCGCCAGGGCGGTGGAAGCCAGACCCATCAGCATGGCGATGGCGAGGATCATGGAGACGATTGTCTTGATGGACTTCATAACACATTCCTCCCAAGTCTGTTTTCGGCATTCCGACACGCATCTCAGTCCGGGCGTGTCAATACCATATACTATACTTTTTTATATGCTTCATGTCAAGCCGGCGCGCCGTGTTTTTATGCGCATTTTTCGTTATTTCTCATACTTTTATCGCATAACAGATGCCATTTCCTGCAATTCACGCCGGTTTTTCCCGGCTGTTGGCTCCAAATCTGACGCCGCGGGGCCCTCATCCTTCTTTTGATTCACCACAGCGAAGCGACAGCGCGCCGACGCCCGCCAGCATGTCGGCGAATATCGCGGGCGGCTCGCTTTCAAACGTCAGCCTCTCTCCGGTCACGGGATGCGTGAGCGCGAGGCGGGCCGAATGCAGCGCGAACCGCCCCGGCAGGCGCGCGTCCTCGCGTCCATAGAGGAAATCCCCCGCGACGGGCCAGCCGCGGCTGGCCAGATGCACGCGGATCTGATGCGTCCGGCCGGTTTCCAGGCGCACGCGCAGCAGGGTGTATCCGGCGCCCGCGGCGACCGTTCCGTAATGCGTCACAGCGGGCCGCCCGTCCGGGCGCACCTCGCGCCGCACGGTCGCGCCGTCGGCCTTGCCGATGGGCGCGTCGATGGTGCCTGCGGCCGGAGACACCGCGCCCTCCACCAGCGCCAGGTATTCGCGGACGCAGGCTTCGCTGTGCAGCTGGCGCTGCATGAGCTGCTGGGCGTGGGCGTGCTTGGCCACGGCCATGAGGCCGCTGGTTCCCCGATCCAGCCGGTTGACCGGGCGGAAGACGTAATCCGTCCCGCGGTAGCGCGCCAGGAGCCGGCTTTCGAGCGAGTCGTCCGGCCGGTCGACGCCGCGCATGCAGGCAAGCGGCGCCGGCTTGTCGACGATGAGCAGGTCGTCGTCCTCCCAGACGACGGCTGTACCGCCTTCGGCCGCGAACGCGGGCGCGGCCGGCGCGTCCCCGATCAGCACACAGACGCGCTGCCCCGCGTGCACGGCCGCGTTGGCGTGCACGGGCATGCCGTCGAGCAGCACCGCGTTCCGCTGCTTGAGCGAGGTGAACTGGCGGTGCGACACGCCCAGATTGGCGCGCACGATGCGCTTGACCAGCCGGCCCTCGTCCTCGGGCCGGGCGATGTATTCGATTTCCCGCACGGCGCTTCCTCCTCCCCCGCGGCGGACATGAACTGATGCGACAAGGGCGCGCTCACGCGACCGCTCAGGGCTGACGGCATTCCCCAAAGACGCGCTCTGTTCAGCGGGAAGCCATTTTGCCAGCTCTTTTCGGATGGCGTGAACACGCCCCGGAAATGCGCTTTGCAGGGATAACGTCTGTCACGGCCGCTCTGAGTCGGCGGCTGCGGCGCCGGCCCGTCGATCAGTGCCCGCCCTGCCGCTTCAGCTTGAAATCGCTCTCCTTGAGCCCGTCCGCGGCGAGCATGTTCTCCATCACCTCGATGTCGGAGGAGATGTCCAGCGCCTGCGAGGAGAACAGCTGGTCGAGCTGCTTTTCGAAGCTCTTGATGAGCGTGTCCATGATCTGGCTGATCTGCTGCTTGGAGGCGGTGATGTTCTCGCCCTCGATGCCCTGCTCCTCCAGCATGGCGTAGGAGTCGAGCAGCTTCAGCGTGGTGGGCAGGTAGTAGTTCATGAATTTGCGGATCTCGCCGATGCGCTCGGGCTTCTTGCGCACGATGCCGAAGATGCGCGCCGTGATGGCCTCGATCTGGTCGATCTTGGCGGAGATCTCCCTGTCCGCGATGCGGTCGTTCAGCGAGCGGATCTGGCTGAGCGTGCGGGCGAACTGGTCGTCCGGCGCGCCCTTCGCGCTCTGCTCCTGAGCCGGTGCGGACCCGGCGGCGGGCTGCGGCCGCTGCGCGGTCTGCGCGCGCCTGGCGCCGGCGCCGTCCTTTTTGATCTCCTTCTTCACCTCGTCGCGCACGGTGTTGAAAATATCCGAGGCGGTCTTCACGAAATCCTCCACATGGATGTGGATGTCGCCGGCGGAGCGGGTCTGACCGCTGCCGGCGGCGCTCTGGGTCCAGTTGAGGTCGTCCACGCCGTCGAGCACGATGCAGTGGCGGTTGTGGTCGATGTAGGTGTCCAGACCGAAGTAGCCCATGTCGATCATGGCCTGCAGGTCCTTCTCAACGGTTTCGACACGTTCATTGCTGCGCGCGGCAATTTCGCTGATCGAGATGGGAGAGCGGCTGCCGATGATGGCCAGGTAGCGGCGGAAGCGCTCCTCGCGCTTCCTGTCGCGCTGGCTGAAGATGGTCATGCCGAGACCGGCCAGCATCGTGAGCGCAGACCAGCCGCGCAGGCCGAAAAAGGCATAGAAAAGCGAGGCGGCGATGGAGGTCATGCCCATGTTCCGCATCTGCCGGTTCCTGTTCTTGCCGTGGCCGTATTTTCTGAAGCGGTTGATCAGCATCATGATGCCGACCGGCGGGAAGAGCACCAGCATGATGAGGCCGCCGATCATGCCCTTGTCGAATTCGAAGTTGAAGTCATAATCCCTGCTCACGGTGCGATACATCCTTTTCTTAATCTCAGTGAAAACAGTATACCATGTTTTCATCCCATTGTGAAGAGCTTTTGTTTCCGTATAAACGAATCATAAGGAAAATCTAATCTTCTGTCCCATCCCTTCCGCCATGCAAAACCGCCCGCCTCCCATGGGGAAGCGGGCGGCGGTCGATCGGCGTCAGTTCTGGCCGATGACGGCCTTGATGCGGCGCACGCCGGCGGAGGACGCCTCTTCCTTCACGATTTTGAAGGATTTCAGGTCGCCGGTGTTGGAGGCGTGCGGGCCGCCGCAGATTTCCTTGGAGAACGCGCCCATGGTGTACACCTTGACGCGCTCGCCGTACTTACTCTCGAACAGGCCGGTGGCGCCCTGCGCCTTAGCCTCGGCCACGGTCATCTCCTCGCAGGTGACCGGCACGGCCGCCCTGATATACTCGTTGACCAGCGCCTCGGTCTGCTTCTTCTCCTCGTCGGTCATCTTGCGGGGGAAGCTGAAGTCGAAGCGCAGGCGCTCGGCGGTGATGTTCGAGCCCTTCTGGTTGACCTCCGGGCCCAGCACCTTTCTGAGCGCCGCCTGCAGCAGGTGCGTGGCGGTGTGCAGCTTGGCGGTCTCCTCGGTGTGGTCCGCCAGGCCGCCCTTGAAGCGCTGTTCCGCGCCCGCGTGGGACTTCTCCTGATGGGCCCTGAAGCGCTCGGCGAAGCCCGCCTCGTCCACGGTGAGGCCGTTCTCGCGGGCCAGCTCCATGGTCAGCTCGACGGGATAGCCGAACGTGTCGTACAGCTTGAAGGCGCTGCGGCCGTCGATCACGGTCATGCCCTTCACAAACGAATCGATCTGCGCCTCAAGATCGGCGGGCGCGTCGCCCGTCTCCTGGATCCTCCTGAGCGTGTCCAGCATGGCGGTCATTTCGGGAGTGGGGCGCAGCGTGCCGAGGGCGGCCGCGAGCGGCTCGGCGAGGTCGGCCTTTTCGGCGACGGCGGTCCTGAGCGCGGTCATGGCGGCGGTCACGCGGTTGATGTTGCCCAGCAGCTTGTCAAACTCGCGCATGCCCTGCCTGAGCGTGCGCTGGAAGCGCTCCTCCTCCAGCCTGAGCTGCTCGAGGATGAAGTCCTCGTGGCGCTTCAGCTCCGGATAGACGGCTTCATACTGCCCGATGACGACCCTGGCGACCTCGCAGGTGAAGCCCTCCGGCAGGCCCAGCTTCATGCCGTGGCGCACGGCGCGGCGGATGAGGCGGCGCAGCACGTAGCCCTGGTCCACGTTGGAGGGCGTCACGCCGCGGTCGTCGCCGATGATGATGGTGGCGGTGCGCAGATGGTCGGCGATGATGCGGAAGGAGGCGGTGTTTTCGTCGTCGGGCCTGTACGCCTTGCCGGACAGGTCGGCGATCCTGGCGATGATGTCGCTGAACAGGTCGGTCTCATAGACGGATTTCGCGCCGGTCAGCACGCCGATGGTGCGCTCCAGCCCCATGCCGGTGTCCACGTTCTTCTGGACCAGCGGGATGTAGCTGCCGTCGGCCTGCTTGTTGTACTGCATGAACACGTCGTTCCAGATTTCGAGATAGCGGCCGCAGTCGCAGGCGGGAGAGCAGTCCGGGCCGCAGGGCGGCTTGTCGGTGATGATGAACATCTCGGTGTCCGGGCCGCAGGGGCCGGTGGTGCCGGCGGGGCCCCACCAGTTGTTCTTGCGGGGCAGGTAGAAGATGTGGTCGTCCTTCACGCCGCAGCCGCGCCACAGACTGGCGGCTTCCTCGTCGCGCGGCGCGGTGTCGTCGCCGGCAAACACGCTGAAGGCCAGCCTGTCCCGGTCGATGCCCAGCCATTCGGGGCTGGTGAGGAACTCCCAGCTCCAGCTGATGGCTTCCTTCTTGAAGTAGTCGCCCAGCGACCAGTTGCCCAGCATCTCGAAGAAGGTGCAGTGGCTGGCGTCGCCCACCTCGTCGATGTCGCCGGTGCGGATGCACTTCTGCACGTCGGTCAGGCGCGTGCCCATGGGGTGCTTTTCGCCCAGCAGGTAGGGCACCAGCGGATGCATGCCGGCGGTGGTGAACAGCACGGTGGGGTCGTTCTCCGGGATGACCGAGGCGGAGGGGATGACGGCGTGGCCGTGCTGCCGGTAGAACTTCAGGAACAGCGACCGAAGCTCGGAGGAATGCCTGATGTTGGAATTCATGGGTTTCTCCATCCTTTCATCGATAATGAGCGTATCGGACACATAAAAGGCGCCTTCTCCGTACAAGGACGAAAAGGCGCATTCGCGGTACCACCTTGATTGATCCGGCCTGCGCCGGATCCTCTTGAACACGATAACGGCGTGAACCGCCCCGCCATTGGCCTGCGGGGAGCTGTTGGAGTGGCGTTCGCAGGGCGCCGTCCCGGCTTTCACCGGCCGCCGGGTCTCTGGAATGGGCGCTGGTCCGCTACTGGGCTCCGTCCTAGCTTCATTTGCGTGTCTATTATACCGCGCAAAGCGGGGCGCGTCAAATTAAGATTGGAGGACGGAATGCCGCCGCCCGCCTCATCCGGCCCCGTTTCGCGCGGAGAAAGCAAATGACGACGCCAGACCCGTCGGCCGGCCAGGCGCCGTTTTGTCGGCCTCGAACGAGCCTCTCCATTTTTTAGTTGAAAAGGACCCTGAACCGCGCTATAATAAAGCGGTAAAAAGCAGGAATGGGCGTTGTCGCGCGGCGACGGGCGCTCAACACGCAGGGTGGAGGGGAAAAGTCATGGTGCGCATTCAAATGATGGGTTCCTTCCTGATCGAGGCGGACGGCCGTGTTTTCGACAATATCGCCATTCGCTCCCGCCGCGGCGTCAGTCTGATCCAGTATCTCGTGCTCCAGCGCGGCAGGTCTGTCTCCAGCCAGCGCCTCAACCGTGAGCTGGAAACGGGCCGCCACTGCGAAAGCCCGGAAAACGCGCTGAAGACGCTGGTGAGCCGCACGCGGGCAATGCTCAACGAAATAAGCCGCGGGCTGGGCGCCTGCATCGCCTCGGAGCCCGGAGGATATCGCTGGGAGAGCCTGCCCGGCGTCGCGGTGGACGTCCTCATGATCATCGACATTCTGGAACAGCTCAGGCGGAATCCGGCGGCCGAAGCGAGGCGGGCGCTCTCCGAGAAGCTGCTCAGCCTCTACAGGGGCGACATCGAAGGCGCGCACTGGCTGCACCGGGAATACCTGGACGCGGTCTACGCATACGTCGACCTGCTGAAGCAGTCCGAAGAGTATAACCACGTCTGCCAGGTGTGTCAGACGGCGCTGCAAATCGACGACATGGACGAGCAGCTTCACATCCTGCTGATGGAAGCGATGATGAATCTGAACAGATCGACGGAGGCGCTCGCCGAGTACCGGCGCGTGGCGCGCCAGAGCCAGCGCTACTACGACGCCGAGCCCAGCGAGGCACTGCAGGCGTGCTACAGAACGCTTGTCGAGGAATGCAAGACGCTGAAATTCAATCTGGACATCGTCCACAACGAGCTCACCAGGGAGGAAGAGGGCATTCGCGGCCCTTATTTCTGCGACTATCGGGCGTTCAAGGAGATCTACAACATTCAGATCAGGAACCTCGAGCGCCTCGGATCAACCATGTTCGTGGGCGCCATCACGCTGGGCTGCGAGAGCGCGGTGCGCCGCGAAGGCGGCATGGCGGGGCTTCATGAGATATTGCGGAGCAACCTGCGCAGGGGCGACATCGTGACGCGGTTTTCGGACAACATGTTCGTCATGCTGCTGCCCACGGTCAACTACACAACGGGCAGCCTGGTGATGGAGCGAATCGAGAAGCTGTTTTACGGCGAATATCCCGACGGGAGCATCGCGTTCCACAGCCGGATCAGCCCGCTGGGCGCCGCGGCGCTGGCGGGCGGCCGCTGAACCGGGCGGCTCTCCCGGCCGGGAGAGGAAGGAACGCGGACGCCGGAGGGCGAAGCGGAACAAGAGGACAAAACAGAATAATAAAGAAACGGAGATGCGCACAATGCTGAGTCAGAATGCCATGGTAATCGGGGAAGAGACGGTCCAGAGGCTCCTCACGGCGGAGGATGTCATCGACTGCGTGGAGAAGACCTGGCGCTGGTATGGAGAGGGCAGGGTCGTCATGCCCAACAAAATCACGACGGACATGTCCGCGCTCGGCGTGCCGGGCTGGTTCAACGCCATGCCGGCCTACATCGGGCCCATGGATGTGGCCGGCATCAAGGTGGTCGGAGGCTACGACGGCAACAGGGCGCTGGGCCTCCCCTACATCAAGGCCAACATCCTCGTCACGGATTCCCGCACCGGCATTCTGCGCGCGCTGGTCAGCGGCGACTACATCAACAACATGCGCACCGGCGCCCAGCCCGCCATCATGGCCCGGCTGCTGGCCTCCTCCACCGACGTCGTCACGATCATCGGCACCGGCCTCATGGCGTATTACAGCCTGCTGTGCGCGAGCAGGGTGCTGACCATCAGGGAGGTGCGCCTGTGCGACATCTCCGAGGCGGCCATGGAGCAGTTTATGGCCCGCTTCCCCGACGCGCCCTGGAAATTCGTCCCCTGTCGGAGCAACGAGGAGGGCTGCCGCGGCGCGGACGTGATCATCACCGTGACGAACGCCAACGCCAACCTGGTCGAGGAGCCGTGGCTGAAGAAGGGTTCGCTGGTCATGACCATGGGCTCCTTCCGCGAAACCTCCTTCGACGTGGTGCGCAAGGCCGACAGGATCGCCGTGGATCAGGTGGGCCAGTCCCTCCACCGCGGCAACCTGAAAGAGCTGGCGGAGATGGGCGAAATCACGGCGGATTCCTTCGACATCCGCGTGCCGGAGGTGCTGGCGGGCACGATGGCCGGGCGAACCAACCCGGAGGACCGCATCTACGCGCAGATCATCGGCACCGGCATGCTGGATGTGGCCGTGGCGGGCCTGCTGCTCGAAAAGCTCAGCGCGGCCCACGAGACGGTCACGACGATCGACATGACCAAATAACGAAGAGAGGATATCACAATGGCAATTGATCTTTCCGGAACGTGGCGACTGTTCTATCACCCTGAGGAGAAGGATGCCCCGAAGACGCCGGCCGACCTGGCGGCGGCGAACTGGCCCGAAATCGAGGCGCAGGTGCCGGGAAACGTGGAGCTCGATCTGTGCCGGGCCGGCGTGGAAGACGATCCCTTTTTCGGCGAGAACATCTACAATTTCAGGAAATACGAGTACTGCCAGTGGTGGTTCGCGCGGGACTTCGACGTTCCCGCGGATTACGAGGGCAGGAAATGCGTGCTCTGCTTTGACGGGCTGGATACGTACGCCGACATCTTTGTGAACGGCGCGAAGGTCGGCGAGGCCGACAACATGTTCATCGAGCACGAGTATGATGTGAGCGACGCGCTGAAATATGGCGGGACAAATCATCTGCACGTCCGCATCCGTTCCGCCATCAGGGCCGTGAGCGGACGGGATGTCCCCGTCATGGTGCGCGGCGGCGAGGGCACGGACGATTACGCCCTCATACGCAAGCCCGCCTCCTGCTTCGGCTGGGACATCATGGGGCGCTTCGTGTCCGCGGGCATGTGGCGCGGCGTGAGGCTCGAGGCGCGCGGCGCCACCCGCTTTACGCAGGTGTATATGGTGACCGAATGGATCAGGGACAACAGCGCGCTCATTTCCGCCAGCGTGCGCTTCGAGACCGACGCCGTTTCCTACGACGACTTCTCCGTGCGCATCGCGGGCCGGTGCGGCGAATCCGCCTTCCGCCTCGAGAAGAAATGCATGTTCAACAGCGTAAGCCGGGGCCTGGATATCAGGCTGGACAATCCGAAGCTGTGGTGGCCGGCCGGGTATGGGGCGCAGAACCTGTACGACACCACGGTCGAGCTGCTGCAGGGCGGCCGGGTCGTCGACACCTGGCGCCTGCGCTTCGGCGTGCGCGTTTTCCGGATCGACCAGGTGATGGAGCCCGGGGATCCGGGCGAGTTCAGGATCTTCTGCAACGACGTGCCGATCCTGGCCAAGGGCAGCAACTGGGTGCCGCTGGACGCGCTGCACAGCCGCGACGCGGCGCGCTATGAGCGGGCGCTGGCCCTGTTCCGCGATACGGGCTGCAACATCGTGCGCTGCTGGGGCGGCAACGTGTACGAGGATCACCGCTTCTTTGACCTGTGCGACGAATACGGCCTCATGGTGTGGCAGGATTTCGCCATGGCCTGCGCCGCCTATCCGGCGGACAGAGCGTTCATCGAGACGCTCGAGCGCGAGGCGACCAGCGTCATCCGGAAGCTGCGCAACCATCCGTCCATCCTGCTGTGGGCCGGCGACAACGAATGCGACGAGGGACAGGTCGGCCGGCACTTCCCCACCTATTCGAGCCGGCACAACGTGCTCACGCGCGAGGTGCTGCCCCACGTGGTGCGCATGAACGACCCCTACCGCGTGTTCCTGCCGTCATCGCCGTATATTCCGGAGCACATCGCGCGCTACAGCACGCCCGAGCAGCACAACTGGGGCGCGCGGGCCTATTTCAAGGATGACTTCTACAAGCACACGACGGCGCATTTTGTCAGCGAATGCGGTTATCACGGCTGCCCGGCGGTGTCCTCGCTGAAGAAATTCATCCCGGAGGACAGGCTGACGCCCTGGCTGAACAACAGCGTGTGGAAGACGCACAACACGGATTACCTGCCCAAGGGCGAGCGCGGCTACGACCGTGTGGCCCTGATGACCGACCAGGTGGCGATCTTCTTTGGCGAGGTGCCGGAGGATCTGTCCGCGTTCAGCCATCTGTCGCAGATCGTGCAGGCGGAGGCAAAGAAATTCTTCATCGAGCGCACGCGCATCAAAAAATGGCGGCGCACGGGCGTCATCTGGTGGAACATGCTGGACGGCTGGCCGCAGATTTCCGACGCGGTTGTCGACTACTATTTCACGAAAAAGCTGGCCTACCACTACATCAGGCGGGTGCAGCGGCCCATCTGTCTGATGCTCGACGAGCTGGTGGACTGGACGCACGCCATCGTGCTGGGAAACGACAGCTGCGAGTCGAAGACGGTCGCCTGGCGCGTGGAGGACGGAGACACGGGCGAGACGCTGCTGAGCGGCGTAACGCGGTCGCCGGCCAATGAGAACGTGACCGTGGGCTCCATCCGCGAAATGGCGGGCGCGCAGAAGCTGTATATCCTGCGCTGGACGATCGACGGCCGCGAATACGCCAATCACTATCTGGCCGGATTCCCGCACTTCAGGGCCGAGCAGGTGCTGAAATACGTGGAGATCATCAGGAAGCTGCCCGAACCGTTCGATTGGGAGGATTGATGCGGCATTGAAAATCCGGGCCCCTGTATTGCCAATCAATACAGGGGCCCGGATTCGTATTCAGGCCGGCCGGCGGACCCGCGTGCCGGGCGCGCCGCGCCTTCGCCTCAGGGCTGATTCTCCAGCACGGGTTCGGGCGGCTCGCAGAGCGGGCAGCGCGACTTGCCGTCCAGCAGCGCGTCGCCCAGATGCATCGGCAGCAGCGTCACGCCCTGCGCGTTCGGGCACGAGGACGTGCGGTGATAGTACGCGTTGCGGTCGCTGACATACACCAGCTCGTCGCTGTTGGACAGGGCACTGATCGCGGGCGCCGTGGTTTGCACGGCCGGCACGTCGGCCGCCGTGAGGGCGGGCTTTCCGTCCGCGTAATAGACGGCGCCGCAGGCGTCGCACGGGCGCAGCGAAGGATCGCGGCGCGCCTCGCCGAGCGTCGACAGGGTCCACTCGCCCGGGATGGACTCGCAGTTGAAGTTGATGTGCCAGTAGCCGTCCCCGCTCAGGTAGACCGGATCCTCCGTGCGCAGCACCGATTCGCTGATCGGATGGCAGTACGGACAGGCCGTGAGGCCGGCGGCGACGGAGCTGGACAGCGTGTACTGTATGGCGTTGGTCATGGAGCCGCATGAGCTCTTTGCGTGATACCACCTGCCGTTGCTCGTGTGCCAGACCAGCACGTCTCCCACGGGCGTCATCGGCGGAATCCGCGCCGGATCGATGGTGGGCTCGGGCGTCGCGGTGGGCACCAGCGTGGGTGTGGGCGACGGCGAGGGCGTCGGGGTCGGCGTCGCGCCGGGATCAGGCGTCGCGGTCACGACGGCCGTGGGCGTCGGTGTGATCGAGGCGAACAGCGTGGCCTGAATGGTGGGCGTGGGCCGCAGCACCGTCTGCGTGGGCGTGGCGTTCGGATCGGGCGTGGGCGTCGGACGGCTCGTCGGCTCGGGCGTCGGCGCGGCCGTGGGCTCAGCGGTCGGCGTGGGCGTCGGCTCGGGCGTCGGCGTGGCCGTGGGCACGGCGGTCGGCGTGGGCGTCGGCTCGGGCGTCGCCGTGGCCGTGGGCTCAGCGGTCGGCGTGGGCGTCGGCTCGGGCGTCGCCGTGGGTTCCGGCGTGGCCCGCAGGATCAGCTGATGCGAGAAATCCGCATCCAGGATATGGCGGCTCAGCGGCGGCTTTGGCGTCGGGGTGGGCGCGGGCGTCGGCGTGGCCGTGGGAACGGGCGTGGGCACGGGCGTGGGCGTGGGCACGGGCGTGGGCGTGGGCACGGGCGTCGGCGAGGCGATGACCTCGAGCAGCGAGTCCAGCGCGCGGTTGCCCGCGACCCCGGCGATTTTCTCCCTGTTGCTCCAGACGGCGTCCCAGTTTTCGCGCATGTCGCCGGTCACGCGCTGCGCGAACTGCCGGACGTTGTCGCCGGCGCGCTGCGTGTGGTCGTGAACGTCGTCGAGCGCGAGCAGAATCTTCTGCTGCACGCGCTGCGCGGTGGGATTCTTGAAATCATACAGAAGCCCGACGATGAGCAGCGCGAAGCACAGGATCAGCGAGCACATGGAAAGCAGCAGCTTGACGCCGGCGCTCCAGCGAATGGGGCGTCGCGGCCACAGCATGATGAGCCCAATGGGAAAACAGACGATCAGCATGAGGATCGTCAGCAGCTTGTAGACCCGGTGGCGCTTCGGACGCTTTTTCTTATTCGAAGGTTTCTGCGTCAGGCCGGGTCGCTTGGACGATCGAATCATATAATTCCGGTCGCTGCGTTTGTAGAACATGACAGCATCCATGCTAGTACCTCTTTGAGCGTCGGTACGGCCTGCGCGGACATCGCGGCATCCGTGCGGCTGGTTACAATTCAACAAATTATATTGTACCATGTATGACTGCGAAATGCAAATGGAAAAATCAGCGCGCAGGGCCGCCCGGCTTATGCGCTGCAAACCGGCGTCTGTCGGGGCCGATAAAGGCCCCAAAAAAGCATCGAAGCCCCGCTTGCAAGGGCTTCGGGGGCTATGGAATTCTGTCTTTCTACGGCTCAGGAGCCATTTGCATACCCGCGACATGGGGCGGGCTCTGCGCCCGTTTGCCCGGGCGCAGAGGCGTTCCCGGACGGTCCGACCGCGAAGCGGCCCGAAGCGACGGGCGAACACGCCGTCGGCTCCGGCCGGATGATCGCCGTCAAATGCTGAGCAGCACCAGGCCGACCAGGCCGAAGGCCAGCATCAGCCAGCCGCTGCGGTTGACCTTTTCCCGGTACAGCAGCGCCCCGAGGGCCCACATGATGAGCACCAGCGCGCCCTGTCGAAGCGGATAGAGCACGGTGCCCGGCAGACGGGTCAGCGCGAGGATGCTGAAGCAGTTGCCCCCGGCGGTGCCCAGACCGATGCCCGCGCAGAAAAGCCAGAAGGCGCTCCTGTGCGCCCTGAGGAACGGAAGGACGCTGCCGCCCCGCCGATTGGAGACGAGGAACAGCGCGACGGCAAAGCCCATTGAAAAGACGCTGGTCCAGAAGGTGAAGGTGACGGAATCCGTCTGGCTCATTGCCATGCTGCCCTGAAGAATGGAGAGCAGACTGTCGCCCACAAAGGCCAGGAGCGTGAACAGAACCCAGAGCCTGCGATTCCAGCGCCTCTGGGTCTCCTCATCGGCGGATGCGGAGCCGTCCTTCGCGCTCAGCGCCAGCATCGCCATAACGCATATGATGCCGACGCCCTTTACCGCGGTCAGGCTCTCGCGCCAGACGATCAGGCTGTACAGCGTCGGAACGATCAGGGAGGAGTTCTGGATCAGCAGCGTGATGCCCATATGGCCGTAGTTCATCGCCAGCGTCATCGAAGCGAGGGTCACGACGAACCAAAAACCAAAGGCGGCGGCGATGCCCCATTCCCCGCCAGCCAGAAGGCGCGCCCCGCCGAACAGCGCCATGATCGCCGCAATGATCAGGGTGGAAACGACGATCATCGCAGACTGCATCGCGATTGAGTCCGGAAACCTGCGTCCGTATTCCTTGCAGCACAGGTTTTGAACCAAAAAGGACAGTATGCAGATTACGGCAAAGATCATGGCGTTCCTCCACGAAAGGCAGCCCCCACAGGGCCGCCCGTTTCCCAACAATTATATGACAGGCCGCGTGGATTGTCAACGCTGAACCTTTGCCGAAACGCCGCGACGATACGATCATACGGCGCCCCGGCCGTGCCGGGAAAGGAAAACCGTCGAAGAGGCAGGAAAACGACGGGCGGGGATAGAAGATATAATGCATGAAGAAATGAAGACGGCAAACCGCTTCGGGAGGAGAGGAACCAAATGAAAAGACGGCTTGCGGCCGGTATACTGTGCGCGCTGTGCGCCCTCTGGCTGTGCGGGTGCCGGAATCGCCAGCAGGGAACGGAGCCCGCGCTGGTGTTGGGGTTCAGCCAGCTTGGCAGCGAGAGCTCCTTCCGCATCGGCAACACCCGGGACATCGAGGACAAGGCGAAGCAGTACGGCATCAGCCTGATGATGGACGACGCCAACCAGAAGCAGGACAATCAGATCAACGCCATCCGGCGCTTCATCGCCTACCGGGTGGACGTGATCGCCTTCTCCCCCATCGTTGAGGAGGGGTGGGACAACGTGCTCACCGAGGCGAAGCAGGCCGGCATCCCGGTGGTCCTGGTGGACAGAACCATTCAGACCGCGGATCACGACCTTTATGTGAGCCAGATCGGGGCGGACTTTTACCGGGAAGGCGTGATGGCGGCGGAGTATCTTCTGAAAAAGGCGGAGGATCTGGGAAAGGAAACGCTGAAAATCGTGGAGATCACCGGCACGGAAAACTCCACGCCCATGAAACAGCGGCACGAGGGATTTATGGATACCATCGCCGGAGACGGACGGATGGAGATTCTGGAAAGCGTCAACGGCGATTTCCTGCGCAGCCGGGGCGCCGAATGCATGCGGTATCTGCTGGAAAAATACGGGGACCGGATCGACGTGCTCTTCAGCCACAACGACGAAATGACCATGGGCGCCCTGCCGGAGATCCAGCGGGCAGGCTTCCTGCCGGGCCGGGACGTGATCATCATCTCCATCGACGGCGGGCAGGAGGCCATCGACATTCTCAGGGAGGGCCGGATCAACTGCATCGTGGAATGCACGCCCATGCTGGGCTCCATCCTGATGGAAACCGCTCTGGCGCTGAAGGAGGGCCGGGAAATCGACCGCGTCATCCACCCGCAGGAGCGCTCCTTCAGCGACTATGACGATTTGAGCGCGCTTCCGCCCCGGGGGTACTGACATGGCGAAGCAGAAATGGAACCAGAGCATTGTGGGCCGCATCCGGGGCATGGGGCGTCGGATCGTGGCGGCGCTGATCGTCCCGGTGATCGTCAGCCTGACGCTGATGCTGGTGTTCGCCGGGCGCTATTCCCGTTCCGTGGAGCGCATGGGCACCATTGCCGCGCTGAAGCCGGTCATTTCCGAGGAGATTCCCGGCGCGGTGTGGCAGGTGGTCAGCGGGCGGCAAACCCTGGAGGAAAGCCGGGTCTACGCCCTCATCGACCGGGTGAACCAGACCATGGCGGCCATATCGAAGGACACCGGCGAGAGGGACCGGCTGGAGCTGATCATCGCCGGGCGGACCATGGACACCCTGACCCAGTATATCAACCAGATCCGGGACAACCTGGAGCGGGGCGAGCCGGTGGTCACCAACGAAAAGGTGCTGGGTGAGATCCGCGACGTGGCGGAGCTGGTGGTGAGCATGCTCAACGACTACATCACGGGGGAAATCAACGCCTCCGCGGCCATGAGCGTGCACCTGAACCGGGTGGTGCTGTCCACCGCCGCGGCGGAGCTGCTGCTGGCGCTCCTGGCCCTGCTCCTGGCCAACCGGGCCGCGAAATCCACCGCCCGGTTCGTGCGGGAGCCCATCGCCAAGCTGGAGAGCGCGACCGCGCGGATGGCGGAGGGAGATCTGAGCGCGCGCCTGCCGGTGACCAACGTGGAGGAAATGTACAGCCTGACAGGCCAGGTGAACATCATGGCCGACAACCTGCACGACATGATGCAGCAGCGGATCCGGGACGAGCGGAACCTCAAGAAGGCCGAGCTGCGCACGCTGCAGGCGCAGATCAATCCCCATTTTCTGTACAACACCCTGGACGCCATCGTGTGGAAGGCGGAGGCGGGCGAGCAGAAGGAAGTGATTCAGCTCACCCGGGCGCTGAGCGACTTTTTCCGCATCAGCCTGTCCTCCGGCGCGGACTGGATCCCCATCAGCCAGGAGAAAAAGCACATCGCCGGGTATCTGAGTATCCAGAAAACCCGGTACAGGGACATCCTGAACTATTCCATCGACATCCCGGACGAGATGGGGACATACTATATCCTGAAGCTGCTCCTGCAGCCCCTGGTGGAAAACGCCCTGTATCACGGCATCAAGTATAAGCGGGGCGGGGGCTTCATCCGGGTCACGGGCCGGCTGGAGGGGGATATGCTCACCTTCACCGTTCACGACACCGGACGGGGGATGGACGCGCAAACCCTGGAAACCCTTCGCCAGCACATGGCGGAAAAGCAGCCCGCCCAGACCGCGGCCGGGAACGGGTTCGGCCTGGTCAATGTGAACCTGCGGCTGCGCCTGTACTACAGTCAGAAGGAAGGCCTGCAAATCGAGAGCGGGCCGGAGGGCACCACGGTCCGCTTCCGCGTGCCCTGCAGAACGAGAGAGGAGATCGAAAATGACCAAAGTCTTTCTGGTTGACGACGAAATCGTGATCCGGGAAGGAATCCGCAACTCGTTTCCCTGGACGGACACGGAGTATCAGCTGGTGGGAGAAGCGCCGGACGGGGAAATCGCCCTGCCCATGATCCGGGACACCCGGCCGGACATTCTGATTACGGACATCCGCATGCCGTTTATGGACGGGCTGGAGCTGTGCCGCGTCATTCGGCGCCAAATGCCCTGGATCGGCATCGTGATCCTGAGCGGCTACGACGAATTCGAGTATGCCCGCCAGGCCATTCAGCTGGGCGTGAAGGAATACCTGCTCAAGCCCATCACCGCCCAGGAGCTCAAGCAGGTGCTGGACAAGGTGAACGAGGGCCTTCGGATGGAGCGGCTGGACCGGGAACGCAGCGAACGCCTTCGGGCCCGCATGGAGAGCGGGAACCTGTTTGTGAAGGAGAAGCTCTTAAGCACGCTGTACTCCGAGGACGCCGCCGAAAGCGACGCCGCGCATGTGATCGACCAGCTGCGGGGCATGGGCGTCGTGCTCACGGCCAGCCGCTATGTGGTGATCGACGCCGCGTTTGAGCCCTGCGGCAAGGGACTGGAGGCGCTGATGGAGCTGGCCGAAAGCAGCGGCGGCATAGCCCACGCCACAGGCAGCCGGACAGGGGGGCGGGTGCTGGTGCTGGGGGACAGCGACGGCGACGCGGAGGAGCGGGCCTATGCCTTCGCAGCCTCCGCGGTGACGGAACTGGAGAGAAACGGCTGCTCGAAAATTCGCGTGGGCATCGGGGAAACGGTGGACGCCCCCGACAAAATACTGCAGAGCATGAAGGGCGCCCGCCATATCCGCCACGTGCTGGGCGACCAGGAGGGGGAAAAGGCCCTGGTGGTGGGCGTGCGGGACTTTCCGGAGGCCGGCGAAGGCGGCAGCGCCCACGCGATCACAGCCCGGGCCAAGCTGTACATGGCCCAGAATTTTACCGACTCCAACCTGATGCTTCAGGATGTGGCCCGGGCGGTGGGCATGAGCGTGAGCCGGTTTTCCACGGTGTTTGCCCAGGAAAGCGGGAAAACCTTCACGGAATACCTGACGGGCCTGCGGCTTTCAAAGGCCAGGGAGCTGCTGGTGGAAACGGACAGGCGAAGCTCCCAGATCGCCCTGGACGCGGGCTACAACGACGCCCATTATTTCAGCTATCTCTTCAAGAAAAACCTGGGGATCACCCCGGGGGAATACCGGGCGCAAAATCAAAACAAACAAAAATAAAACAAAATTGAACAGCGCCGTGAAAAGATACCGGAAATTTGAACCCCGGGAAAAAGATATTGCATTTTCTTTATGATTGAGTTGGAGTATACTCTTTACAAAGAGCGGGTGAAAAACGCCCCTCAAAATGGTGAAGGAGGATATTTCCATGAAGAAACTGCTGACTCTGGTTCTGGCGCTCGTCCTGTGCATGAGCCTTGTGACCGTGGCCCGCGCCGACGGCATCAAGGTGGGCATCATCAACCTGGACCCCGCCGAATCCGGCTACCGTGAAGCCAACGTGAACGACCTGTATTCCGTGTTTACCGCCGAGAACGGCTATGACGCCAAGTTCGTCACCGCGCCCACCGCCGACAAGCAGCTGGACGCCGCCAACACCTTCATCACCGAGGGCGTGGACTACATCCTGGTTTCCGCCGCCGAGACCACCGGCTGGGACGAGACCCTGGAAGCCGCCAGGGAAGCGGGCATCGGCGTGTTCCTGTTCGACCGCATGATCGAATGCGACCCCGAGCTGTACACCGCCGCCGTGGTGTCCGACATGCGCAACGAGGGCGTCACCGCCGTGGAATGGCTGGAGAGCCTGGGCCTGGACGAGTACAACGTGCTGCACATTCAGGGCCAGCTGGGCAGCGCCGCGCAGATCGGCCGCTCCGAGCCCCTGCAGGAGAAGTGCGAAGCCGATGAGAAGTGGACCATGGTCCGCGAAGGCACCGGCGGCGACAGCTGGGATCCCAACGAGGCCCGCAAGATCGCCGAGGCGGCCATCAACGCCGGCGAGAGCTTCAACATCGTGTACGCCGAGAACGACGGCATGGCGCAGGGCGTCGTGGCCGCGCTGGACGCCAACGGCATCACCCACGGCGTGGAAGGCGACGTGATCGTGATGGGCTTCGACTGCAACAAGTGGGCCCTGCGGGAACTGCTGGCCGGCAACTGGAACTACGACGGCCAGTGCAGCCCCTTCCAGGCCGCTCTGATCGACAGCATGATCAAGACGCTGGAGGATGGCGGCGAGATCGAAGGCCTGAACGAGCTCAAGCAGATCATCAATGAGGAGAAGGGCTTCGACGCCCGCACCATCACCGAGGAAGACATCGCCGCTTACGGCCTGGGCGAATAAGAACGCAGCCAAACCAGAGTGTGTTTCTAAATCCAAGATTCTAACGCGGAAACGCAGCTTGAGACGCCGAAAATGCGCCTCGGGGATTTTGGAAACACACTCCAGGGCGCGGTATGAACGAACAAGCGCGTTCATACCGCGCCTTCTTCAAATCCGGAAAGACGGTCCGGGCGGGGTCCAGGGCCGGGAAGGAGCGAAACCAGATGCAAGGCGACGCGGTTTTGACCATGCGCGGAATCTCAAAGCAGTTTCCGGGCACCAAAGCGCTCAACAACGTGGACTTTACCCTGCGCCGGGGCGAGATTCACGCCCTGATGGGAGAAAATGGGGCCGGAAAATCCACGCTGATCAAGGTGCTGACCGGCGTCCACGAGAAGGACGGCGGCAGCATCCATGTGGAGGGCATAGAGGGAGAGACCCACATCCACTCTCCCCAGGACGCCCAGAACGCGGGCATCAGCACCGTATATCAGGAAATCACCCTGTGCCCCAACCTGACGGTGGCGGAGAACATGTTCATCGGCCGCACGGAGGGGGCCATGGTCCACTGGAAGGAATATGAAAAGCGGGCCGCCGCCATCCTGGGCAGCCTGGGCATTCCCGCCCGGCCCCGTCAGGAGCTGTCCAGCTGCTCCCTGGCCGTTCAGCAGATGGTGGCCATCGCCCGGGCCGTGGACATGAACTGCAAGGTGCTGATCCTGGACGAGCCCACCTCCTCCCTGGACGAAAAAGAGGTGGAAATGCTCTTCGGCCTCATGCGGGACCTGAAGAGCCGCGGCGTGGGCATCATCTTCGTGACCCACTTCCTGGAGCAGGTCTACGCGGTGAGCGACCGCATCACCGTGCTGCGCAACGGCGAGCTTGTGGGCGAATACGCCGTCAGGGACCTGCCGCAGGTGGAGCTGGTGGCGAAAATGATGGGCAAGGACCTCAATGACATGGCCCAGCTGGAGCAGCTTGGCCAGAAGAGCCAGCCCGGGGAGGACGTGGTCTATCAGGCCGAGAACCTGTCCAGCGCGGAGAGCAGGCCCTTCGACTTCCGCATCCGCAAGGGCGAGGTGAACGGCTTCACGGGCCTGCTGGGCTCGGGCCGCAGCGAAAGCGTGCGGGCCATCTTCGGCGCGGACCGGGTGACCGGCGGCAGGGTGCGGGTGCATGGCAGGAACGTGAAGATCGCCAAACCCCACGACGCCATGAAGAACGGCATCGGGTATCTTCCGGAGGATCGGAAGCGGGACGGCATCATCGCGGACCTGAGCGTGCGGGACAACATCATTCTGGCCCTGCAGGTGATGAAGGGCTTCTTCCATCCCATGAGCCGGAGCGAGATGGAAAAATTCGCCGACGAGTACATCAGGGCCCTGAGCATCAAGACGGCCGGCAAGGATACGCCGGTAGGCAGCCTGTCCGGCGGAAACCAGCAGAAGGTGATCCTGGCCCGCTGGCTTCTGACTCACCCGGATTACCTGATCCTGGACGAGCCCACCCGGGGCATCGACGTGGGCACCAAGCTGGAAATCCAGAAGCTGGTGCTGAAGCTGGCGGAGGAGAACATGAGCGTCACGTTCATTTCCTCAGAAATCGAGGAAATGCTGCGCACCTGCTCCCGCCTCATCGTCATGCGGGATCGAAACATCGTGGGCGAGCTGACCGGCGACGAGCTGACCCAGGCCCATGTGATGAAAACCATTGCGGGAGGCGGAGCGGAAGCATGAGCGCAAAAAAGATCCAAATCAGAAGAGGCGGCGGCCTTGGCCAGCTGCTGATCCCCCTGGTGGCCCTGGCCATCCTGCTCCTGTTCAATCTCATACGCGACCCGGGGTTTTATTCCATCGGCGTGGCGGTGAACAACAGCGGAAACCGGGTGCTTACCGGCAACGTGATCAGCATCATCGACAGCGCCAGCGAGCTGGCCATCATCGCCCTGGGCATGACCCTGGTTACGGCGGCCTGCGGCGGGCAGGATATCAGCGTGGGCGCCGTGGGCACCATCGCGGGCAGCATCTTCGTGAAGGTGCTGAAGGCCTTCCCCTCCATCAACCTGGGCGCCGTGCTGGCGGCCATGCTGGCGTGCTGCCTGGTCGCCGTGCTGTTTAACCTGTTCAACGGCGCGCTGGTATCCGTGTTCCGGATCCAGCCCATGATCGCCACGCTGATCCTGTTCTCCTGCGGGCGCTCCATCGCCTACTGGATCGTGGGCAGCGCCACGCCCCAGATCGACAGCCCCATCATCAGCGCCATGGGCATGACCATTCCCGGCATTCCCATCCCTACGCCCATTTTCGGCGTGATCCTGGTGGGCCTTCTGCTGGCTCTGATCTTCCGGTTCACCACGCTCCGGCTCTATACCGAATCCGTGGGCGTCAATCAGGGCGCGGCGCGGCTCAACGGCATCAATCCCGTCGTCATCAAGCTGCTCTCCTTCGTCATTCTGGGCGTTTGCGTGGCGGTGGCGGGCGTCATCGGGACCTGCCGCATGGGCCAGGTGAGCCATAAGACCCTGCTCATCGACATCGAAATGGACGCCATACTGGCCGTGGCCATCGGCGGCAACAATCTGGGCGGCGGCCGTTTCAGGATCAGCGGCAGCATCCTGGGCGCGTACATCATCCAGATGCTCACCACCACCCTCCTGGCCATGCGGGTGGATCCGGTGAACATCAAGGCCTACAAGGCCGTGGTCATCATCATCATCGTGATGGCGGGCTCTCCCGTGGTCAAGAGCAGGCTGACGGCGCTTTGGAGCCGCGCCCGTCTCAGCAGGGGGGTGAATTAGATGGCGGCGAAAAAGCGCGCATCCGGCCCCCGTCGCCGGGAGCCCGTCACCGATTCCCAGCTGCTCATGACCATCACCATCGGCATATTCCTGGCCATGTACGCGCTGGCCATGATCTTTATGGGCGGCGGATTCCTTCGCACGCAGCAGTTCTTTGATCTGCTCAACGACAACGCGGCGCTGATCATCATTTCCTGCAGCCTCACCATCGTCATGATCGGCGGCGGCATCAACATCAGCGTGGGCGGCGTCATCGGCCTGACGGTCATGGCCTGCGCCCTGTTCCTGAACGAAAGCGGCATTGCCAGCGGCGGCCTCTGCATTTTCCTGACCTTCCTGCTGGCGCTGGGCATCGGGCTGGCCTTCGGCGTTCTTCAGGGCTTCCTCATCAGCCATCTGGAAATCCAGCCCTTCATCGTCACCCTGGCGGGCATGTTCCTGGCCCGGGGCCTTACCACCATCCTGTCGGTCAATCCCGTGAAGGTGGCGCACGAGGACTTCCTTTCCCTGGTGAAGGTCAAGGCGTCTTTCCCCTGGCTGGGCTATACCGCGAAAAACGGCAACCTGATCCCCGCCAAGCTGGAAATCGGCGCCATCGTGGCGCTGGCCGTGGTGGTCCTGGTATACCTGATGCTGCGCTATGCCCGGCTGGGCCGGCACATCTACGCCATCGGCGGCAACCAGCAGAGCGCCCTGATGCTGGGCATCAACGTGAAGCGCACCCGCTTTATGAGCTACCTCATCAGCGGCCTGCTCAGCGGCCTGGCGGGCTTCGTGTTCCTGATGCACAAGCCTGCGGGCAATGCCAGCGTGGCCATGCGAAGCGAGATGGACGCCATCGCCGCGTCCATCATCGGCGGCACCCTGCTCACCGGCGGCGTGGGCAATGTGATCGGCACCTTCTTCGGCGCCATGATTCTGGCGACGATTCAGAAGATCATCGCCCTCAGTCCGCTGAATGAATCCTGGTGGCAGGAAATGGCCAACGGCGCGATGCTGGGCCTGTTCATCATGCTGCAGAGCGTGATCCTGGGCAACCGCGGCAAGCGGAAAAAGGCGGACGTCCAGATCGTGCGCAGGGAATAGCGGAACCGTATCCCGCAAATGAGAACCCATTCGCGTTTTCATGACGCAGCAACACCCCGAAATCGAGACGGATTTCGGGGTGTGTTGATTGATGCCGTTTCCCTTTCACCAGCATGCGCGCCGCCCTGGCGCGGGTCCGATGCGGCCCGGCCCGCCTCCATGGGCAGGGATGCCGCGCTGGTCTGACGGAACGGATTGCCGGATGAGCGCGCGTAAGAAGGCGCCGCTCATTCGCTTTCCCCCGCCGTCACAGCGTCCGGCCGCGCAGCAGCGTGGCGGGCAGGCTGACCGTCTTTCTGTCAACCTGGCCGGTCAGGATCCAGCGCAGCAGGGTCTCGGTGGCAACCCGGCCAATCTGTTCGTAGGGCTGCAGCATGGAGGTCACATGGCCGGGCAGGGAGCCGTCGAAGCTCCCGACGGCAAGCTGACCGGGCACCTCCACGCCCATCTCCCGGCACGCGTCGAGCACCCAGCCCGCGTGCAGATCGGCCGAACAGCAGACGGCCGTGAAGCCCGCCTCCAGCAGATCGCCAATCAAATCCGTCATGGCCTTTCCCGCGCGGAAATAGTCCTGGATGTTATAGCACAGGCGCTTGAGGGAGCCCAGGCCCTCCCGATACATGGCCTGGCAGAACCCGATATAGCGCTCCCGCACGGACGACTCAAACCCGCCCAGCAAAAACGCAATGTTCCTGTGGCCGTGGGAAATCAGCTCCTGCGTAATGTCCCGGCCCGCGCTCACGTTGTCCGTCTGCACGCAGGGCAGCGGCACGCCGTAGATCTGCTTGTCGATCAGCACGCAGGGATAGCCCTGCTCCGCAATCTGCGTGAGCAGATCAAAGGGCGGAGCGGGATCGCGCCCGGGGTAATAGAGAATGCCGTCGCAGCCGTCCGCAATGCAGTTTTCCAGCATCATGCGCTCGTGAACCGCCTCGTTGCCGGTGTTGTTCAGCCGCAGGGTGTCCCGCGACGGCTCAAGCGCCGACATGATCCCATTGAGATAGCGGTAAGCCAGGGCGTCCGTCATGTCGAACGACGCGACGACCCCGAGCGACAGGCGTCCCCGGGCCGGATAGAGCGGCCGCGCGGGCTCCTTCGGCGCTTCGGCGGGCTGGCGGACGAAGGTCCCGGAGCGGGGCCTTCGAACCAAAATGCCCTGCGTCTTCAGCTCGTTCAGCGCATGCTGCACCGTGATGCGGCTGACGGCGTATTGACGCATCAGGTCGCTCTCCGTAGGAAGCTTCGCGCCGGCCGTGAATTCACCGGAGGCTATTTTCTCCAGAATATCCTTCTGTATGGTCTTGTAGACAGGCTGCCTTCCCATGATGCACCTCTGTTGCTCGTTTTTTGCCTGGGATCAGCCCTTCACAGAGCCGATCAGCGCGCCTTTCACAAAATACTTCTGCAGGAAAGGATACACGCACATGATGGGCGTAATCGTAATGACGATGAACGCCATCCGCAGGGATTCGGTCGTCGTGGTGGTCGTGTTGACAAACAGGGACGAGCCGGCGCCGGCCACCATTTCATTGCGCGCGGCGGAGCTTGAAAAGTTGGACTGAGCCAGCAGCTTGTTCAGGATCGTCGCGGCCGGCTGAATCTCGTCCCGCATGAGGATGAAGTATTCGCCGGTGAACCAGTCGTTCCAGATGCCAACGCCGATGTACAGCGCAATGGTGGCCAGCACCGGCTTGCTCAGCGGGAGGATCAGGCGAAAGTATATCTTCATCTCCGACGCGCCGTCAATCCGGGCTGATTCCGCGATGGAATCCGGAATGCCGTTGAAGAAGGTGCGGAATATGAAGGTGTTCCACACGCTGTACAGCGAAGGCAGAATCAGCACCCAATAGGTGCTCAGGATTTTCATTTGCCTGTACAGGACATACGTCGGGATCAGGCCGCCCCCGAACAGCGTCGTGAAGTAAAAGAACATGGAAATCCAGCCCCGGCCGGGCAGCGTTTTGAATGTGAGCGCGTAGGCCAGCATGGACTGGAGCAGCAGCCCGGACAGCGTCACGATCAGCGTTCTCGACACGGTGATGCCCAGCGACGTGGCCATCGTGCGGTAAGTGAAGGCGTTCGTATAGTTTTCAACGGTGGCCTTGCGCGGCCAGAGCATCAGATTGCCGTACATCAGCGTGTCCTGCCCCTCGTTGAAGGACAGCACAACGATATAGTAAAAGGGAAAAATGATGGACAGGGCCAGCATCGTCAGCAGAAAATAGTTGATGCCCTTCGCGATATAATCCCGCGTTCTCTTCTTTCCGATCACGCCGCTTCCCTCCTCAGAACAACGAAATGCCGGTCAGCCTGTCCGATATCTTGTTCACGGCGACCACGAGCACCAGCGTAATCGCCGATTTCATGAGGCCGATGGCCGTGGCATAGCTGTGGCTGCCGCTCGTCAGGCCCGTGCGGATGACATAGGTGTCGATGACCTCCGCGAGATGCTGTGTCTGCGAGGTCTGAATCTGCAGGAGCTGCTCATAGCCCACGTTGAGGATGTTGCCCAGATTCATGATCAGCATCAGCGCGATGGTGGGATAGAGAAGCGGCAACGTGATCCGGACAATCATCTGCATGGGACGCGCGCCGTCGATGGTGGCCGCCTCGTACAGCGCCGGATCAATGCCGGAGAGGCTGGCCAGATAGATGATCGTGCCCCAGCCGCAGCCCTTCCAGATATCGGAAAGAATGACAAACCAGTAAAAATACCTGCCCTCGCCCAGATAATGAACCGCCACGGCGCCCGGATCGATCGCCTGACGAACGGAATTCACAAGGCCTCCGTAGGGTGAAAACAGCTTTTGCAGCATGGCGGCCACGACCACCCAGGAGATGAAATGCGGCATGTAGGAGACCGTCTGCACGATGCGCTTGTAGGCGCCGTTGGGCACGGCGTTCATCATCAGCGCCAGAATGATGGGCACCGGAAAGGTCAGCATGAGCTTCATCACGCTGATTTTCAGCGTGTTTCTCACCACATTCCAGAAAGCCGGGTCGAAAGAAAAGCGGCGAAACCATTTCAGCCCCACCCAGGCGCTGCCCAGTATGCCCCTGGAAAACTTGTAATCCTTGAAGGCCAGCAGCAGCCCGTACATGGGATAATAACAGAAAATGAGGAACCAGACAAACGCCGGGAGAATAAACAGATAGATGGCGCGGTGCTTCAAGATCCGCTTCCAGAGAGGAAGCTTTTTGACGGCCGGTAGGTATCTGGCCGGCACTGCGTTGCCCTGCTTCATGCCTCTGCTATCCTTTCTTCTTTTCACAGAATATTTTAGCCCACTTTGCGTAAAACCACAAGCCCCAACCGCGCGGGATCGGCCCGCGTTGAAAGAAATTCTGCCGCCGCTCATGGCGGCGGCAGAATCCCCCCTGCTCCTGAATGCGACAGAGCGTTCTCTCAAGGGCCCGCGCGGAATCAGTATGCGTAATCCTCGGTGATGTGCTCGTCAATGTAGTCGCAGGCGGCCTGGATGCCGAAGTCCATCGCCCGCTGGCGCAAATCGGCCAGGCGGGAAGCCACTTCGTCGGGGTCGTCCACATAGTACAGCTGCACGACGGTCGTCATGGGATCCAGCACCGCGAGGTTGTCGTTCAGATCCGCGTAGCCTTCCCAATTCTTCAGCAGCTCATCCACGGGCAGCGCGTTGATCTCGACCCTGGGCCGGAAGAAATCGCACATCGCCTTGTAATCGGCTTCCTGCGGCGTCAGCTCATCGTCCGTCTTGGGCCAGCGGGTGTTGTTCATGCTGTACACGGTGAACCCGTTGAACTGCTCGATGCCGTTGTTGTACTTCACCTTCACGTCGGCTGAGATCGCCTCCTGAATATCGGGAATCAGCGCGGGGCGGCTCTTCTCGTCATACTCGAAGGTGGTGCCCTCGATACCATACCAGTTGAAGGCCGCGCCTTCATCGCTGTTCAGCCACTCCATCATGGAGAGGATGGCCAGCAGCTTGTCCTCGGGGATGTCGGCGGAGAAGAAGGTCACGGCGCCGCCGCTCCAGCCGGGCGTGTAGACATCGACGCAATTGTTGCCGTCCAGGTTTTTGAGGCCCAGCGGCACCCATTTGGCCTCGGGATGGCTGTCGTTGATGCCCATGCCGTAGTACACGGCGTTCACCGTGTGGTTGGCGTCGGTAGAGATCACGGCGTAGCTGCCCTGCATGCACTTGGCGTTGGCCACCTCGTCGGTCTGGGTGAGGCACTCCACGTCGATCAGGCCCTCGCTGAACAGCGTGTGGAACGTTTCGATGCGCTTTTCGATGAAATCGGTGAACAGGTAGTACGTGGTCTTACCATCCTCTGTCCTGCGCCAGTCTGAAATGTTGTTCCCGCGGAACCAGTTGACGATGTTCACGTTGCGCCAGCCGTCATGGCCTGTTCCGATGGGGATGATGGGCTTGCCGGTCCAGTCGGTCAGATCGGAGGCCTGCACCTTGCGCAGGAACTCGATCAGCTCGTCGACGGTGGTGATATCCTCGGCCTTCACGCCCAGCGCGTCCAGCACGTCCTGGCGGGCGAACAGGCTGTCGCCGTAAACTGTCTGATACTCGGCGGAGTCCATGTTGATGCCCGTGGGAATGAAGTAGACCGCGCCTTCCGGATAGTCCGGATTCCTGATCAGGTTGAGCATGGCGGATTTGCCGATTATGCCGCTTTCCGCATCATATATGGCCTTCAGCGTGGGAAACTGATCCAGATAGGGCGCGATGTCTTTGATCATGCCTTCCTTGGCGCCGTTGATGATGACGTAGCCCTCGCCGCCCTGGCCGGGGCCCCAATACGGCGCGTTGACGACATCGGGAACGTTGTCCGCGGAGAACATCATGTTCAGGTAATCGACTTCGGTCATGTTGCCGCCGGGATCGGCTTCGTTCAGCGTGATGCCAAACTTTTCCCTGATCAGCGCCGCAGAGGGATTGCCGGCAATGTCTTCCGGGAAGCTGGCGCTGGCGCCGCTCCAACAGCTCAGGTAGTTCACGGTGTAGTCATCGGCCATGGCGGCGCCGCACAGGCCAAGGAACATCACCGCCGCAACCAGCAGCGCGACGAAACGTGTCTTCATAACGAGTTCCTCCTTCATTTTGATGATGGCTCCGGAAAGTCTGTATTAACTCCCGATGGCTGTATTTTATCACGCCCTGCCATAATTTGTCAATACATTATTATCGAATTATTATATCAAATTAATTCAATTATGGGTGTTTTTCGGGAATATACTCGTCATATAATCCGAAATATGAATTGTATTTGTTAATGTTCTATTTAATTGACATATTTTATATATAGAGTGCGAGCCGCGCATGGTGTATCGGTCATCCCGAACCGAAGCAGCCCGCATCGTGCCTGACGCCCGTTGAGCCGGGGGCTCGGGCGGGCGGACAGGGCCGTCTCATTGGGCGGGACAGATTCCGCACGCTTAACAAATTGGCGTTTGGCGGGCTGTTGCGAAACGCCTGATCCCGCCACTTTCCGTGAAGAACCGGCGCGAAAAAAAGAGGGCCTGACCCCTTCGATCAGGCTCTCATGACAAATCCTCTTCATTCCCGCCGTTCTATGCGTTGGCCGAAGCGAAGCAACGCGGCGGCGGAAAAGACGCCAGAGGATTATAAGGAAAAGTGCATCAATCGGCACACGCCCTCCCGAGCCGCTTCACCAGGAGGTTTTGGCGCTGAAATCCCTCATGGCTTCGGAGATTTTGATTTGCTGCGGGCATACCTTTTCGCAGCTTCGGCAGCCGATACAGGCGGAGGGCTTCTTGTCCTCCGGCAGAGACATCAGCGCCATGGGCGCGATGAAGCCGCCGCCGGTGAAAACATGCTCGTTGTACAGTTCGAGCAGCCAGGGAATATTCAGCCCCTTGGGGCAATGGGTGGTGCAGTAGCGGCAGGCCGTGCAGGGCAGGGCGGTGCGGCGGGTCATGTTGGCGGCCAGGGACAGCAGGGCTGTCATTTCTTCCTCGTTCAGCGGCTCATCCGTCTCAAAGGTGCGCAGGTTATCCGCCATCTGCTCCTCGTTGGACATGCCGGACAGAATGACCCTGACCTCCGGGATGCTCTGCAGAAAGCGGAAAGACCAGGCGGGGATGCTCTCCTCCGGCCGCAGGGCGCGGAGCCGGGCCGCGTCCTCCGCGGGCAGGTTCGCCAGCTTGCCGCCCCGCAGGGGCTCCATGACCCACACGGGGATGTTCCATTCCTTCAGCAGCGCCACTTTCGCCCTGGCATCCTGGAAATCCCAGTCCAGCCAGTTGAGCTGCAGCTGGCAGAATTCCATGTCCTTGCCGTAGGCCTCCAGGAACCTTCTGATGACGTCGACGCTGCCGTGGGCGGAGAAGCCCAGGTGCCGGATGCGGCCATTGCGCTTTTGCGCCATCAGGCAGGTGTAGGTCCTGTACTTTTCATCGTTCAGGTAGGCGTCGATGTTCAATTCGCACACGTTATGGAACAAATAGAAATCGAAGTACTCCACCTGGCACTTGCGGAGCTGCTCCTCAAAGATCGCTTCCGCTTTGCCCATGTTGTGCAGGTCATAGCCGGGAAACTTGGTGGCCAGATAGTACTTCTCCCTGGGATAGCGGGCCAGGGCCCTGCCCATCGCGATTTCCGACTGCCCGTTATGATAGCCCCAGGCCGTGTCGTAATAGTTGACGCCGCCGGCCATTGCCTGATCCACCATGCGGAAGACGGCGGCTTCGTCGATCCGGCTGTCGTCCCCGTCGATCACGGGCAGGCGCATGGCGCCCATGCCCAGGCCGGAAAGCTGAATGTCCTGAAATGAACGGTAAATCATGATTCTTTCTCCTTTCGCCGATTGAGTCACTCCATGGCCAGGGTGATCGTTACGTCGCCGTTGCCGAGCAGCACTTTCATCTGCTCCGGGGTCTGATCGGTGATTCTCCCCAGCCGTGTATAAGCCCAGGAATTGCTGCCGTAGAATACGACGAGCTGACTGCCGGAATAGAGCACAATGTCGCCGGAAGCGGTGGTCGTCTGTTCATCCGCGGCGGGCAGGCGCCGACCGATGGAACCCACTTGCTCAAAGCCGCCGTACATGGACATCTGAATCGTCAGTCCGGCCGCCGCCAGCTCCCTCAGCGCGCTGACCGCATCGTTATCCTCCCAGGCGACGGAAACGATCGCATCGTTGATCATCATTCTCATGGCCGGTTCCTCCTTCAGGTCCAGCGACAGCGCCCAGGCCTGTATGTCGTCTGCGGTGCTTCTGTTGTCGATGCGCTTCACGTCAAGCCAGGTTGTCGTTTCATCTGTCAGCGCCTGCAGGTTTTCCGCGCTGGAGCCCGCGCCGCTGGACGCGGATGTGCAGAAGGGAACGATGGTTTTGCCGGACACATCGACGCCCTCCAGCAATGTGTACAGAATCCTCGGGGCCTGGCCATGCCAGATGGGATAGCCCATGAAGATCACGCCGTACTGCTCAAGGGATTCCGGCCATGCGGAAATGGCGGGGCGAGCGTCGCGGTCGTTTTGTTCCCTGTCCGCGCGGCAATCGGTGTAGTATGCCAGATCGGCCTCCGTATAGGGAATTTCCGGAACGATCTCAAAGACATCCGCATCCAGCGCGTCAGCGATCGTGCGGGAGACCGCCTTCACCGTATCGTCCGTAGAAAAATAGATGACAAGCGTCGTGGCGTCCGGGTTTTCCCTGAGCTCCGGCAGTGAAGCGATGTCCACCGTAGCGGACGAAACCGCGTCCGCCGCGAAAGCGGGCGGAACCGCCAGGCAAAGCGCCAGGGCCGTCAGGAGCGCGGCCAGCTTTTTTATCATGTTGAACCTCCTTCTTATTATCAGCGTTCATGTCGTTCATTCGTTCCTGAAGGCATCGGCTCATCACAGGATGGATTGGCCGAACCGATACGCCTCTTCCAGCTCGGCTTCTTTCCCGCCCGCTTCGCCGGGATCGGAAATGCCGCCGCAGAACAGGGTGTCTGCCAGCTGCGCCTTTTCGAAGCAGTCCACCCAGCCCCGGAGACCGCCGACCGCCCTCTCAGGCGTGGTGGCCTCATCCTCCGTCGCGGTGGAGAGCATATAGACCCTGCGGAATCTGTAATCCGACTCATACAGCGGATTCATGCGGTCGAGCAGGGTCTTCATCTGGCCGCTCATCTCATAGTAGTAGATCGGCGTGGCGAACACCAGCGTGTCCGCGTTCCTGACCTTTTCCGCGATCCAGACAGCGTCGTCCTTCAGAACGCATCTCTGCGTCTTCTGGCAGGACAGGCACCCGATACAGAAGCGGATGTCTTTGCCTTTCAGGCTGATATGCTCCACCTGATGCCCGGCATCCTGCGCTCCCGCAATCAGCCGCCCGGCAAGAATATCCGAATTGCTCTTTGCCCGCAGGCTCGTTGAAATAACCAGAACCCGGCTCATTTGCTTATTCCTCCCCGTAAACTTCCTTTGCCAGGGCGAATACGGCCCAGGCCTTCGGCCATCCCGCGTAGAAGGCGACATGGGTGACGGCCGCAGCCATCTCCTTCCGGCTGACGCCGTGGTTTTTTGCGTTCAGCAGGTGATATTTCAGGCTGCTGTCCGTAATGCCCTGCGCCATCAGCGCCACAACGGTTATCAGGCTTCGGGTTTTCAGATCCAGGTCCACATTGTTCCAGTTCTCTCCGAACAGAACGTCGTCATTGTAATGCGCAAATTCCGGCGCGAAATCCCCGAGCTGTTTTCGCCCTGCTGTCTGCACGATCTTCTCTGCCATTGTCCGTCCCTCCGTTTCCCATATTCCGAATCATCGTCTGAAAAGCATTGCAATATCCGGCACGCCGTGGTACAATACACATTGTACTACATAAACCTGACTTTAGGTCAAGCGCTTTTTTCAAAATCAGAGGTGATTTTATGTACTCCATCGGCCAGGTTTCCAAAATGTTCCGCCTACCGATCTCAACGATCAGGTATTACGACAAGGAGGGGCTCTTCCCGGGCATCGAGCGGCAGTCGGGAATCCGGAAATTCAGCGAACGGGAGATTGAGGCGCTCCGGGTCATTGAATGCCTGAAGGCGTCTGGCCTTGAAATAAAAGACATCAAGCGGTTTATGGAATGGACAACGGAGGGCGCCGCCACTTATGCGCAGCGAAAGCAGCTGTTTGAGACACGCAAAAAAGCGGTGGAAGCCGAAATGGCCGCGCTGCAAAAGACGCTCGACATGCTCCGGTATAAGTGCTGGTACTACGAAACCGCCATTGCCGACGGGGGCGAAGACCGGATCAGCGCGATGCTGCCGGATCATCTGCCTCCGGAAATACAGAGGCTCTATGATAACGGGCACAAATCGGGCGGGAGGGACGGTTCGACCGAAGGATAAAGGCGCGCCGCATGCCTGTAAAAGGAGCCGCCCGGATGGCTTCGCTTTTTCATACAGCCGGCCATGAAACACGCCCCATCCGGACGCGATGAAGGGCGGCATCCCGGCGACCGGGAAGCGCGCCCTTCTTCCGTCCGAATGCCGCCCTCCGCTGCAAATACAGAAATCCTTCGCTTCGCTCAGGATGACGGCATCGCTCCCGTCATCCTGAGCGAAGCGAAGGATCTGTATGGAGGCAAAACAGCGCTGCGGCAGAAAAATTCCGCCTTGCCCGACGACCCCGCTTCCCGCCGCGGCCGACACGGCGGGGCAAGGGGTTTTCATCGCCCGGTATGGGCTACAGCAGGTGCGCGCAGTTCTTGTCGAAGGAGATGCAGGCGCTCTCGCCCACCCGGAAGATCTTCTTGTTGATCGGGCAGTTGTCGGTGATCTTCACCAGCGTGTCGCCGACCCTGACGTGGTAGTTCTGATAGGAGCCCATGAAGCAGCTCAGCTCCACCCGGCAGGGCAGCAGGCCGGTGTCCGCGATGGCGATGGCCTCCGGCCGCAGCACGATCTCTCCGTCGTCGCCGGGCTTCACGGCCTTGTCCGTCGCCACGGGCACGTTCACGCCGCCCACGCTGACCTCCGCCTCACCCGCCTTCGCCGCGACGATCTTCCCCTTGAGGAAGTTGCACTCGCCGATGAAGTCGGCCACGAACTCGCTGTTGGGATGGTAGTAGATCTCCAGCGGGCTGCCCATCTGCGCGATGACGCCGCTCTTCATCAGGATGATGTTGTCCGAAATGGACATGGCCTCGGACTGGTCGTGGGTCACGTAGATGGCCGTGATGCCCAGCTGCTGCTGGATGCGGCGGATCTCCGTGCGCATCTGCACGCGCAGCTTGGCGTCCAGGTTGGACAGCGGCTCGTCGAACAGCAGCACGCCCGGCTCCACCACCAGCGCGCGGGCCAGCGCCACGCGCTGCTGCTGGCCGCCGGAGAGCTGGTTGGTCATGCGGGCTTCCATGCCGGAGAGCTCGACCAGCGCGAGGATCTCCGTCACGCGCCGCTGGATTTCATCCTTCGGCACCTTGCGCAGCCGCAGGCCATAGGCGACGTTGTCGAATACATTATAGTGAGGGAACAGCGCGTAGCTCTGGAAGACCATCGCCGTGTCGCGCTTGTTGGGCGTCAGCGCGTTGATGGGCTCTCCGCCCAGCAGGATATCGCCCTCGTCCGGCGATTCGAAGCCCGCGATCATGCGCAGCGTGGTCGTCTTGCCGCAGCCGGAAGGCCCCAGCAGCGTCACGAAGGAGCCGGGCGCGATGGACAGATCCACGTCGTGCACGGCGTAGAAGTCCTTGCCCGTCTTGGGGTCCCTGTATATCTTGGATATATGCCTCAGTTCCACGCCCTTGGGCTGCTTCATTGTCTTGTTAGCCATTCTGGACGCTCTCCTTTCCGTTGACGGCCCGGCTGGTACCGAAATGCCTGATGACCCAATTCATCAGCACGATGGCCGCGTAGGTTATCATGATCAGGATCGTGGCGTAGGCGCAGGCCACGCCGAATTCGCCCTTTTCCGCGTATTCGTTGATGCGGCAGGTGATCAGCAGGTAGCGCGGCGTCACCAGCAGGATGACCGCGCTGATGGCCGTGATGGAGCGCACGAAGGTCGTCACCAGGCCGCTGAAGAACGAATCCTTGATCAGCGGCAGCGTCACGCTGGTGAACACCTTGCCGCTCCCCGCGCCCAGGTCGTAGGCGGATTCCTCGATGGACTTGTCGATCTGCCGCAGCGCGGAAATGCCGCTGCGCGTGCCGACCGGCAGCGAGCGCACCACGAACACGATCACCAGGATCAGGCCCGTGCCGTAGATTCCCTGCATGAAGCCCGTGCGGAAAATGCCGCCCGCGTAGCCGCGGATGAAGCCCACGCCCAGCACCGTGCCGGGCACAGCCATGGCCAGCATGGAGGTGAACTCAATGAAGCCCTTGCCGTGGAACTTCCGCTTGACCACCAGGTAGGAGATGATCATGGACAGCAGCGCCGTCACGGGCGAGGCGATCAGCGACAGGATGAAGGAATCCTTGAACGCCTTCCAGCCGCCCTCGCTGAACATCTTTCCGAACCACTTGAACGACAGCGAATAGTCGCGGCCCCACAGCTTGAACAGCGCGCCGAAGGGCACGGCGATGTACATCATCACCACGAAAACGCTCATCAGCACGCACAGCGCCGACAGCGGGTAGCGCACGGACCTGTCCTCGATCAGCATGCGCACGCGGCTCGCCTTGCCGGTCAGCGTCGCGGCGGTGCGGGCCTCCAGCACATACTTCTGGATCATGAACAGCACCAGCGTGATGCACAAGAGCACCACGGCCATGGCCGCCGCGCCGGTGATGTCGTAGGTGCCGCCGGTGATGCGCAGGTAGATCGTTGTCGCCAGCGTGTCAAAGGAGCCGCCGATGATCATCGGGTTGGCGAAGTCCGCCACCGATTCGATGAACGTCACCAGGAACGCGTTGCCCAGGCCGGGCAGCATCAGCGGCAGCGTCACCGTGGTGAACACCTTCCAGCGGCTCGCGCCCATGTCGCGCGCCGCCTCTTCCATCGAGGGATCGATGTTCTTGAGCAGGCCCTTGAGCATCAGGTAGACCACCGGGAAGAACGTCAGCGTCTGGACGATCACGATGCCCCATAGCCCGTATACGCTGGAATCGTAGATTTTCAGCAGCGTGCGCGTGATCAGCCCCGACCGCCCGAACAGCAGGATCATGGACAGCGACAGCACAAACGGCGGCGAGACCACCGGCAGCATCGACACCACGTCGAACAGCCGCTTGGCGAACCGGCTGCGCACGTGCACGTAGACGTCCACATAGGCAAACAGCAGCCCGATCAGCAGCGACCCGAAGCCCGTCAGCGCGCCCAGCAGCAGCGTGTTGCGCAGGGCGTGGTTGAAGGTGTAATCCCGGAAGATCCTCGGGAACGAGTCGAGCGTCCAGGCGTTCGCATTCAGGTGGACGCACAGATCCGCCGGCTCGACGCCGTCCATGCTCTTGATCAGCCGGTTGTTGGGCTTGTACGTCATCGGCGTCTTGCCCACCTCGGCGATATGGTCCAGGCTCAGCCACGCCGTGCGGTCCTGGCTGTTGACCACTTTCAAAAAAAGCTCGCCGCCGGCGTCCTTCGCCTGCGCCTGACGGGCGAACAGACCCGTGCTCGCGTACAGCGGCACCAGCTTGTCCGCGGTCCCCTCCTCCGGCGAGGTCAGCTTCACGAAGATCGCGTCGCCGGGCTGCGTCGCCTCGACGCCCTCGGACGTACAGTACACCGCCTGACCCGTCGCCAGATCGCCCACCGAGTACAGCTCGGTGCCGCGCACCAGCACGCTGTCCAGCAGCAGGATCGCCAGCGGATACACGATGAACAAACACAGGAACGCGACCAGGACGATGATCGTGATCACCATCACCGGATCGCCGAAGAATTTCTTTCGATCAAGCTGGGCACTCTGGCGTGCAGCCACAGCAAACACCCCCAGTCAGAATAAATCGCGCGGATGGGAAGGACTGACCGCCGCCATCCCGCTCCCGGAAAATACAGACGCCTGCCCCAGGATCGACGGGGCAGGCGAATCGCCGCTCATTGAAACAGGCTCACGGCCGGGGCCGTGATTGAGCGCTGACCTCGCCGGCTTATTCGGTCTTGAAACGATCGTCGGCCGCAGCGCCCAGGGCGTCGAAGTATTCCCCGACGTATTTGGAGGTGTTCTCCTTGGCGTCGGCGAAGTCATAGTCGATGGTCTTGCTGGGATCCAGCTCCGGGAACGCCTGCAGCGCAGCCGGCTGCTCCGCGTTGTCGATCACCAGGAACTGATAGGAGCCCGCGTCGTCGGCCAGCTCCACGCAGTCCGGAGACAGCGCGAACTCGATCCACAGCTTGGCGGCATTGGGATGCTCGCAGCCCTCGAAGATGGCGGTGGAGCCAACCTCGTAGCTGGTGCCGTCCTCGGGGATGATCAGGCCGATGTTGTCATAGCCCTGCAGGATCTGGTACACGCCGTCATGCAGGAAGCCGATGCCGATGGTGCACTCGCCGGTGCCCACGTTCTTGGAGGGGCCGGAGCCGGACTTGGTGTACTGGGCGATGTTCTTGTCCAGCTCAACCAGGTAGGCCAGGCCCTCGTCGTGGCCCTTTATCTGGACCATCGTGTTGATGACCAGCTTGGCGGTGCCGGCGGTGTTCGGGTTGGACAGCCAGATCAGGCCCTCATACTCGGGCTTGAGCAGGTCGTCCCAGGTCTTCGGGGCCTCGATGCCCAGGCGCTCCAGCTCCTCGGTGTTCACCATGAAGCCCAGGATGCCCTGGTAGATGCCGTACCAATAGCCCTCCGCGTCGCGGAAAGCGGGCTTGGTCAGATGCTCGGCGTTCTTCGCTTCATACGCCATCAGCATGCCGGCGCGCGCCATCTCGTTGTAGGGATCATTCGTGCCGCCAAACCACACGTCCGCGGACGGATTGCCCTTTTCCTCAGTGATCTTGGTCTGCACCTCGCCAGTGGACAGGCGCTGGTAGCTCGTCTTGATGCCGTACAGCTCCTCAAATTTCTGGGTCGCCGCCAGTACATAGGGCTCCTCGCAGGAACCGTAGACGATCAGCTCGCCCTCCTCCTGCGCGGCCGCAACCAGGTCCGCGTCCGGCTCCGCCAGCGCGGAGCAGCACGCCAGCAGCATGATGGCGGCCAGCAGAACGGCCAACAATTTCTTCATATCCGAAACCTCCCATTCATCATTTGGCTTTTCAGCCTTCTATTATTATAATCATTCCGTCTTCGCATGTCAATCATAAACCGACATTTCTGTCCGTTCGGGCGGATTGCGAAACACACGCTGACGCACACGGATCGGGGCGCGCCGGACACTGCCCATCCGGCGGGTATTCCCGCTGCTTTCCGCGGCGCTTCCAGGCGAATGGCCGCGCCCGCGCAGACGCCGTCCAGTATGGGCCGGCGCGCCCCTCGCCCCCGGTCCGGCGCGGGACGATATTTGTTAAATATTCCTCGTTTTCTTGCATTCAATTCTGCCAGATGCTATAATATATGAATGTCAGCGGGAATGAAAGCGACCGAAGTGACATGTGAGCGCCTGTAGCTCAGCCGGATAGAGCAACGGCCTTCTAAGCCGTGGGTCGGGGGTTCGAATCCCTTCGGGCGCGCCAGCATGGTGGGTATGGCTCAGTTGGTTAGAGCGCTAGGTTGTGGCCCTGGAGACCGTGGGTTCGAGTCCCACTACTCACCCCATTTTCCCCTTCACTCCCGGGACGGCGGTGGGGCGTAGCCAAGTGGCAAGGCACGGGACTTTGACTCCCGCATTCGCTGGTTCGAACCCAGCCGTCCCAGCCAAAGGGACTGTCTCAAAACGCCGGCAAAAAAAGAAGGCGTGCGGGGCAGCCCTCTTTTGTTGTGCTTCAGAAATTGTCATGGCCAATTACAGCCGGAAAAGGCCCATGCCCAGCAGCCCAAGCCCCGTAAAGACTGCAATCACCGTTACGATGCCGTTCCAGGGCTTGGAGAAGAGGCCGAGTTTCTCCAAGGCTCCGGGGATACAGACGGCTATGAAGGTGTAAATGATAAGCACGGGCCAGAACAACGCCTTTTGATTCAGCTTAAGCCAGTATAGAACGCTTTCACCGCCTAAAAAAGTGAAGCTCAACGCAAGGACAGAAGCCGCTCTGTTCAAAGCTTTCATATATGTCTCCTCTTTTGCGTCACCGGACGCCCACGGCCGCCCCCTCCAGCCTGAGCAGCCGCGCCTTCCTGTCGATCCCGCCCGCGTAGCCCGTCAGGCCGCCGTTCGCGCCGACCACCCGATGGCAGGGAATGATCAGCGATATGGCGTTGCGGCCCACCGCGCCGCCCACGGCCCGGGGCGACGTATGCGAAAGCCCCGTTTCCGCCGCAACCCTCCGCGCGACGTCCCCGTAGGTCATGGTACGGCCGTACGGGATGGTCAGCAGGACCCTCCACACCGCGCGGCGGAAGGCGGTCGCGCGCAGGCAGAGCTTCGGCGTGAAGTCCGGCGCCTGGCCGCTGAAATAGACGTCCAGCCAGCGGTCGGCTTCCCCGAAGATGGGCAGCGGTCTCTCCTCGTGATGGGCGGACAGGGTGTCGGCAAAGTACTTCTGGCCGTCGAACCAAAGCCCGACAAGCGCCTCGCCGTCGCTGGCCAGCGTGATGCCGCCCAGCGGAGAGTCGTAATGATGCGTATAGTCCATGCCGGCGCCTCCCGTCGTCCTGTCGTTCAGCAATCCCATTGAAAACGCTTCATGTCGACGCAGCCGTTCTCCCTGAACCGGACGCCCTCGGCCTGCAGGCGCTCGCGCTGTTCCGGAAAGCGCGGCGCCAGCCGGCCCGCGTGATTGACCACGCGGTGGCAGGGATAGCGGCCGTAGAAATCGGACAGGCTCAGCACCCGCCCCACGAGCCGGGCGTTCCTGTCCCGGCCGATCAGCCGCGCGATCTGGCCATAGGAGGCCACCTTTCCCGCGGGTATTTCCTCCACGACGGAGAGGATTTCATAGATCAGGGATTCATTCATGATGCCGGGCAAGCTCATCACTCCCCCTTTCCCCGACGAGATCCATCCCAGGGCCAGGTTCCTTCCAAAGTCAGCCCGCCCTGTCGCGCGTCAGGTCCCTGACCCATTTGTACTTGCGGAAATGCGCGATCACCCAGGGAACCTTGCCCACCTCGTCCAGGCAGGTGCAGGCGTAGACCGCCAGCACGGGCCAGTGCAGCGCAAACGCGCCGATCAGGGCCGTCGGCACGGCGATGCCCCACATGCACACGGCCAGGCTGTATATATCAAACAGCGTATCGCCGCCCGCGGCAAATATGCCGTTGATGACCACGGTGCTCACGCTGCGGCCTATCATGTATACGGACAGGATCGCCATCATGCCCGCCAGATACTGCCGGGCCTGCGGCGTCATGATCATAAACCAGAGCACCAGCGGCGTGGCGGCCAGCACAATGGCGGCGGAGATAAGCCCGATCAGAAACGACAGCTTCATCAGGCGTTCGCCGTACAATTTTCCGCGCTCCAGCGCTCCCGCGCCGAGCTCGTTGCCCACCACAATCCCGCCCGCCACGGAGATGCCGATGCACATGCAGCACACCAGATCGCGCACCACCGCGGCGACGGAGTTTGCCGCCGCCGCGTCGCTGCCCATGTGGCCGATGATCGCCGTATAGCCGGTAAAGCCCACGCCCCAGGACAGCGCGGCGCCCATCATCGGCCAGCAGATCTTCCAAAAATCCAGCGAAAGCAGCCTGTTGCGGCGCAGAAGCCGCCGCCAGTTTGGCCGGATGAAGCCCGGCCGGCGCGAGAAAGCCACGCACAGCGACAGCTCGATGGCCCGCGCGAGCAGCGTGGCCACCGCCGCGCCGCGGGCGCCCAGCGCAGGCAGGCCCAGCAGGCCGAATATGAACAGCGCGTTCAGCGCGATGTTGATGATCACGGCGCCCGAGCCAATCCACGCGCTGTGAGCGGCATGGTCGGAGACCTTCATGATCGTCAGATAGCACTGGGAAACGCCGGTCATCAGATACGACCAGCCGGCAATGCGCAGATACGCCGCGCCGATTTCCATCAGCGCCGGATCGTGCGTAAACGCCAGCATCAGAAAGCGCGGCGCAAACACGCACCCCGCCCAGAACACCAGGGAGATCAGCCCGCTCGCCCTGATCATGATCAGAAAGACGTCGTCGATGCTCTTCGCGTCGCCCTTGCCCCAGTATTGCGCGCCCAGCACGGAGCCCGCGCCGACGACGGCGCTCACCATCATGTTCTGAATAAACTGAACCTGCGTCGCCAGCGATACCGCGGCCATCGAATTCTGCGTCACGCGGCCCAGCATCACCGCGTCGCCCGCGGCCACGGCGGCCAGCATCAGGCTCTGCAGGGCGATCGGCAGCGTCAGACGCCTGAGCTTCATGTAGAATTCGCGGTCAGAAAACAGGCGCTCTCTCATATCGTCTCTTTTTCCTTCTTTACATCATATCGCCGCGCAGAATCCGCCGCTCAACGAGCCGTTTAATGCGCGATATGATCTTACTACAATATCCCCGGAAAAGCAACCATTTTCCGGCATGCGCGGCCCCGCGCCGCGCGGGATGCCTTTATTTGCGTTTACCCCCTGTTCAAATACCCGACAATATATTATAATACTCCCATACCCATGCATACCCACGGCCGATATCAAACAGTGACCGAGGTGCATTCCATGTTTCTCATCATCTCCAACCCGACCTCCGGCAACGGCGCGGGCAGGTCGGTTCTGAACGGGGTTCAGCGGCTTCTGACGGAGCGGAACATCGCCTTCCGCAGCGAGACAACCGCGCGTCCCGGCCACGCCAGCGAGCTGGCCGACATGGCCGTCCGGGAGCGCATGGACGGGATCATCTGCCTGGGCGGCGACGGCACCATCTTCGAAATCGTGAACGGCCTGGCCGGCCGGTTCATGACGCTGTACTTCGCGCCCTCCGGCACGGGCAACGACTTCGTGCGCGTGCTGAACCTGCCCGCCGATCCCATCGAGGCGCTGCGGAGGCAGCTGGACGGCTCGCCGCGCGCCATCGACGTGGGCCGCGTGAACGACTACTACTTCCTCAACGTATCCGGCTGCGGCTTCGACGTCGAGGTGCTCCGGCAGGCGGTGCGCTTCAAGAAAATGGGCAGGGATCTTCTCCCCTACCTCATGGGCATCCTCGCCGCGCTGCGCCGGTTCAGGCCGCTGGAGATTGAGCTGACCATGAACGGCAGGACCGAAAGGCGCGCGGTCACGATCATCTCCGTGGGCAACGGCCGGTATTTCGGCGGCGGCATGACGCCCGCGCCCCACGCGGAAATCGACGACGGCCTGTTCGACGTCATCTGTGTGGACAGGATAAACCGCCTCGACATACTGCGCCTTCTGAGCCGGTTCATCAAAGGCCGGCATACCGAAATGCCCATCGCGCACGAGACGCGCTGCACGTCGCTCACCATCCGCTGCCCCGGCATGACCGTCAACATGGACGGCGAGCTGCGGCAGATGGACGCGGCCGAATACCGTCTGCTGCCCGGCGCGCTGCAGATCATGATCTAGCTACGCCTCCCGCCGCTTTTTCTCGCACAGCGCGGCGTATCGCGCCTCCACCTGCTCGGCCACGGCCTCCCACGGCGTGGGAATGGTCTGGCGGGCGCGCAGGCCGACCTCGCCGCACCGCGGCAGCGCGGCGACAATGGCCTGCGCGATGTCCTCCGGCGACAGCCGGCAGAGAAAGCCGTTATCACCGTGGACGATGCCCTCGGCGGCGCAGCTGCCTTCAACGGCCAGCGTGGGCGTGCCCGCAATGGCCGCCTCGCGCACCACGAGCGGCGCGTTGTCGTAAACCGACGGAAACACGAACAGATCCGCGCGGCGGTAGAGCGCCATCAGCTGCGCCCTGTCGCTGATGCGGCCGGCAAAGCGCACGCTGTCCGCGATGCCCAATTCGCGCGACAGCGCCTCAAGCCGCCTCCGGTCCGGCCCGTCGCCTGCCAGCACGAACTGAAACGGCACGTTCCGCCGCTTCAGAATCGCGCAGGCGCGCAGCGCCAGATGCGGGTTCTTCTTGAAATCCTGCTGGCCCACGAAGAGCAGCGTGGCGACGCCGTCCCGCAGGCGCAGCGTGTCCGGGAGCGCGTCCGCCGCCGGCAGGCCGGCGTCCATGTCCGAGCCGTTGGGCATGATGACGATTTCGCCCCGATAGCCGTATTCGCGCAGCACCTGCGCCGTGCTTTCGCTGACTGTCCACACCTCGTCGCAGGTGTTGAAGAACGCCACGATGTATCTGACGACCAGCCGCGCCAGGCGCTTCGAGTGCGTGAGCCTGACCAGGTCGTCGTAGTACTTGCTGTGAAACGTCGCCACGAGGGGAATGTGCTTTCTGCGCGCGACACGGCGCGCGGCATGCCCGGCGAGGAACGGCGCGTGCGCATGCACGAGATCAAACGGCGTTTCGTTCAGCCGCCTGCGGAAGGCGGGATGCAGCAGCGGGAAGCCGAAGCGATATGCCAGCGGGCCCAGCGGCACGCTGGGATAGAGCATCGTTTCACAGCCGGGGTCGCCGGAATAGGACGCGTTTTGCGGCGCGATGTAGAGCGCGCGGTGTCCGAGACGGGGCAGGTATCTGCAATAGGCCAGCATGACCTGGCCCACGCCGTCGAGAAACGGGGGATATATTTCACCGAACTGGCCTGTCAGCATGAGGCTCACCTCCGAATGAGGACGGGTTGTGCAACGGCTTCATTATACCATAGCCGGTGCGGAATTGCCACAAACGAAGGCGGAGCGCCGCGTTTTTTCCCGAATTGTTAGCAATATGCGAGGGAAAGCACGCGCCTCCCGGAATAATTAACGCAAAAGCAACCGTTCATTCCGCCAAATGAACCGCCGTTTGCCGGCGCAAAGGCGCACGGCATGAACAGATCAACGCGAAGGAGCGATGACATGGCCCGTATCGGCAAACGCGTCCGGATCAAGCGGCGCATTTTCGACGTGATCCAGATTTCCAACACCAGCGACGGCCCGAGCCGGATCTTTGATATTTTCCTCGTCGCGGTGATCGTCGCGAACATCGTGGCGATGTTCCTTGAGACGTTCCAGTCGCTGCAGCGCTTCGCGCCCCTGCTGGAGCGCGTGGAGATCGTCACGGTGGCCGTCTTCTGCGTGGAATACGCGCTGCGCCTGTGGACGGCGGAATACCTGTATCCCAGCCTGCCGAAATGGCGCGCGGTGCTGCGCTTTCTGTATTCGTTCGACGGCATCGTGGAGCTCATGACGATCCTGCCCTTCTTCTTCCTGTCCGGCGCGGTGGCGTTCCGCATGATGCGGGTGGTGAGGATCTTCCACCTGTTCCGCATCAACGCGAATTACGATTCCTTCAACGTCATCACCACCGTGCTGCACGAAAAGCGCAACCAGATTGTCTCCTCGCTGTTTATCATTCTGGTGCTGATGCTCGCCTCTTCGCTGTGCATGTACAGCGTGGAGCACGCCGCCCAGCCGGACAAGTTCCGCAACGCGCTCTCCGGCATGTGGTGGAGCGTTTCGGCGCTGCTGACGGTGGGCTACGGCGACGTCTATCCCGTCACGATCCTCGGCCGGGTGATGGCCGTCGTCATCTCATTCCTCGGCGTCGGGGCGGTGGCCATTCCCACCGGCATCATTTCTGCCGGCTTCGTCGAGCAGTACACCAGGGCCCAGAGCAGCGAGAACACCTTCGATTCACGCATCCTGACGGTCAGCGTGGACATCGACAGCCGCTGGATCGGCATGACCGTGGAGGACATCGAATCGACGTACAACACGCTCGTCCTGCTCGCCGAGCGGGGCGGCGCGACCGTCCAGCCGGGCAGGCGCTTCCGCGTCGAGCTGGGGGACATCCTCGGCGTGTACATCCGCGAACAGCCGCATGAAGCGCAGTAAGCCCCGGAGCGCGTTCCCGAAATCAGGAACGCGCTCCGGGGGCGAAACATACTCCAAAAGGGACTCCGGATGAAAACCAATGCCGTCGGCGGCAATGATCATTCCCCCTGCGACAAAAGAGCCGCCACCCGCTCGCGCATGTCCGGCGTCAGTCTGCCCATGAAGGGCGCGAGCCGCTCCTCCTCGTGCATGCGCGCCAGCCAAAAGCACAGCGTCTCAAGCGACGCGCGCGGCAGATCCCCGGCCAAATCGACGAGAAAATCCACGTTGTCGTAGACGATGGCCAGGCGCACAATCTCATCCTTCTGCTCGTCGGTCATGCGGTCGATGAACGCGGGCACCGCGTCAAAGCGACCCTGGCGCGCTTCCCGGATTGCCGCCGCCGTGTCGGCAATCTCGCCGGCTTCATCGGCGCGCGGCCCGTCGGCCGGGTCATCCTGCCCGTCGCCTCGCTCCGCGCCGGGCTGAATCCCTCGCAGACGTCGCAGGTCTTGGAAGTGCCCGTCGAGGAAATCCAGGTCGTCCGCGTCGAGCGCCATGTCGACGATCCGCGTGAGCGTCTCTTCGTCGAGCGCGGGAAGCAGCTCCTCAATCTCGTCGAAGTCGCCCTCCTCC
>Ga0079305_1000723_pt1 | contig 61181 bp, 64 predicted proteins | sample LMS_cellobiose_e_FD_79183 | JGI IMG/M metagenome (GOLD analysis project Ga0079305, IMG submission 79183) | Rumen-fistulated moose microbial communities from Alaska, USA - LMS_cellobiose_enrichment | ecosystem: Host-associated > Mammals > Digestive system > Stomach > Rumen fluid ...
AATTATCATAAACGGGACAGGGATTTATCAGCACCACTCTTCCATTGCTGATTGCGGAATTACGGGTCGCAAGCTGGCTTGTGATTTTTATTCAACCGCGAGCCCGATTGGCGGTGGCTCACCTTGGACCAAAGACGGCAGCAAGGCAGATGTTACTTTGAACATTTACGCGAGACAGCTTGCCCTTGAGAATCTTAAGGACAACGACGAATGCTTTGTTTACCTTTCTTCTTGCATAGGCAGGGCAGAGCTACCGAGTGGAACAATCAAAACGGTTAAAGACGGGATTGTCACTTACAATCAACTATGGTGCGACCTTAAGCCCAGCGCCATCATCGAGCTGTTTGGGCTTAACACTCCCATCTATGCCAAGCTATGTAAAAGAGGCTTGCAGGCTTTAACTTTGTGTACTCTCAAGTAGCAGCTACAGATTTTGTGTACCGTAAAATTGAAATACGGTACACAAAGTGTGTTGTTATCAGCAGAATCTTCACAAAAATGTTTATGGGTCCTTCCTAGAGATAATTCGTATGCGGGGTCGCAAGCCGCGGGATTTTTTTAGCAAAACAGAAAAAAATTGGCTGGTCACCCTATGGCGTAAAACCGTTTATATTCAATAAATTACGATAATTTTGAAAAAATTTGGCTGGTCACTTTGTAAAAATTGGCTGGTCACCCCTTAAAAACTCAGGAGATACTATGGATTTTATAAAAGAATATCCTGTGGATAAAATTATCCCTTATGCTCGTAACTCACGCACGCATAGTGATGAACAAATATCGCAAATTATGGCCAGCATCACCGAATTTGGCTTTTGCAATCCTATTCTCATCGGAACTGACGATGTCATCATTGCCGGCCACGGTAGATTAATTGCTGCTCAACGGTTAGGGATTAAGGTTGTCCCTATTATTCGCTTACCCAATCTCACGGAGACACAACGTAAGGCTCTGGTTATTGCTGACAATAAAATAGCTTTAAATGCCGGCTGGGATGAACACCTGCTTGCTCTGGAACTGGATGAACTAAAGGCTGAAGACTTTGATTTAGATCTTTTAGGATTTACCGAACAAGAATTAAAAGAGCTTGATGCTCTTGGAGATATCGTCGAAGAGGGAGAAATTGCTGAAAATGAAATCCCAGAACCCCCAGAGGAGCCAATCAGCAAACGCGGCGATATTTGGCTTCTTGGAGAACACCGCGTTATGTGTGGAGACACTACTCTTTTGGAAGATGTGAAAAATCTGATGCAAAATGACGTCGCTGATATGATATTCACTGATCCACCCTATAATGTGAACTATGGGGCAACTATGAAGGATAAGTTACGCTACCATACCAGCCCTAATCATAACAGAACCATCTTGAACGATAATCTTGGCGAAGGTTTTGAACAGTTCTTAACTGACAGTCTTACCAACATGATGATGTTTAATAAGGGTGCTGCTTATGTATGTATGAGCTCATCTGAACTCCACACTCTTTATTCCGCTTTTGTTAAAGCTGGTGGAAAATGGTCTACTTTCATCATTTGGGCCAAGAATACCTTTACGTTGGGCCGAGCTGACTATCAGCGACAATATGAACCGATCCTTTACGGCTGGGCGAACGACAAACCTCATTACTGGTGTGGTGATCGAAACCAGTCGGATGTTTGGGAATATAACAGGCCACAGCGCAACGACCTTCACCCGACAATGAAGCCGGTTGAATTGGTTGAACGTGCCATTAATAACAGCTCAAAACTTGGGGATATTGTCCTAGACGGATTTGGCGGTTCCGGCTCGACATTGATTGCCGCGGCTAAAACTGGGCGAAGAGCAAGGTTAATGGAATTAGACCCGAAATACTGTGATGTGATTACCAAAAGATGGGAGGAATTTACGGGTCAAAAAGCGGTTTTGGCAAAAGATTAACTTTGTTTATCAATATACTGAAAATAAATGCTTTTTCTTAAAGAAATAACTGGATAAATAATTGTATTCAAGCAAATGTGTACTTGTAAGCGAAAGGCACGGTAGCCTTAGCATAGAATTAAGAAAAGGATTAAAAAATGAGAACAGTTAAAACTTACATGGTCAGAAAACCAAGCGACATTGATGAAGTAAAGTGCATAACCAGAGCCAACAGCGACAGGCTGGAAACCGTGGCGGTGGTTGAAACCATTAACCTAACACCTGCCGAGTACAAAAGAGTATGCCAAAACCCACTTAACGACTACAGCTTCTTAAAAGGTAAAGGCGGCTACTGCGATGAGCACGATTATCGCCAAGTGATTGAAATCAAAGCTGATGGCAAGCCAACGCTTTATGCTGATCCGTCCGGATCGAGTTACTGCCGCTACTTAGGCTTCGAAATTAAATAAGGAGGCCATCATGACAGAGATTTTAAAGACACAAAACAAAGCTTGGGGATTTTGGGGAACTGCAAAAGGCTATATCGAGCACAAAAAAGATATGCAACTCTTTTGGGATAAGGCCGCCGAGATAATCCAATCCAAGGGCTTAACCCCGCAACAAACCCTAGGCCTGATGGACAGCCGCTGGGGCCGCCACATCGCTGATGAGTTCGCTGAAGAACTCAGTACTAACCTGGAAACATTCGCCGCTACCTTTAAGAGGCATATGAGTACAATGCGCTTAATTGAGGAATTCCGTTATTTTGTGGATCCAAAAGCGTTCCCAGACGTCAAACCTCGCGCTTATGAAAACTTCGCCAAGGATTTAACTAAGCTATGTAAGACCTACGGCGTAACGATTAAATGCATCGGCGGTGTGGTCCTGCACTCGCAAGACGAAATGAAAAAGCTTCTAGGTTATAGCTCAGACCTAGATAGTGGCGACACAATGCCGATTTGGAAGGATTAAAATGTATAAAGAAGTACCTAAAGATTTGATGGCTAAGATTAAAAAGGCCGCCGGAACCATTAACGAACACAACTGTACGGTTGATACCATGCTTATTGCTGTTGGAGAAAACTATTATGGTTACCAGCCCCAACCTCAACTGAAAAAGAAAAAATACTGCGAAGTGACGGACAAGAGGCTCGAAGAACTGAACCAGACATTCAATGAAGTTCACGATAATCTCGCCAAGGGAAACATTGACCTCTTAGTTTGCTTCGTGGCTCTGAACGATGGCGGAGCAACGCTTTTTGTGGCTCAAGAGGCTGTTAACCGCCGGCTGGAAGTATTTAAAGAACTGGAAAAAATGGAACAACACCATGCCCAAATATCCTGACATCACAGTTGAGCTCGTTGGCCAAAACGGCAATGCATTTAATATATTAGGGATATGTTTACGGGCTATGCGCCGGTCCAGATTAAGCAAAGAAGAACAAGAGGCTTTTCAGACCGAGGCAACGTCCGGAAATTATGACCATCTCCTCGCTACCTGCATGGAATGGTTTAATGCCTAGTAGTATCTCTACTTTACAAAAGTGAAGATTTATGACAAAATGTAAAGTGCGTATAACAAAGTTATTGATTTTTTTCATTTTTGTAAATTATATTATATAGCATTGATGAAAGGATTGAATATGCGGCGCACTAAAGAAAACCTTATAAATAGACCAGAATATATAGAAAAACTAAATTCATGGTTTGATCAGACGGATTTAGTGAAAATAGTAACAGGAGTTCGGCGTTGCGGTAAATCTAAATTGCTCAAATTATTCCAAGAAGAGCTTATAACTCAAAAGGGAATATCCGAAGCACAAATTGTTGATATAAATTTAGAAAATCTTGAGCAAACAAGAAAAATAGGTTTACAGCTACGTGATAATAATATTTTAACGCCATATACAGTTTTGTTGGATTACATTATCTCAAAATTATCCTTAAATAAAATGAATTATGTGTTTATTGATGAAGTTCAAATGTTGGAAAATTGGCAACAGGTTGCTAATACTTTGCGGTTGAGGGATAATGTTGATTTGTATCTGACAGGATCTAATGCTTATATGTTTTCATCAGATTTGGCAAATTCTTTTGGTGGTCGATATGTTGAGATAAAAATGCAACCATATTCGCTGAAAGAATATAGAGAGGCAATTTTATCCGAAAAAGAAAACTATACGCCTCAAGATTTATATAATAATTACATTATAGAAAGTGGCTTCCCTCAAACAGTAAAATTTAAGCATGATAAAGAGCTTATCAGTGACTACGTAATGAACACAGTTTTTTATAATACCATACAAAAGGATATTATAAGACGGTTTAATATAGCTCATACTAATAAATTAGATGCTGTTATTCGTTTTATTTTTGATAATATAGGCAATGAAACCTCTCTTAGAAATATTGAAAAAGGTTTAAAGGCCTCAGGAAGACCTGTCTCTGTACCAAGTATTGATATATATTTGCAAGGTTTACTTGATAGCTATTTAGTATATAAGTGTGATCGTTTTGATATAAAAGGAAAGCAATATCTGGATAGTAATGCGAAGTATTATGTTGCGGATATAGGATTAAGAACAACAGTTCTTGGCAGTAAAGATATGGATTATGGGCATGTGCTCGAAAATATTGTTTATCTAGAGCTAATTCGCAGAGGCTATCGAGTATCCGTCGGCAAATTGAAAACAGATACCAAAACACTTGAAGTCGATTTTGTCGCGCAAAAAAATGGTAATGAAGTGGAATATTACCAAGTGGCACTATATGCTTTGGAGCCTGAAATATTAGAAAGAGAATTGACCCCTTTGAAAAAGATACCGGATAATTACCCGAAGTACCTTTTATCCATGGATACTGGTCAGGGCTTAAATGACGGAATAAAACGCATAAATATATTTGATTGGTTATTAACTAGCTGATTAACGTATTGTATTAACAAGCAACAAACAAAGGGCCGATAGTCCGGCCCCTTTTTACTGGATAACAATTTAAGCGTTGGCCCTAAGGTAATAAGTCCGCACGCCGTCCTTCTTTTCGGAGGCGATGGTTGCTTTTACCTTTTTCGCATAGAGTGACATCGCACCGCGGATTGAGTTTTCTTTCCATCCGAGGGCTTCAGCCATCTCTTTTAAGGTTGCACCTTCTGGGCGGCTGAGCATCACAACCATAAAGGCTGTTTTATCACGCTTGTCTATCTCGATTGGTTGCGGTTGGATAGCAGATTGCTCTGTTTCTGCCGTCACCTCGGCTAAGGTTTTGGTGAGTCTGTCGTTCAACTCATTAACTGTAATGTTTTGGGTTGATTCTTTGGTAGTTTTAGCCATCAATTTTTTGTTTTGTGTTATCATGTTCGTATCCTTTCTAATCTGGTTAACACAACACAATGAATGCTTGGTTTTCAGGTAATATCCAGTAAATAATGCTTAAAATCTGAATAATTATGCCTAAAAATGTATCACTTCGTGAATATGCCAGAATACGAGGCGTAAGCCTTAACGCTGTACAGACCGCCGTAAAAACCGGCAGGATTAAGGTTGAACCCGATGGCAAGATAAATATTGATGAGGCTAATCACGATTGGTTTATGAATACTGATCCTGCCATGCAAAGGAAACCAGACCCCATATTCGAAACACAAATAGGGAATAAACCCAATACGATTGGAACCTTTCAACAAGCTAAAACTGCAGATATTTACTACCGCGCCATGATTGCCAAAGCTAAACTAAAAGTTCTTACCGGTGAGGTTGTTGATAAGAAAAAGGCTGCCAACTATGCTTATACCCTCGGACGTTCACTTAGGGATTTAATGCTTAGCTTTTCGGTAAGGTATGGAGCCGTTATTGCTTCTGAGCTAGGAACGAATGAACATAAGACTACCATAGTTTTAGAGAAATATGTCAGAGAACTCCTTTCCAACAGCAAAGAACTTATTGAACGTCCCCTTTGATGTTCAAAGTTTTGTTGCTGAGGAATTTTTTCGAGGATTAGCTCCTGACAGTTACATGTCGGTATCTGAATGGGCTGACACCTACCGAACCCTATCATCTAAGTCAGCCGCCGAGCCTGGCCGCTGGCGCACCAAGCGCACACCTTACTTAAAAGAGATTATGGACTGCCTATCCCCTCGCAGTCCGATCCAAAAGGTCGTCTTTATGAAAGGTGCGCAGATCGGCGGAACCGAGTGCGGCAACAACTGGATCGGATACATTATTCATAAGGCTCCCGGACCGATAATGGCTATCTCGCCAACCGTTGAAATGGCCAAGCGTAACTCGCGCCAGCGTATTGATCCGCTGATTGAGGACTGTCCAACTCTCAAAAACCTAGTCAGTTCTGCCCGGTCACGTGATAAAGGCAACACTATGCTGTCAAAGGACTTCCAAGGCGGCGTGTTGGTCATGACCGGTGCGAATTCGGCTGTCGGCTTGCGTTCCATGCCAGCTCGTTATCTGTTTATGGACGAAATAGACGGCTACCCGGCTGATATCGAGGGCGAAGGCGATCCGATCCTGCTGGCTGAACGCAGAACGGCGACCTTTAACAGTAAAAAGAAGATATTTCTGGTTTCCACCCCGACAATCAAGGGAGTGTCGGCCATTGAGCGCGAGTTTTCACACTCGGACCAAAGGTTTTATAAGGTGCCCTGCCCGTTTTGTGGCGACTTTCAGGCACTAAAATGGGAGTTTATTCGGCCACAAGAAGATGGCGGCGTTTTTTATGAATGTGAGCATTGCCACAAGCTCATTGCCGAGCATTATAAAACGCAGATGCTTGAAAATGGCCATTGGGAAGCAACCGGTGAATCAATAGATGGCTTAACTGCCGGATTTCATTTGTCTTCGCTTTATTCCCCGATCGGGTGGCTGTCTTGGTCAGAATGCGTACAGATTTACGAAAAAGCTAAAAAAGATGCCACGCTGATGCAAGGTTTCAAAAATACGATTTTAGGCGAAACCTATGAGCAAGAAAGTGAGGCTCCAGAATGGCAACGGCTCTATGAAACTCGGGAAAATTACCCGATAGGTATTGTACCGCACAATGGTTTATTCCTGACCGCTGGTGTGGATATTCAAAAGAACCGTATTGAATGCGAAGTAGTCGCTTGGGGCCGGCAAAAGCAAAGCTGGTCCGTTGATTACTACGTTTTGGACGGTGACACAGCCAAGCCTGAGGTTTGGGCCAAACTGGCTGAAATCGTCAATAAAGATTACCCGCACGAAAGTGGCATAACGATGCCGATCAGGGTAATGTGCGTTGACTCCGGTTATGCCACACAGGACGTTTACTCGTTTGTGCGCCAGTTTAACCAAGCTGTTTGGGGAGGTAACGGTGCTAGGGCCAATGCACCGCGAACTGTTGTCGCCATTAAAGGTCAAAGCCGCGATACTGCGATAATCCTGTCCACTTCAAAGGCCGATACGAAAAAGAAAGGCCTGAAGGTATGGAACGTATCTGGACCGGTTATCAAAACGGAACTTTACCGCTGGCTTAAAATGGAACGTATTGGAGAAGAAGCTTCGCAATTTGGGCGATGTCATTTTCCTCAATATGCTGAGGAGTATTTTAAACAGCTGACCGCTGAACGTCAGGTCGTTAAGATTTCAAACGGCTATCCGAAGTCCGTTTGGGAAAAGGACCCTACAAGGCGAAACGAAGCATTGGACTGCCGTGTTTATGCACGTGCCGGGGCGGCCATTTATGGTTTAGACCGGTTATCCGAGCGTGGCTGGCAAGAGTTAGAAAGCATTATCCCTGCAACATCAGAACAAAAGCCCAAAAACAAGCAGTCACGTTTTATACAGATGCAACCAACAAGGATGGATGATCCATGGCTATCGATATAACAACCTTAAAAGCAAGATTAACGGAAGCGGAAGAAGCTTATCATCAACTGATGGTGGGAGCTAAAGAAGTATCAGTCAGCGTTGGTCAGTTTGGAACGGTGACTTATAATCAGGTCAACCGTTCGGCACTGGCACTTTATATTACAAACCTTAAGAATCAACTCGCCGATTTAGAGGGCAAGGTTTCGTGCAAACGTAAAATTATGAAAGTAGCATTTTAATGACCGATACATCACACAAAGCGGCTTCGCTAACTCTGCGCGAGATAGCCTCATGGCTTCCAAGTCACGGTTCGGCCGACAGCGATCTCTTGCCGGAGCTGGACACTATTGTCGCTAGGTCGCGTGACTTAACCCGTAACCATGGAATAGCGGCTGGAGCGATACAAACTCTGTCCGATAACATTGTCGGTACCGGATTTCGTTTATCAGCCAAACCTGATTATAAAACACTCGGTAGAACCAAAGAATGGGAGGAAAAATGGCAGGCTCACGTTGAGAGTCTTTGGAGGTCATGGGCCGAGACCTTTGACTGCGATGCCGCACGTTCCTTAAACTTCCATGGCCTGACAACTCAAGTTTTTAAGTCTTGCCTGATCAATGGCGAGGCTTTGGCACTTCCTCTTTGGTTAAAAGACAGACCGTTTTCTACCGCAATTCAGCTGGTAGAGCCGGATCGCTTGTCAAATCCGAATAATCAGATGGATAATAAAACCCTCCGCGGGGGAATTGAGATTGATAAATATGGCGCACCCATTGCCTATCATATTCAAAAAAACCACCCTGGCGATTATTGGACGGAACTAAGGTCTTGGGAGCGTATTCCAGCATTTACTTCTTTTGGCCGGAGACGAGTCCTACATGTTCACGATGTGAGCCGCATTGGTCAATCCCGTGGAAAGCCGATCCTCAGCTCTATTATGCCGATGTTCAAAATGCTGGACCATTACGAACGATCCGAGCTTCAGGCCGCGATCGTCAACGCAATGATAGCCGCATTTATTGAAACACCAATGGATGGAGAGAGCCTGAACGAGTTATTTGGTGGCTCAAGCGATGACTATTTGAATGCCAAAAAGGATTGGCAGATCAAACTGGAAGGCGGATCGATCATCCCTGTTTTTCCCGGAGATAAGGTCGCTCCATTCACACCATCACGACCGAACTCGGCTTATGGAAGCTTCGTCGAAAACTTGCTAAGACACATCGGCACCGGCCTTAACATTCCATATGAATTGCTGTTAAAGGACTTTTCAAAGACGAATTACTCGTCCGCTCGGTCAGCTTTACTGGAAGCTTGGCGATACTTTAACGGCCGCCGGCAATGGCTATCGACCTATTGGGCCACGCCGGTTTATGAGCTTTGGCTGGAAGAAGCCGTCAATAAAGGGCAGGTTGATGCACCGAACTTTTACGAGAATCGCTACGCTTACACAAGATGTAAATGGATCGGTCCGGGTCGCGGCTGGGTTGATCCGGTTAAAGAGGCCCAAGCCTGCCAAATTCGTATGGATATTGGCTTATCTACGCTTGAAGCCGAATGTGCCGGTCAAGGCTTGGACTGGGAAGAAGTCCTTGAACAACGGGCAAGAGAAAAAGCCAAACTCGCCGAATTAGGTTTAACAACAGGAGAAAATAATGAAACTAATGCAAAAAACGATATGGGCAATAACGCCCGAAATGCTTTCATCAATGATTGCGATAGCGCACCAGACGAACCGAACCCCTGAGGCTATCGCCAAAGAAATGGGTAAGGATATGAAAAACACGCACGCCGTCTCACTTCGAGGCGGCGTTGCTGTTATACCGGTGACCGGACCATTATTCAGGCACGCAAACCTCTTAACAGCGGTTTGTGGCGCGACTTCTTATGAAATTCTAGCGCAAGACTTTAACAAAGCCTTGAACGACCCGAACATCTCTGCCATTGTGTTTGATATGGACAGTCCAGGTGGCGAAGTTAACGGATGCTCTGAACTATCCGATATGATTTACTCTGCTAAAGGTAAAAAACCGATTATTGCCTATGCTTCCGGTTCGTGTTGCTCGGGAGCTTATTGGATTGCTTCAGCCTGTGATAAAATACTTGCCTCGGACACAGGGATTCTTGGTTCTATTGGCGTAGTATCCATACTTGAAAAATCTGATGATGATAAAAAGACTATAGAAATCGTATCATCTCAAAGTCCAAATAAGCGTCCCAATGTGGAAACCGATGAAGGTAAAGCAAAAATCCAAGCCCATATTGATGCGCTGGCGGAAGTATTCATCAGCAAAGTTGCCCTCCATAGAGAAGTAGCCCCCATTGATGTCATTGAAAACTTCGGTGGTGGAGATGTCTTCGTTGGAGAACAAGCTGTCCGTATTGGTCTGGCGGACGGGCTTGCTTCGTTTGAAGGTATTATTACAGACCTTAATCTAAAAGCTAAGGAGAGTTTTATGAACGAACAACCTCAATCAACTCCTTTGGATATTAGAGCTGAAGAACGCGGGCGTATGTCTGCTGTCTTTACATCGGATATCGCTAAAGGAAGAGAAAAAACAGCACAAATGCTACTAGCAAAAACTGATCTACCAGCGGGTGACATACTGGCCATTTTAGAAACAGTGCCTTCAGCCAAACCAACTGACGCACTAGAACTGGCAATGGCTAACATTAAAAATCCAGAAATAGCCGCTTCGATGGAAGATAAAGAAGAAACACCAGAAGATATAGCGGCTCGTATCGCTTCTTACTCAATTGGAGGTTAAAAATATGACCGCAAAAGGATTTACGGATCAAGGATCTACAACTGCTGACAACTTAATTGCCGGTGAATTTCCACGTGTCTCTGGATTAGTAATTATCACGGGCGGTAATTATCCCCGTGGTACAGTTCTGACATCATCAGATGGTAGCTTTAGCATCTGTGGAGCTGCTGACAAACCCGAAGCCATTTTGGCCGAAGCTGTTGATGCCAGTTCTGAAGATAAAGAAGCCATCGTTTATTTAACTGGAGAGTTTAACGCTACGGCTTTGACGGTGGCAGACGGAGCAACCGTTGCTGACTTAACCTCTAAACTCAGAGACAGAAACATTTTTGTAAAAAACAATCAACCTTATTAGAAAGGAATAATTATGGATATTTTTTCAACCAATGTATTAGCTAAAGTGGTAGAGCGTTTACATACGCCCTCCTCTTTTTTATTAGATACTTTTTTCCCTAACGTGCAGACTTCCGATAAAGAAGAAATCTTTTTTGATGTAACTGACAGCAAACCAAGAATCTCTCCGTTTGTTTCTCCTCTTCTTCCTGGTAAAGTCGTTGACAGAGGTGGCTATGCAACAAAATCATTCAAACCGGCTTATGTGAAAGACAAACGCCGTTTTGATGCCAACATTCCGTATAAACGCATCGCCGGTGAGACAATCGGGGGCTCTTTGTCGCCAACTCAACGCTATGAACGTGCGCTGGCCACAACTTTAACCGACCAGCTCGAGAACTTAACCCGCCGCGAGGAAGTTATGGCGGCCGAAATATTAAGAACCGGCCAAGTGGTCGTATCCGGCGATGGTTATCCGTCAACAACCGTTAACTTCGGGCGTGATACCTCTTTGACTAAGGCCTTAGCCGGCTCAGCCACATGGGCAACTGCGGCCGTTAACCCGATCAATGACTTGGAAGATTGGGCCGACTTGATACAGACAAAATCAGGTATGATCGCCAAAACCGTCATCATGGATCCTGATGCGTGGAAAATCTTCCGCGCTAAGGACGATGTAAAGAAGTTCTTGGATTACCGCAGAGGCACCAACAACACCTTGAATGTTGATCCGTTTATTCGCGGAGAAAACTCCAAAGTCCGCTACGTTGGCTCTATCGGCGACTTCGATATTTATGTATACAATGACATTTATATCAACGATGCCGGCGTGGAAAGCAAGCTCTTGCCGTCTAAAACTGTGTTGATGGCGGCCAAAGATGGTCTTGAAGGGGCCCGTTGTTACGGTGCCATTCATGATGAAAAGGCAAACTGGACAGCCCACAGATACTTCACGAAGTCTTGGGTTGAGGAAGATCCTTCGGTCCGCTGGCTGTTATTGCAGTCGGCCCCGCTGGTCGTTCCTTATCGTCCGAATGCTTCCTTCTGTGCGACCATTGGCTAGGAGGTGCTCATGCGTATAAAAGCTTTAACAACTTTAGTTATAGCTCCTCATAAGGAGATAGCCCCTAACGGTGAATGTGACCTTAATGAAACAGATGCTAAAAGTTTAATTGAACGAGGTTTTGCGAAAGGTATTAAATCTCAAGCAAAGCCTCAAAAACAGGAAACAAATAGTAATGGTACTACCCTTCAAAAAAGCGATGGATAGCTTGTTTAAGCGTTGCGGTAAAGCGGGTATGTATAAAGGACGACAAGTCCTTTTTTTATTAATTGAACCTGACTCAGTGATCGGTGTGGGTTTTACTAATGCCCATACCGACACGCACATTATTAAAATTAGAGTGTCTGATGCCCCTGAACTTGCTCTTGGGGATAAAATCATTGTTGGGAATGATGCTTACACCATTCAGAGCGAACCTTTGAAAGATATTCATAACCTTATTTTCACGGCTGATGTAATATGCAACTAAAACTCGCCCTAGAGGGAAGGCTGTCTGAGATAATGGAGAAGCATTATCTTGAAGCAGCACAAGCCGTAACTGCCGGTATTACTATTGCCACCAATGGCTTGAAAACGGCACTACGAACCCAAGTTAAATCTGCCGGCATGAGTTCTCGAATAGCCAACACATGGCGAGGCGTCGTTTATCCAAAAGGAAAACAGAGTATCAGTGCGGCTGGACAAGTTTATTCTAACGCTGAAAAAATAATGCTAGGCTTTGAAGAAGCCAGCATTATTCGTAGCAAAAATGGCTTGTGGCTTGCCATTCCGACAGATAACATCCCAAAAAGAGTGCGAGGCAAACGTATGACACCGACACTTTATGAGCAGACGAAAGGCGTGCGGTTACAATTTGTGTATCGGCGCAACAACTGTTCCTTGCTGGTCCATACCAAAAAGAAAAAGACGGTCATCGCCTTTATCCTTTTGCCTCAAGTCAAAATGCCGAAGCTTATTGATTTTGCCGGAGAAGGTGTGGTTTGGCAAAACAGGCTCCCCTCGTTGATTTTACAAAGTTGGAGATAGTTCGGTTTTAATTATTTCTTTACGAACGACATGATACAAGGGATAAGTTTGTCATAATCTCAATTAGGAGGGTGAAAATGAAAAAGGACGAAGGCTTCAGGGTTTTTGCAGATGAAAACTTAGCTTATGTTGAGGGAGAAGATGCTTCAGAAATAAGAAGCGACCCAGCTTTTCATATTTTACCAGACAAAAATGGCGAAATACCAAGGAAAGGTCCCTATGAGGCTTTTGAAGAAATTCAATATGATAAGTCCAAGTTCCCTATCGTAGATGGTTGGGCAAGAACGCCTAAATCTGAGTGGACTTGCGGCAGAAAAGATCTTGCCTTTAGAAGCATGGCAGAGATAAACGATCTTGCCGAACTGTTTGAAAACCCCGAAGCGGTAAAGAAAACCTTGGCAGTATATCGTCCCAGCCGCTTGGCTTTGCACGAGGCAATTGTCGCCGTCTCCACAATGGTTAGGTGTGAAGACGAGGATGATATGCGCAGCAAAGTAGAAATGATTTGTCCCGCGGTTGCCACAAGAGTCAAAGAAATAGAGGAAAAACTGAAAAAAGACAGAGAAAAACTTTATAAACAAGCATCTGATTTAGTTAACAAACTTTCTGATGGTAAAGACATAGGCGAATCACCTTTAGCCCGTATTGTCAAAGCGAATTATGATATTGTTACGAATGCTAAAAAAGAGCCAGCCATGGGGAAATTTGAAGCTATTGTTGTTCTTTCCCGAGATGAATTGTATAACAATATAGCTTCGGATATGATTTCTAAAATGGCACGAAAAGAAGTTGAAAACGCCATTGAAGAGGAAAAACTGGAAGCATTATCAATACCAGAACAGGAGGACCGTATGGTTCTTATGTTATCAGGGGGCCCTGGTGCAGGAAAAAGTTCCTCAAAATCTAAATTTGAAAAGATCCTCAAAGAAGAGTGCCCAAAATCTCATGATGCTGTTGTTGTAAATGCAGATTCTTACCGTTATCTACTGGTAGGTAGAAATATTGGTAATATGGATTTTGGAACGTTAACTTATTTGGAAGCCGCTATTATACGAGATAAAGTTTTTGCACAACTTGAAAACCTTAATAAAATCGGTAAATGTCCTCATACTATTATTGACCAGGTTAATCCTTCTATTGATAGGATCAACTTTGCTACAGATGGTGGCGATACAGCATCGTTAGAAAGTATATCAAGATACGTAATAACAGCTCTTTGGTCAGCGAAAAAAAGAGGTGACGAAACAAAAAGACATGTTGAAACAGAATTGTTGTTAAGACTACATAAAGAAGCTTGTACTAAGCTACCTTATGTAATTGCGGAAAGCAAAGGAAAGAATTTGATTGTCAGAATTAGAGACAACAACCAATCTATTTATAAGCCTACAGAAGTTATTTTTGAGGTCGATATTTTAAATAATACAGCGAACATCCTAAATATGGAAAAGTTTTATAAATATATTCTGAACGTAGCGATAAATCCTAAAGCTAGAGATAAAACAGATGTATATGACTGTTCAAAGGTTGTAAGTATTGATAAATACTTGGAACCTTTGACTAAAGCTGGTATAAAAGTTAACTATCCTGAAGGTTATTCAGATTCCAAAAATCTTGACAATCAAAAGGTTGCATATTATGCTAAAGAAAAATATGAGAGGAATTAGCTATGGTTAAACGTACACTTAAAGAACAACAGGCTAGAGCCAAGAAATTGGCTGCATTGTATCGATCAATAGACAATGATCCAGAGGTTTTAGCTAAAAAAGTTCGTGATGCTAAAAAATTGTACGGAGGACCTACGCCGGCGGATAACCCCTATGCCGGAAACTCTACCGGCTCCTCATCCGGTAGCTCTATGGGTGACTCGATCGGCCAGCTTGACCTCTCCGAAGAAGAAGTAACTAACATTAAGATAGCCAAAAAAGAGTCCGACAAAGAACGGTAAAGGGGATTAAAATGGCTTACACGTTAGAAGAAGAAAAAGCTAGAGCAGCAGAGTATCTAAAAAGATTTAAAGAGATTTCCGGCAAGCCCAGCAGGAAATTTTACGAAAACATGCTTAAATACGGCGGGCCTACGCCGGCGGATAATCCTTATGCCGGAAGCTCTACCGGCTCCTCATTCGGAAGCTCTATGGGTGACTCAATCGGTCAGCTTGACCTTTCCGAAAAAGAAGTAGCTAACATCAAGATCGCCAAAAAAGAGTCCGACAAAGAACGGTAAAGAGGATTAAAATGGCTTACACGTTAGAAGAAGAAATCGCTATAGCGGAGAGAGACTTAAAATTATTAATGGATGCTTCCGGTAAGCCCAGCAGAGAGTTTTACGAAAACATGCTTAAGTACGGCGGGCCTACGCCGGCGGATAATCCCTATGCAGGAAGTTCTACTGGTTCCTCGTCCGGCAGTTCCATGGGGGACTCAATCGGTCAGCTTGACCTCTCCGAAGAAGAAGTAACTAACATCAAGATCGCCAAAAAAGAATCCGATAAAGAACGCTAAAGAGGGGTAAAATGTCTTATACGTTAGAAGAAAAAATCGCTAGAGCAGAGAGACGCCTAAAAGCGCGGATAGATGCTTCCGGCAAGCCCAGCAGGAAATTTTACGAAAACATGCTTAAATACGGAGGACCTACGCCGGCGGATAATCCTTATGCCGGAAGCTCTACCGGCTCCTCGTCCGGAAGCTCTATGGGTGAATCAATCGGCCAGCTTGACCTTTCCGAAGAAGAAGTAGCTAACATCAAGATCGCCAAAAAAGAGTCCGACAAAGAACGGTAAGGAGGATTAAAATGTCTTACACGTTAGAAGAAGAGATTGCTATTGCTGAAAGAGATGCTCAATTGTTAAGGCAGAATTCCGGTAAGCCCAACAGAGAGTTTTACGAAAACATGCTTAAGTACGGTGGACCTACGCCGGCGGATAATCCTTATGCCGGAAGCTCTACCGGCTCCTCATCCGGAAGCTCTATGGGTGACTCAATCGGCCAGCTTGACCTCTCCGAAGAAAAACTAACCAATATCAAGATTGCCAAAAAAGAATCCGATAAAGAACGCTAAGAAGGAATGGAGATTCCGAGTATCAGGCCATTATCCTAGGGATTGTGGTCGCGGTTTGCTGTCTCAACATAAAACAAAGTAAAAGTTATTGAGAAAAATTCAGCCCCTTGCTTGTACGATAAAGCAAGGAATGTCGAGTTTTGTCTCGCATGGAATTTTATCCTGGTTCCTCAAGTAAAAATGCAGCAACTGACTGATTTTGCTTAGAGGGGTGTAGTACCCTCCCCCTAATTTTACAAAACTGGAAAGATAATGAGTAAAAGAGAAGTAATTTTAACAGCTTTATTCACAAAGCTTTCAAAATTGCAAGATGTAACCGTTAGACGTAACGATCCCTTACCACAAAAAATACCTGAAGCAGGACTTGTTACCTTACGTGATGGCGTCATTACAGAAGCAGAAACCATACTTTCCCCACCTAGGATTATTTTTGCTCACAAAGTGGAAATTGAAGTTCTTGTGCAAAAAGCAACCCCGGCGGACAGAGATACTGCCCTTGATAATTTGCTTGATAACATTGATCGGTTACTTGTCTCTGATACCTCTTTATCCGGATTAATCGATTATATGTATAGCGAACCACCGGAATTCATTGAAGAAGTAACTGATGGCTCTATACCCATCAAGGCCGCCACAGTCCACATTGTTTTAGAATACACGTCTGATTAACCATTATTTAAAGGAGGAAAAAATGTCACGAGCCTATGGCTGGAATGCTAAATTGTTAATTGCAGAAGAAAGTACCTATGGCACACTTTCTGAAGGAACCTATACCCAAGTGCCGTTTACCTCAAGTGCAATTGACAGCGAGCAAGGCTTGATTTCATCAAACGTCTTGGGCCTTGGCCGCGACCCGACCACTCCATTTCAAGATGTGATTAATGTAGAAGGCGATCTGTCCGTTCCGATTGATCTCAGAAACATCGGATTTTGGCTGAAAGCTGTCTTTGGCACACCTGATATAGATATCGAAAATGGTTATTTTTTGCATACATTTGAAAGCGGAAAGACTTCTCTTCCCAGTTACTCCCTTGAATTAGGACTGACTGAAGTGCCGGAATACATGCGCTTTTTAGGTGCAAGAGCCAACTCTATTGCCTTTAATTTTGCCCGATCCGGCGAAGCACAGGCAACAGTTTCCTTAATGGCCCAAAGTGAAACGGCCGCAACAACTTCAATTGCGGCAGATCCGGAAGTTAAAAACTACACTCGGTTTTCACAGTTCCAAGGTTTTATTAAGTCATTCGGCCAACCTTTGGCCAATGTGACAAGTGCCTCGGTTACCTATTCAAATAACCTTGAAAAAATTGAAACGATCCGGAGCGATGGTAAGGTTGAAGCCATTGACTTGGGCGTAGCCTCATTGTCCGGTTCGATTGCGGTTCGTTATGGCGACAATACTTTGATGGATAAGGCTCGCGCCGGAATACCGATTGATTTGGAACTCGGCTACCAATTATCCGAAAAACAGCGGCTCGTTATAACTTGCCATGAGGTCTATCTGCCAAAACCAAAACGCTCCATTTCAGGTCCTGGCGGCATTGAATGCTCCTATGATTTCCAAGGAGCCAAGAATGCTGAACTCGGCAAAATGGTAACGGTGCAATTATACAATGATGTGGAGGAATACTAATGTTAAAGTTAAAATTTAAGAACGAACCCTATTGGCTGGATTTGGGAATGGGTGTCCGGGTTAGAGTCAAACCCTGTACATCTTCGGTCTTTTATGAAGCAAAAGCCTTTATGAATTCCAGGGTATCTGAATATGCAAACCGAATTAAGGATGCACGTGAAAACGGAGCCAAAGACGATAGTTTGCCGGACTTAGAAGATCAAACGAAGCGTGAGGCTTTTGCCGATCAGCAATTGATTTTAGGTCTTGCGCTGGCCGGTATCATCGAATGGGACGGTATTTTAGAGGCAGATACAGATGAAAAAGCCCCGCTGACACCGACCAAAATTGAGGAATTGTTCACAAATTTTTGGAGTATTGCTGAAACATTCAGACAACAATACTGCGGCATTCAAGAAATCTTGGAAGCCGAAAAAAACGCATCTTCGCCCGAGCTAAGTGGCACTTCGGCTCCGGGCGCAGTTACTGCCAAGGATGCGGAACAGAAAAAACAAACTGCCCAATCTACAAGTGCCGATACGTAGAAACGACTTTTCAAACAGTTGATGGACAGCAAGCCTGGGAAATTTTACTCAAGCTTGCTGAGCCTGACCTTGGGGTCGCTCTGAAATTGGCTGAGAATTTGGGTCTTAATATGCAAACGATAACAGAGCTTTTGCCTGTCGGGATTCAAGGTATAAGGCAAGGATTAAATGAACACAGCGAAGAAACTTTCAATCAGACTTGAGGCCGTCGGTGGCGATAAGGTGCGTCAAGAGTTTAATAAGATAAGCTCTGATGGACAACAAGTATTTAACCGCTTAACCCATGTAATGACCCCAGTGAATGATAATCTAAAAGTTTTGGACAACACCGCCAAAGCCTTTAGTAGCACCTTGAAACAAGCTACCGCTATAGCGGGAACATATCTTGGCCTTCGCGGGTTAACCAGTATGTTTAAAAATATCGTTAACACCAACACCGAATTTGAAAGCCTTATTGGTTCCTTAAATACAGTAACCGGTTCTGCCAAAGGAGCAAAAGAGGCCTTTGCCATGATAGAAAGGTTCGCCATCGATACCCCATATCAGCTAGAAGATATCACTGAATCATTTATCAGGCTTAAAGCCCTTGGCCTTGACGCCACCACTGAATCTCTGACTGCTTACGGCAATACAGCCTCTGCTTTTGGTAAAAACATAACAGACTTTACAGATGCCGTGTCTTCGGCAGTCATGTTTAACTTCAAATCATTACGAACCTTTGGTATTCAAGCCCAAGTGGAAGGGAATAAAGTAAAGTTTACTTTCCAAGGTATAACCACTACCGTTGGTAAAAATGTAAAGGAAATTGAAAAATACTTAAAATCCATCGGGCTTATAAACTTCTCCGGCGCTATGGCCGGACAGATGAACACCATGGGTGGTACTTTGTCTAATATAGAAGATGCTGTAAGCAAACTAATTCGAGCTATCGGAGAAAATGGCCTTAACAAAGCTCTTCGTGGTGTGTTTAAACAGTTTAACGATATGCTGGACAACGGTGAAAATGCCGCCAAAGTTATTGGGAAAACACTAGCAACCGCCGTAAACGTCGCTGGCAAAGCCTTCTTCACTTTAGCAAATAATATTGAGCTCATCATAACTTTGCTAACGGTTCGTCTTGGCGCTGCCGCTATCACTCAAACTTTTGCCATATTAAGAGCAGCTGTATATGCCTTAAACACAGCTTTGGTTGGAACAGCGTCCTCCAGTGCAGGAGCTGCTGTCGGCCTTAAAATGATGTGGCAAGTATCTAAATTGGCTACTATACAAATGACTGCCTTAAGTCTTGGTATGAAAGCATTAAAGGGGGCCCTTGCTTTAATTGGTGGTCCCGCTGGCCTTGCTGTCATCACCGGTCTTGCTCTATATAACCTTGTTGATAGCCATGATGTAGCTAAACGTGCCGCAAGTGATCATGCTGAAACCTTGAAAAAACTTCAAGATGAACTTAACGCCACAGCTGCAGCTAGTACAAACTTTAGCAATGTCCAAGGTAAAAATGAAGAGATTGCTAAATGGGGACTAAAGTTAAAACAAGCCGTTAATAATATACAAGATTTAAGAGATGAGCTTAAAGAAACCGGAGGGCTTTCATTTCTTACAAGAAATGCCCCAAATATGTTACTTAAAGAGTATGAAATTTATGCCAGCGATCTTGCCAAAGCGCTTAAAAATTCTAGAATTAATTTAACTGAATATGAAAAAGAGATTTGGAAACTCGCCGCGGAGTATCCCGATTTTCAACCGCAGGCGCAAGAAATAAAAGATAAGCTCTTATTACTCAAAGCAGCAGAACAAGACGCCATAACGGCTAGAAAGGAACTTTCTTACATAGAAAATCCTTTCCTCCGGCCTTCTGATGAAGGCAAAGTAAAAGAAGAATTCCTAGAAATTGATACTATTGCTTATGAAAAAAACATTGAAGATATAAAACAAAAGATATTTGAGCTTCAAGATCCGTATGATCAGGCAATGCAAAAAGCTACGGAATGGCGAAATAATGCCCTTGCTAACCTTGATAGCACCAAAGAAGGCTACGAAGGATATAAAAATGACATTGCTCGTATTTATGATGACATGGCTAAAAAAGCCGCGGATACAGCGTTAAAATCTTCCACCGAATGGCAAGATGGTCTGGCACGTAGTTTACAAAGTGTTTATGCCGATGCTTCTGACCTTGCAAAAATGACTGAGAGTTTGGTTAAAGATTCTTTTAATTCTATGACAGATGCGCTTACAGACTTTGTGATACATGGTAAATCTAATTTTGGTGATTTTGTTAATTCTATCCTTGAAGGTATGGTGCGTATAGCCATTCAATATACTGTAATTAAGCCAATTATGAGCGGGGTTATGAGTTTGTTTGGTATATCTATTGCCCATACAGGTGGAGTAATTGGAGAAGACCAGCTCGCCAGTAAGGAAGTATCTCCTTTAGTTTTTGCAAATGCTCCAAAGTTTCACACCGGTGGGGTGATAGGTAACGAGGTTCCTATTATTGCTCAACGAGGAGAAGCGGTATTTACCAAAGGACAAATGAAAGCCCTTGGCACCGAGCTTAACAGTAAAACTCCCGTTTATGTGAATGTTAACGTAAAAAACAACGTCGCTGGCACAGAAGCAAAAGCAACTGCTACCAAAGACAGCAATGGCAATCTCAATCTTGATATTTTATTAGAAAAAATCGAGGGTGCGCTTGGTAAAAATATCAATAAAGGTGAGGGATTATCTCCTATATTAGAAAAACGCTATGCCCTTAACCCCGCTTATGGAAGTTATGGATAATTGATTTTTAACAATTAAAATTGTATACAACTAATCGCACTTTATGAGGTATAGATGATTACACAAATTGACGAAGCTAAAAAATGTCTTACGTATGTTAGAGAATACAGGCAGAACATTATTTTTATAAGGGAACTAATTCTACAATCCAATGAATGTGTTGAAAAATTCAATAACACACACGAGGGTCATGCCTTCAATTTTATATTAAACACATTACACGCTAGAATGGTAGTTGATTTAAGAAAAATACTAGAGCCATCAACTGGAGATAAAAATAATAATATCGATTTTTTGGTTAAGTTTATATGTAATAATAAAGAAATGTTGGCCCAAAAACATTATGATGATTTTCATAATACACCAACACAACATTTTGGTAGTATAAATCCAGCTAACAATCCTGAAACAAAAGATTTTTTTGATAATATTAAGAAAAAACATGCTAGAAAAGAGGCAAAAGAGTGTTCTGATAAAATAGATGTAACCGTAAAAAGATGGAATAAGATATGGAAACTGCTTGGTCAAAAAGCTTTTGATATAAAGACCGCCAGAACAACAATAGTTCATAGCACTATTTTGGACGATGGAATGATGCCCTCTCTGAATAAAATAAAAAAACTACTTTATGTTGCAACTTATTTTATAAAAAATATAAACTTTATCATTGATAATACATGTTATGATTTCGAATCTGAGCAAAAAGTTTGCCAAGAAATTGCCGAAACTTTCTGGGAACGCATTCAATAATTAGCTAACTTGAAATACCAAAATTAAGTGTTCTTTAATGGAACCTATGGATGACCTCTATATATTTTCCAACATATTTGCCATGTCCAACGGTTGAGGGATACTCAATTAGGCCTGATGAGGCGATTGTTCGTACTCATATGGAGGCAGGGCCTGCCAGACAGCGAAGACGCTTTACTCAAACTCCGTCAAAAATCAATGTTCGCTGGATTATGACACCGGAGCAATTCTCACTTTTTGAGGCGTGGTATAAGTTTTACGCCAAAGAAGGTGCAGAGTGGTTTCATATTAATTTGCTTGGTGGCTTGGGCCTTTTGGAGCAGGAAGCGCGCTTTACTAAACAATTTGAAGCTTCTCTTCTTAACGGCTGTCTCTGGCAAATTACATCTGAGCTGGAAATCCGTGACCGCCCTACTCTAACTGAAGATATTTTAGCCGTCTTGCTTGATTCAGATCGGATCAAACTGGAACAAACCTTCGATTGTTTACATGCGCTTATTCATAAAACCTTTCCCGTAAATTTTAATTAGGAGAAACGAGATGCCTAATATGCAAGAGCGGCTTGAGAGCGCAATATCTCAGGCTGAAACAGATAGCTCTACACTTCATGCAATAGTCCATAGCGGAAATACTGCAGAAATACAAACTGAAGGTGGAAATGTACCTTCTGTTGCTAAGGTTTTGAAAGACGTAAGGGACAGTATTACTGGAGGAATTCTAGATGTAGTGACTTCTGCCGAAAGTGCTAGAGATAATGCAATCCTCGCAAAAAATGCGATCCTGCAAGATGCAGGATTTATTGCCATAAGTGCTGATTTAACCGGGAGCAACATAATTGGCAGTTTGCATGCTAATCTCTCTGTTTTAAACAGCATTGCCAATGATTTAGCAAACATAAATCTTTGCGCTGGGAACATGCCAAACATAAGTACTGCTCTAACCACGGCTAATTTAGCTAAAGATTGGGCAACCAAGTTAGACGGCGAAGTGGTCGCTGGTGAAGGATATTCTGCTAAATATTGGGCGTTACAGGCAACTAATTGCCAAATACAAACGGATTGGTTGGAAAGCAACAGATCCTCTAAAGCATTTATCCTTAACAAACCAACTTTTGCAACAGTTGCAATGACTGGTTCTTATAGCGATCTAACGGGTATTCCTGTTCTCGCAACAGTTGCTAGTACGGGCAGTTTTAATGATTTAACGGATAAACCTATTGTGTCCGACACCCCCACAAGCAACGGAATAGATTGTTTTAGCACGGGCGGAGCATATACTGAATTGGCTAAAAAAATAGAAGCCACCATTACATCACCGGAAATCGGACAAGTAATAAAATATGACGGAGAAAAATGGGTTAACGGCGTAATTGATGGAACTAAAGGATTATTTACCCCTCTAAAGTCTGATACTTTGGACTTTATGGGGGTTAGTCTTAATTTTGCACATAGTGGGGGAGATAGTTGGTCAGGAGAGTTTGTAATACCTTATGATTGCTGGGGTTCTTTTTATTTTGAGCTAAACAATCCAACAAACGCATATGGTTGGTGGACAGGAATTTATATAAAAGATCCTGATGATGCAGACTATGTTGAGCTTATTGCAAACCGAAAAACTGGCAAAGCTAACAGTATTACCAAGACTATGAACATCTTTTTGAAAGGCGGGACAAAATTTAAATTAAGGACTTGTGCTGACCATAATGCCAGCGTGGCTATAACAGCAACAGTTAGCTATGTAAACTTATTTTAATTGTGAGGATAAATGATATATTACAGTATTGAAGATCATAGAGTTAATTGCTCAACAAACTCTGCTGAATTTGCAAAAGCAAACAACCTTCCCTTTGTTTGTGAAAATCTAGAAAAAGATGCACGATTAGAAAAAGGAGAAGATAATTATTTTTGGGAAAAAGGCTTTGCTCCTGTCATATCAAATGAAGAAATCGCTTTAAAAAAGATAGAAGAATTAGAAAATTCTGTCACTAAGCGTAATCTTCGAGGAGCAATTCTTGGAGATAAGTTTGCTTTAGAAAAAATAACAACTATTGAAAAACAAATAATTAAACTTAGAAAGCAAATAAATAATGCCTGATAGCACTCTTTCTGAAGCATTAAAGGAAGCCTATGCATCCGCACCAAGTGACGTGGTAATTATACATACATTAGAGCTTCGTCACCCTGCATTCATTGATGATGAAGGAAATCCTACCGCCATTAGGGTTACGCGAGATTATGTTAATCATATTTGTAGATTAGAGGATACCGCCCCGCTTAATCCTTCGGAGTATGTTGAATTTTTGGCTTTAGCTTTTGATTTAGAACTGCCGCCGATAGGCAATTCCCCTACTCCGGAGATTTCTGTAATCATAGATAATGTTTCCACACAAATAATTGCTTATCTTGATAAAGCTGTCGAAACTCAAGATATGATTGAGCTTACATATCGCCCCTACTTATCAAACGACCTTTCTTATCCGCAAATGGATCCTCCTATTACCCTGGTTATTACAGACATAAATGTTGATTGTTACAAAATAACCGCAACCGCTCGTATGATGGATATTGGGAATAAAACCTTCCCCGCGGAAAACTATACCGTAAAAAAATATCCGGGACTTTCAAGATGACACATTTTGCAACAAGTTATATTGGCCTGCCTTGGGTTGCCGGAGGACAGGGGCCAGATGAATTTGACTGCTGGGGATTGGTCAGGTTTATCGAAGAGCACCATTACGGCCTAGATATTCCAGCAGTAAACATCAGCCCTGATAACCTAAGAGCAGTCATTACCGAGTTTACTTCAAACCCTATATTCAAAGATTTTTCTGAAGTAAAAACACCAAAAGACGGAGACATTGTCCTTATGCGCCAAGCTAAATATCCTGTTCACGCCGGTATATGGCTTGATGTGGATAGCGGTGGCGTTTTGCATTGTGTTCGAAAAGGCGGAGTAATCTTTCAAAACCAAATATCCCTAAATCTTGCCGGTTGGTTCATAGATGGATTTTATAGAGCTATAAAGTAAATGATTTATGTAAATGAATTATGCAATCCCTTTAATCCATTAAAGGGTAAAAAAAGCTATTGTCTAAAGGGCAAGCACAGTATCGCTGGTATTATAAAAAAGCGACATATATCCCTTGCCATGCCTACAATTTGTGTTGTTAATGGCACAGCCATCCTTCGTAAAAACTGGAACCTTGAACTTAACGATAAAGATATTGTCTGCTTCGTAACTTTACCCTTGGGCGGGGGCGGCGGCGGATCTAACCCAATCAGCGTCGTACTTAGTATTGTCCTTATTGCGGCAACTGTAATTACTGGTGGTGCTGTTGGTGCGGCTTATGGGGCTATATGGGGAGGAATGGCCGCCGCTGGTGTTGCTGTTGGTGGGGGTATGCTTATTAATGCTTTGGTACCTACACCCAAAGCCACACTTAATGGTATAGCCTCGTTATCTACACAAAGTCCTACTTATTCTTTACAAGCTCAAGGAAATCAAGCACGACTTGGCAATCCAATTCCGGTTATTTATGGCCGGCATCTGATCTATCCGGATTTTGCCAGTCAGCCCTATTATGCCTACATTAACGATGAACAATATGTTTATCAGGTCCATTGTATCGGCCAAGGTTATTACGACATCGAAAAAATCCGGATCGAGGACACTCCGATCAGCTCATTTGAAGAGATAACATATCAGGTCATCAACCCGGGTGAAACAAACACCTTATTCAGAGATGATGTGGTGACTTCCCCAGAAGTGGCCGGTCAGGAACTCCTGAAAGACAAGACTATCGGACCTTTTGTGCTGAACCCAACCGAAAGCGCCATTGATAAAATAGAAATTGATATCGCCTGCCAGCGTGGCCTTTACTACGCCAACGACAGCGGGAGTCTGAACACAAAATCCGTTCAATGGCAAGTTGATGCTCGTGGCATTGATGATGAAGATAATGCGCTGGGGGACTGGTTCACACTTGGAATCGAAACGCTATCAGCCAATACGGTTAATGGCCTTTATCGGACTTATACTTATTCGGTAGCACAAGGTCGGTACGAAGTCCGAGCCACACGCTTGGACGACAAGGACGTATCGTCGCGTGCCGGACATGAACTGCGTTGGGCCTCGGCAAAGGGTTATATTGTTTCAACGCCAAATTACGGGAATGTGACTTTGCTTGCCATTAAGATGAAGGCAACAAATAACCTGTCGCAACGGTCAAGCCGTATGGTAAACTGCATAGTCACGAGAAAATTGCCAACATGGTCTCCGACTACTGGTTGGACCGGCATAGAGGCCACGCGCTCTATAGCTTGGGCGATTGTGGACATTTTGAAAGCCAGCTATGGCGCACAGTTGACAGACAAATCCATTGATTTAGAGGAGTTATACCGGCTGGATCAGACTTGGTCGTTCCGAGGAGATACCTTTAACGGGGTTTTTGACAGCAAGCTGACTGTTTATGATGCACTCTCGCGTGTCTGCAAAGTCGGACGTTCTGTTCCCTATATCCAAGGTGGTATTGTTCGCTTTGTACGAGACGAGCCGAAAGAAATTCCGGTCGCGCTATTTGGGCCGAGGAACATTGTTAAAAACAGCTTGTCTATCCAATACATCATGCCGTCTGAAGATACTGCCGACAGCGTTTGCGTGCAGTATTTTTCGGATAAGACTTGGAAAAGCTCAGAGATAACCGGAACCTTTGCCGGATCCACGTCAGATAAAACAGCTACCGTTGAACTTTTTGGTTGTACCGATAAAAACCAAGCTCTGCGTGAAGCGGTCTATATGGCGTTGGCTAACAGGTACCGACGCAGAATCGTGTCGTTTTCGACCGAGCTTGAAGGTTTAATCCCGAGCTACGGAGATCTGATTTCTATAACTCACGATATGCCGAACTGGGGAACCGGTGGCGAGGTTATCTCAGTAAATGGCACAACACTGACGCTTTCGGAACCAGTGGTTTTTGAAGAAGGTCAAAATCACTATTTGGCCCTTCGGACGCAGACCGGCGAACTGGCCGGACCTTACAGGATCACTTCCGGCTCGCTCCCGAATGAAGTCGTTTTACGGGAAACTCCGTCTATTGAAATAGAAACCGGCACAAAATCAGAGCGTACGCACTTTGCCTTTGGCACACAAGATAAGTGGGGTACTTTGGCCAGAGTTACAAGTATTAAGCCTCGTTCAGACAAAGTGGAAATCACCGCTGTTGTAGAAGATAACCGCGTTCACCAATCATAAAGGGAGACAAACTATGACATGGATTCAATTTTTGCAAATCATCTGTGTACCGGCTTTTGGTTGGTTCTTTTATAAATTGGGCGAACAACGCCGAGAAATTAAAACCGTAGAGCGGGACTTAAACGATTTTAAAGTGGCAGTAGCGAAGGAATATGCCACTCAGGTTAACATCAATCGCCTGGAATTAAAGATTGATGAACTTCGTGAAATGATATGGGAGATGACCAATGAACGAGCAAACCCCAAGAGGCATTAGAAATAATAACCCCGGTAACATTCGTTGGGGATGTAATTGGCTGGGACTTACAAAAAACGGAAAAAACATTGATCCGTCTTTTTGCGTATTTACCAGTCCTGTCTATGGGATACGGGCTTTGGCCCGAATTTTGAAAAACTATCAGGAACTGTATGGTTTAAATACCATTCGTAGAATAATCAGTCGTTATGCTCCCACAAATGAAAACCAAACGCTGGCGTACATTAATGGAGTTTCTAAACAGCTGGGAATATCTCCTGATGCTTCTATTAATTTGAATGAAACAGCCGTAATGTGCATATTTATCAAAGCAATAGTGCGTATAGAAAATGGAATTCAGCCCTACTCTACCGAGTTAATTATGAAAGGGATAGAACTATCATGAAGCGAAAATGGATACCTGTTATAGGTTGGACCTTATGTTACGGAATATTTCATAATTGTGTGATTGTCCCGTTTTTTAATATGCCGGTAATCGAATGGCAATATTTACTCGGTGGCATCGGCATAGTGCTTGGCCTTAGTGGAGCAAGGGATATTGGTTTAAAGAAAGGGAATAAAAATGTGGATCACAATACTTAGCAAGATAACCAACATTTGGAATACTGGGAAATACTGGGTTATAGGAGCAACAGCAGGATTGCTTTACCTGCTCGGCTATATGAAAGGGAAACACAATGAAGAACTTAAAACAAAAGAGGCTGTTTTGGATGATGTTAAAAAAGCAAAAAAAGTTAGAGATACTCTTAATGACGCTGGCAGGATTAACCGCTTGCACTCAAAATATAAGCGGTGACTTCTGCCTTTTATATGAACCGGTTTACGCCGATTATACCAACGATACCCTTGAAACGATCCGTCAAATTGATAGAAATAACGTACTGTATGATGAATTGTGTGAGTAGTTAGCAATATAATGTAGATGTAAGTAGTTTATTTGGTATTGTTAACTTGATAATTTAGTCACGAAATTGTAGTATTAATGTATGTTAACAGCTGATGAAATAAGGGCAAAATATTATGCATTAGAAGTAATAAGCTCTTCTAACCAGTTGGATATTGCAAACATTTCGGGAACTTTGGATACATCCAAAATCGACTTAAACCCTCACCAAATAGAAGCCGCAATTTTTGCATTAAAGTCTCCTATATCTAATGGAACTATATTAGCCGATGAAGTTGGCCTCGGTAAAACTATTGAAGCCGGATTGGTCATATCTGAATACTACTCCAGAGGTAAAACGTCTATTGTCGTAGTGGCCCCTGCTAGTTTATGTCAGCAATGGCAAACAGAAATGCAAGAAAAATTTGATCTTCCTACGCAAATTTTGGACAGCAAGATTATCCGCACTGCTATAAAGGAGGAAAATACGGATGTTCTACATTTCAGAGGTATAACAATTTGTTCATATAACTGCGCCGTCCAGTTCAAAAAGCTGATGAAGGATCGCGATTGGGACCTAGTAGTCATTGATGAAGCCCATAAATTACGCAACCTTTACAAAGGTAAAACTAAGATAGCTGAAGGAATTAATGAAATATTTACTGGCAGAAAAAAACTACTTTTAACTGCAACACCAATTCAAAATTCATTAATGGATATCTTTTCTCTCGTTAGCATAATCGACCCAAACATTCTAGGTAATGAATATGCTTTTATGGAAAACTATTTATATTCGGCACGCCATCATGAAGAACTAAAACGTAGATTACAAGATGTGTTACATAGAACTTTGCGCCGTGATGTTCTGGAATATATTAAATATACTAATCGTGAAGCTATAACTGTAGCTTTTAATCCTACGATAGCTGAAGAACAACTTTATACCGCGGTTTCTGCCTATATTCAGGATATTTCTCAAATAGCCATTACAACGCGGTTCAGAACGTTAATTGTTTTGATGATACGTAAATTAATGAGTTCCTCAACATCCGCCGTAAAGGGTACTCTTGAAGGACTGATGAATCGTCTAGATAGCATTGAAAAATCTATGGGATCTCCTGATGTCCTTGATGATTTTATGCTTGATGAAGATTTAGTGGAAGAGTACCAGGATAACATAGAGGACTTTGAATTAAAACAATATGTTAAGACTAATTTCAAAAAAGAAGATATAAAAGCAGAGAAAGAATTTCTACAGAATTTGATAAATAAAGCCTCTGAAATAAAAGTTGATGGAAAAACCGAAAAGCTCATAAGGGCTCTGAATCAAGGTTTTGAAAAAATACAGGCAAAAGGTGGCTTACGTAAGGCAATTATCTTTACAGAAAGCAATCGTACACTAAATTACCTTTATGATTATCTGAGTGCAAATGGCTTCAAGGATAAAATAGTTACTTTTAACGGACAAAATAATTCACCCATTTGCAACCAAATTTATAATGATTTTATTGAAAATCATTCGTCAGATCTGACTGGTTCGCGCACTAATGATATGAAAAAAGCATTAGTATCAGAATTTAAAGAAAATGCTGAAATTATGATTGCCACGGAAGCTGCCGCAGAGGGGTTGAACTTACAATTTTGCTCCCTTCTGGTGAATTATGACTTACCGTGGAATCCGCAACGTGTAGAACAAAGAATAGGACGTGTCCATAGATATGGGCAAAAATGTGATGTAGTCATTATTAATTTTATAAACAAGAAGAACGTTGCAGATGTCCGCTTATACCAAATTTTGCAGGATAAATTTAAGCTATTTGATGGAGTATTCGGAGCAAGTGATGAAATTTTAGGCACTTTATCTGATGGTGTAGACTTTGAAAAAGCAGTAGCATCTATTCTTGAAATGTGCCGCACTACCGATGAAATAAATCGTGCTTTTGATGCTTTACAGGAAAGCCTGAGCGTTAAACGCGAAGAAAAAATAGAAGAGGCAAAACAACTCGTTCTGGAGAATTTAAGTCCAACAACTCAAGAAAAACTCCATGTTATGAGACAACGTGTTGAAGATTATCTAGAGAGACGTAAAGAAATTTTTTGGAATTTGACAGTAGTTATACTTAAAATGTTCCATCCGGAATTTTTTATAAATGAACGCACAAAAGTATTCGGACAATTTGAAGAACAGGTCTTTGGTTTACCATCAACAATAAACTTTTCAAAAAGTTTTAATTACAATTTAGATTTTACCAAGAAAGAAACGAATAATAATTTGTTGACCTCTGAAGAACGTAAGGCCTTAAGTCGTGCGGCAACTGTCTACAATCCGGATTCAGAATTTGGTAAAATAATTCTTAAAGAAGCCTTAAATTTGGAAGCAAAACCTATACATCTACATCTAAAAGCTTCAAACAAATTGGAAACAGGCTCAAAAGGCAGGCTAAAGCTGTCATTATTTACAATGAAACAACCAGAGACCAAAAACCATTTGATTACTACAGTAATGTCTGACAAAGGAAACTTACTTAATGTACAAGCAAGGGATATCTTTGATAATGTAATCACAACCGATGAGCCCATTGTAATAGGTTATAAAGATCTAATAAATCAAATACATGAACAAAATATAGCTAAATGCGAAAAATCAGAAAAAAAGCGTATTGACAATATGTTACGATCAGAAGTTGATAAATTGAATCGCTGGCTTGTTGATGAGAAGCAAGCCATACACTTAAAGGGTGGCAAACTCAAAAACAAGATTACGAGCCTTAAACGGCAATTAAAATTAGAGAAGAATTTTAATACCAAGCTTGCCATAACTACCGAGATTAAAAAGCTACAAGAGGAAATGAACAACAACGAGTTCAACACTTTTGATACCGAGCGAGAACTTGAAAAGAAATGCAATCGCCTCGTCGGCGGCAAAAAGCGTAGTCTGAAAATAGATTACAGCATAGAATCGGTGTTTGATGTTACTTGGGAGGTTATATAGTTAGCAATTACATCTATAGTATAATACTCTTGCGCCATCTTTTTAACTTTTTCTTGTTCTTTCTCCTGAAACTCGTAACAAAACGTATTATCTATTCTGCCACCTTTTTGTAGTGGGTAATCATAACTGTAACAATTCGCAATCAAATCAATAATTGTAAATAAGCGCATACAGTTTTTTTGAGATTGCAGATATTCTGGATTATTTAAGAGATGGAGTGCTACGTTTCTATTAAACATCGTTTCTATGGAACACTTGTCTGAGTGCTCAAATAGAAAGTCACAAATAATAAATTTGAGTAGTTTGAAATTATGTTTGCACCACATATCTCCTGAGTGATTATTTATGACTTCTTGGCTTTTAGCTTTCATAAAATCTCTAAATTTGAAATTATCTATATCTTTTAGTTTATTTGCCCAACGTAGTAATAAACCTTCTACTGCGGGGAATAAGGCTATATATGCAGAAATATACTTATGAGCAAAAAATAGCAATAAAACCTCGTCTACTAAAGGTAACAACCCTTGAAATATCGGAAATTGCTCGTACAACAAGCGCATTTTAGCTCTATAATAATAACTGGATACAAATAGATATATTTTATTGTTAAATAAATTTTTAAGATTATCTCCACACTGCATATTGTCTTTGAATAGTGCTGAATATACTTCTACTGTTTTCAGGCAGCACATATCAGGAAGATACATAATACCCTCTTTTTGCAACATTTCTTTATTGATTCGTAAAAGATCCTCTAATTCGTCATTAGGCGTTATCGTTTTGCTTGCCGTTTCATTCATTCCTTCTCGCTTTCGAAAACTTTTAGTTTGGTGTTATCTGTCTCGGTTGTATTTCTGTTAATATTCTGTTTCATATATTTCGTAGTCTGTCCCAGTATTACTCATTTTTACCTTTTATTTTAGTCCAAGTTTCCAAACACGATTTTAACAACTCTACCATATCTTTAGGGATGATAATATTTCCATCATCAACTTTTTTTCTGTTAAGGTCATTTTGGAATATATCACGTACAAGCTCTAATTTTGTTTCATCCTTTTTATTAGGTTTATCGTCGCCAGCACAATCGTTGCATTTAACCATTTTCATATTTTCCATAAACGGCTCTAATCCGGCAGTTTTGATTTCAAAATCACGCAATTGGAACTCTCGGTTTCGCTGTTTACTGGCGATATTTGCACAATACCATGCAGGTAAAAACAAGGTAAATACGAAAGGTATTCTATATAATAAGCTCATAGGATTAAAATTTGGAGATGATACATCTTCATAAAAAGTATATGCTAAGAATATTATAGCTCCCGACATGATTATAAGCGATAATCCCATCATTGTATGGGCAAAATTCTTTGCTTTATTAGCATAATTTTGGGAACTGCCAGATACCACCGCTTTTCCAATAATACCCCACAATCGTTCTACATCAAGTTGTTTGTCTTGCATATATTTTAGAAGAGTATCTGTTTTCTCTTTGCTTTCCGCATGAAAATTAGTAAATTTTTCCTCACGTTCCTTTTCACTATTTTCAAAAGTTTCTTTTAAACTTGCGACTTTTGTATCATAATTTTCTTTTAAATCAGTTATTAATGCTGTTGTTTTCTCCTGTTCTTTGCTTAATACAGTGTTTAAATTTTCCAGTTCTTTATTTAACGCTTTATTCTGTTTTTTTAACTCTCCTAATTGTTGTTCATATTCTTCTTTTTCCTCTTTCCATTTCTCTAATTCATCACTTTGCTTTTGTTTAAAATTTTCTATTTCATTAGAAATTTCCGTTTGTATTTTTTCTTTGTCATTGTTAAAGTTTTTAATAATTTTACCCAGTCCTGATTTAACAACGTTTTTATCATTATACACAGGAATTTTTGCTAGGTCAGAAGTAATCGCTGTATATAAATTATAAGTCGTCTCAATGTTTAAGGCATTATTATTTTGTAAATTATTTATGTTATTTGTTAAATTAGTTAATATCTGTGGAGGAACGACCTGAGTTATATTATTTTCCATGACATATTTTGCATAGATCAATAATTGCCCATAGGCATCTAATGAATCCCTGTTGGCATCAGTCAAATTCTCATTACTTTTACAATCGTCAATATATTTTAATGTTGTTTCTATAGCCTGATGAACAGGATTACTTTTAAATTTATCTATTAAAATTCCCATTTATTCCTCCCTTTCCTCTTCGTCAAACTCAAAGTCTTCGTCTTTGGGTTGGTAGTCTTTTAATTGGAATGGATAGCCTGTTGCACCCCATTCGCATTTTTTCAAAATAGCAGCTGGGATTTTTTTAACTGTAATGTTCGGAAAAGCATTTTTATTGCCGACAAAGGCGCTACAACAAATAAGCAAATTATCGTCACCAACTTCGGCAGCTAATTTATCCAAAGATTCCTCTTGCACACTCATGGTTGTAGTAAAGATAAAACTCTTTTCGGACGAAAAGCCCTGTTTCCAATACTTTTCAGCGTCCGGCTTATAATGATAGCCTAAAATCTTACACATTGCTTCGGCGAGCATATCGGCGTTGTATTTGTCGGATATAATCTGTTGTCCGTATTTGTCTTTAACGATTAACGATGACGCAAGTTCATAGAACTTAAAGCCACCACCACAAAGCCAACCGGTTGATTTGGTAACACCGCCGGCATCTTCGCCTTTAATTACCTTTTGTAATCTCGGAATACAGTGAGTATAAACATGGTCTCCCATTTCAACACCAATCCAACGGCGTCCCATTTTGTGTGCCACTGCTGCCGTTGTGCCTGAACCTAAAAAGCTATCAAGTACTAAATCTCCAGGCTTGGTAATCCAGCCTATAATTCGCTCTATTATTGCTTCATTTTTTTCATGTTCAAAATCTGTTAATCTTCCAGCTACTGATAAATCTAACCAATTTTCACTTAACAAAACTTCATCTGATGGTGGTATATAATGTTCAGGTTTTCCCGTTTTACTAAGTCTGATTAGTTCAAAATCTTTTGTGTTTGATATGTTATGTTGCTGTATATAAAGCTCATAATTCATATCCATATTTTCAATAGATAAATTATTATCATTAAGCCATTTTGTGTATACCTTGAAATTTTCAACAGCTTTTAATGATCTTTCTTGTGACCATCTATATTGCCCGCTTGTTGGTGTAACCCCTAATAATTCATAACGCATTGTTGGTCTATCTGTTCCCCTCCAATGATTATTCCATGACCCTTTAGCTTCAGTTTTATCTATTTTTTGGAATAAATTTGGAATTCTGTAAGTGGAATTTTTTGAATACATTAAAATGGTATCGTATGCTGCATTTAACTTTTCTACTGTATCAAACTGCTTTTGAACATTTTTTACACCTTTTTTTGTAATTATAGAATTCCTATAGTTATCTCGTCCAAACACCTCATCCATTATAACTTTTAAATAATGCAATTCGTTGTTATCTATTTGAACAAATAGCATTCCGTCTTCTGCAAGCAATCTTTTCAAAATTTCTAAACGGTCTCGCATTAAAGATAGCCAAATAGAGTGTTCTAAGCCATCATCATAATGCTCAAAAGCGTTGCCGGTATTATATGGCGGATCAATATAAATACATTTTACTTTACCGGTATAGTCTTGTTCCAACGCCTTTAATGCCAACAAATTGTCGCCATGTATCAGCATATTATCATACGTCGGCTCAACTTTTGCTTTTACGTCAAAATGGTCGAAAATGTCTTTAGCCATGCCGTCCGTATCTTTTTCATACGAAAATGACTTTTCCTTGTCTTCAAGCAAAATCCTCGGCTCAGGGTTAAATCTGTCTTCCTTCCCCGGCCATGTTAACTCTAATCTTGTCAATTTCTCAGTCATTTTTCAGTTCCTTCTTGATTTGCTTGAGGTGTAAAACGTTCTTCAGATTCTTTTATAAAGTTCATCTGCTCATTGTTATAGCATTGCGGTACCAACTTTAATTTTTTTATGTCATTATTTAATTTGACAACATTTGCAATTAAATTTCTTAAAAGTAAAGTAATACGATACGTCTCATTCAATAATCCCTTAACGGCAGTATAATCTCCAATTAAAAAGGAAATATTCCTGTCACGCTTTTGTGCTAGGTCTTCACAATTTGACAGTGATAACAAAATATGATTACGCTCCAATATATAAGCATCCAAAGAGTTCAAAAGACTTTTTACTAAAACAATATCCGATACAAAATGAGGAATATAATCAATACATTGTGCGTACTTTTCAAGAGAAATTGCCTTGAAAACATCATCATAAACAAAACCGAAACATACATCGTCAAACATAAATGATTTTTGGGAATTTTTATCTTTGATAATGTCAAGAGCATTTTGCTCCTTTTCTAATTGGAATTGCAATCTTTTTGCTAAAAAATTAAGTCCATTGATACTTCCTAAAGATATGGAAACAAGAAAGTTGAGATTTTCGCGTAGTTCTTGTATTTCCTTTTGTTTTTCCGCACGGCTTGCACCAAACCACCATGTAAAGAAGGCAATAGCAACCGGTATCAATATTGCTCCTGCCGCCGGAAGCCATATATCTCTAAACCAATTGTAAAGCGTATGTTCAACAACTGCGTCCATTATTTACCTTTCTTATTTAGCCTCATAGTCTCTCACAAGTTTTTCAAATGTGCGGTCTAGGGTTACGGTATTATCAGGTATCAACAAATAGTGCCAAGCTTTGCCGTTATGCTTTTTTTCAAAGTCCGTTGCAATTTCGCACCACTTCAATGCAGCTTCTTTCTTGGCTAATACTGTCTTATCCGTCATTTGATTTGAAGCTTTGGTTTCAATCATATATTTGTCGCTGATGGTTTCGACGATAAAATCAGGGTAATAATTATGGAGCTGACGCTCATCATCAGGATATTTGATATTAAATATCTCTTTTGCCCTGTCATTATTCGGCTTAAACCATTTTAAGACTTCGCTTGCGTTTTCTAAAATTTCGCTCAAGTCTTTTTCGGTTGACGAATCAAACTTTTGCTTATCAAACAAACATTTCTTAAAGCCGGTAAAAATCATATTTTTAATTTTGGACTTATCGTGAACAGAAGCGCGATAGTCAAGCGGCGTTTCACCCTCTCTTGCAAGCATTTTATATGATTCCGATGTTTGTGTGCCGTAGTCGCTGTCAACTTTAACAGTTAATTCCATTTTAGCCGGACATAAATGCGCCTTCATTTGCAACATAATTTTATGCGCAATGTCAACGCCGTTCCAAAACAGAATTTTGCGTGTGTTTAGCTCACTGCCCGAATATGAGTTGATATAGTCAATCGTCTGCCGGACAAGTTTTTGAATTAAGTCGGCATTTTCTTGGTAGGAAATAATTGTTTCATCAACCAAAGGCACAAGCAAATAGTGCGTTATATCGTCATAACGGTCAAAAAATTCGGCTTGCATTTCATCGCGACCATGCCCGATAATTTCTTGAATTATCATTTTTTGAGATTCCGGTTTGTAGCCGTTAAAATCTGCCGTGTTTATATCAAAATCATAAAAAGTAAAACTGCTTAATTGGCGGTAAGTTTGAATAATTCTCGGAATGTTAATCGTCATTTTAATAACCGTTTCGGTCATATTTTTAGCCGTTTGCGGTAAATCAACGGTTGCCTCTAACGAAAGCTCCGAATTTTCTAACTTCATATATTTGAGCTTTTGCTCCGCCAGTTCTATAATTTTTTCTTGATTCTCTTTGCTTTTTAAGTCTTCGGGATTAAGAACATAGCGCCCTGTTTCAGCAATAGCTTCTCTTACTGCTTCGCCGATTTTACGATTATCCTCGTTTGTAAATACCGGTAATGTTGCTTGTTTCGGTTGTGGCTTCGGTACAATTATATTGCCGTTTTGCACTTCTTCATCAATTTTACTGGTGCTTGTTTCGACAGTTTTGCCTACTAAGCCGTTATCGCTGTTATCAATATACTCTTGTTGAAATTCAAAGGACTGGTCGCGAGCAGCTTTGATAATATCAGCAAATTTATCATGCGCGACAACGTGCAAACGGTCTATGGCTTCATCGCCGGTCAACTTGCCATAAGGCAAACGCAAGCCGCGTCCGATAGATTGTTCTACCAAAATTTTTGAATCTGCTGTTCTGAGCGGCACAATCGTGTAAAGATTGTTCACATCCCAACCTTCGCCGAGCATATTGACGTGTATAACAATTTCGGTCGGTTCGTCTGCGTCTTCTATTTGCAATAAGCGCTGCAATACTTCGTCTTTTAATTCGCCGTTTTGCTTAGAGTTAACAACAATTACCTTGTCTTTATAGCGTCCTTCTTCAAAATCATCGCTCTTTATTTTGGCTTCAATGGCTTCTGCGTGAGCAATATCTTTGGCAATTATCATCATAAAAGGCTTAACTTTGCGAACTTTCTTGTTATCCGCGTAGACTTGCAATTCTGCTTTAACACCTTCATGTACTTGGATACCATCCTTAATTTTTAAGTCTTCTAATGTGTTTTCGTCGTATTGATTTTTATTAAAATCTGTGCGCCCGACGATAGCAGGCTTTTTTACAAAGCCGTCTTTTATGGCATGAGCAAGATTATATTCATAGGCAATATTTCTAAAAGGCTTACCTTTTGCGCCTGTTGACTTTGCCGTTGCGGTTAACTCTATGCCCAAAACAGGGTTAAGCTCATTAATCGCAGCCATGCCGGCATTTGCACGATAGCGATGAGCCTCATCCATAATCAGCACTAAATCCTTTAAGCTGGACAAATAATCAAAATAGGATTGGCCAATATATTCCGCCATACGACGAACACGGGGAGTGCCACGTGCGTCTTTATCGGAATCAATTTTGGAAATGTTAAAAATGTTGATTCGGACACGGTCATCATTTGGATTATCTAGCAACCCTCCAACTTGATCATAATCATCACCGGTGATGATCTGTGGTGTATCAACATAGTCTTTAAGACCTGAAAATACGTATTTTGGAGTTCCTTCCCGGAAATCTGTTTTTAATTTATTGTAAATTGTCAGATTTGGAGCAAGAACCATAAAGTTTTTAACTCCCTTTGCTTCATGTAAATAAGCTATCATTGCTCCCATTAATCGAGTTTTACCGACACCAGTAGCAATAGCAAAACAAAAACAAGGAAAAGCGCGCTCAAAATCTTTTACAGTTTGGCAAGCCTCTTGTGCCGCTTCAAGGGCCTTTTGTAGATCTATACTTTTTTTTAAACCGACTTTCTCTACAATGTCCGCTAATATTCTGAGACTATCCTCTTGTGGAGCCCTTAGAGATAATGCTTGTGTAACACGACGCTTTATATTTTCCATTTATACCTCTTTTATAATACAGACTTAAGCCCACAAGCCTAGTGTATTCGCTCTAAATAGGCTCTCTAAGCCACTATCATTGTAATATCACAATGATATTATCTTGTCGAATGTAAAAAAACACCTGGTGTGGATACCGTGTTTTGGTACCAATGTTCCGGATCCCTAGTTACTAGGAAGATGTATTTTTTACTTTACCATCTTTTGGGAATTTACCCCTCATATTCCTAAAATTTGTTACTTTTATTTTGCTTTATCCCTAGGAAATATAGCATTTATCCCATGAACTTAGTTATGGGTTAGGATAAGTCATCTTTGTTGCACAACAATCGTAAATAAAATCATATTTAATTATTGACATATAAGTGCCGTTTTGCTATAAAAAGACCATGTAGTTAACAGGAGATATATATAAAATATATCTTTGCTGATAGTGACACTACAAGGCCCACCATTCCCTTCCACTTTCGGAATATTGATATACCGTTTTATGCGGTGGATTTGTGGCGCTGTCGCCCTGCTCTGCCCCTTATTCTGCCAAGATTTTAGAAAAGGTGCGCTTCGGGCGGTCAGGATATATCCTCTCGGTATTTTTTGGTTGTTGGCAGGTTCGGAGCCGAAATAGATACTTTTGGATTGAGTTCACTCAGACCATTTTACCTTGATAATGTCACCCTTTTATCCCCCCATGTTCGTATCCTATATCCTCGGCATTCCTAACGAGAAGCAGAAAAAAGTGCCAGCGTGCGTGAGTTAATTAGAGGAGTAGGAGGTTTAATACGGACAGTGCCGAGTGAAAATAAAGTGGAATATCAAGCCCGCAAATTAAGGTGTTCCAGAAACGCCTGACAGCCTTCGTAGATATCCCAGTATGTCTCGTCAAAATTACCTGTATACCATGGATCGCGGATGTTGCGTGGATGGTCCGTAAAATCTAATAAGCGATGGATTTTATGCTCCGTATCCATACCAACGAGTGATTGAATGTCCTCAATGTTGCTGTCATCCATCGCCAAGATATAATCAAAATGCTTGTAATCGTGAGGGCGAATGCGACGGGAATAATGCTCATCAAAAGGCACATGCATGGCTTTGAGTATCTCTCGCGTACCGTGGTGAATGCCGGCATGGCACATCTCGTTGTAACTTTCGGTAGCGGCGGAATCAATTTCAAACCGGTCGGATAGGCCTCTTTCGACCACCATCTGTTTAAACACAAACTGCGCCATCGGCGACCGACAAATATTCCCTAAACATACAAACAAAACTTTAATCATTAAGTTTACTTCTTTTTTGATTCAGCTTCTGATAAAAGTTAATTAATTTTTGATCAGTTTTAAATATAAGCTCTTTTATTCTGGAAAAATGCCTCTTAAGAGGTTTTTTTATAACTTTACATCCCGTATGATCATAGGCTTTATAGATATAACTTAAAAAATTTCTTTTTCCTAAGTGTGTATATCTTCTATAGAGAGTTTTTCTATATACTTTAGGAAGAATTTTATCAATATTTTCGCCTTTATTCCACAAGGATAATATTTTTCTCTGTACGCTTACTCTCATAGCCGTTATACCTCTTTTTGATTTGCGTAAATATCTTGCTAAACTTGATCCGCGTATTTTGATATTATCTCCATCAAATTCTAAACCTAAATATTGAAGCGGTCTTTTCTTTATATCAGGTGATGTGAAATCATAGCATTTGCTTTTTGAATTTTTATCTTTCTTATCAATTTTGTGTATTATTAGATGATTACCTCTTTCTTTTATTTTTAAGGGTATTTCATCTGTTGCAATTTTCTCATATTTTTTATCACAAACAAAAATAATATCATCCGAGTACCTTCTATATGTAGCATCCATACTCTGAGCGTATTTTTTCATTTCTAAATCGAATGGTATCATATAAATATTTGCCAAAAGAGCTGATAAAGATGAGCCTTGAGGGATACCATAAGGTTCTTTATCGAGTATTCCGACATTAAAATTAAAGGTTTTATTACTGGATAAGATGTTCTCTTTATGTTGTAACTCTTCATCACTTAAATCCCATAGCTTAACCTCTGGGTGTTTTGCATACCACACCTTAAATTTGTGAAACTCATCCATATTTTTGAATATTTGATGTCCAATTTTGCATTTTGTTGGAGTTTTACATTTTTCACAAAACTTATGTAATTTTTCTGGTGCGCCACAATGTAAGTATACTTCAATTGCTTTACGTTGTATGTAACAATAATCTGTGAGCATTTTATATATTTTGTAATGATCTTGAGGTAATTGCCCATTCTTAGCTTTATCACCAAGCAATTTAATCCATTCTTCTTTTAATTTCTTGTGATCAATATTATCATAAAAGCTCTTGATATCAAAAGCCAACGCAACACAGTTATTTTTGCGTTTTTTTATATCATTAAATACATCGTATGCTAAATGTATATTATCAGCATTTTCCGTATATAAAAATTCAGATTTCCTATAAGCGATAACAACATCTTGCAAATCTAAATCTCTTAGTTTATTCTCATATAATGGATATAATAAATTCGCATAATATGCGTAAATAGCACTATCTTTATGAGAGGCATATCGTATTGGCCTCTTTTTTACGATTGATCCATTTCCATCTTTAGATAATCCTGAAAGTTTAGAACTACGTCTTTCTTCAATTGTAAAACCAATAAATGGGAAGAAAGACCTACTTATTATATTTTGTGGATTTTCAACATACCTTGATATTTCATCAATACGTTCTTTTAGTTGAAGGTATTTCCTTTTTCCCGTTTCAGGATCTAGAACTTTTTTTCGAAGTTTTAATGGCGCGTCAAAGTGTTTGTAAAACTTATCTATTAAATATCCATTTATCTTTTTCATATTAACCTTTTTTGCACGGAAATGAGGCTCAAGTCGTGTCTCTTGTGCAGAAATCTGCAACGCCTCACTTCCAATAACACTAATCCCCCTTCAAAAGGTTGACTTGCTTGTCATCAAGCTCTCTTTATCCAGATATACACGAGTAATAACAAGTGTTATAATAACTATAATCACCACGAAAGGAGTTCTATTATGAATATCTTTGGTAGTTTAACCGCAGAATATAACAGTTCTTTCATTAGTCTTGTCAAGATTGTTTGGAGCGTGCTCCGAATAATGCTTGACATTCTTAATAGCTATCCTACCATCCTAGCGATGTAGCAATGTTAAAGTGTATCCATACGTATATCTGAGTCAAGAACTATTTGGTATGATACCCCAGATTTTGCAAACGGATTTTGACGGCATCGTCTAAAATACGGAATTGTTTGCCTAATTTGCGAATAATTGTGTTTTCTACAAGTGCAGACTTCTTTGTATTTTCCTGTTCTACTGCAGAAACAAAAACATCCTCTGGTATTAAAATTTCGGCTGTTAAAGCGTCAATATTACGTTCCTTTGTTTTTGAAAGTGATGTCTCATCCTTGCGACCAACAGCCCCATATAACTTTATTTCGTTGTTATCGTTCACATATTTTACACGTTACGTATAGCTAGCAAAAATCATTTAAGGTAATATAGAAGAAGGTTATCAAGCAATAAATATACTTTTTTATTCTCTTCAATATTTGAATAAATCTTTGATAGATTATTGTATAGATAATTATATTTATCTACTAATTCCTGTTGTTTATTCAGACTGGGAATATCTATATCAGCATTCAATAACGTTTTATGATTTATTTTTGGCATACTTCCTGATGTACCTGACGCATTACTTTTAAAATATTGCCTCATTTTTTGAGAGTTCAGATATAAATGTAAATATTCATCTAAAATAATTTCTGAATTTGCTCTTATTTTTATCATCAAATCTGGGTATATAAATTCTTTGTCATTACCTTTATATATAGCCGAAATACCTACATACTCTATGGAATTACCTCTCTGTATAAGTATATCACCGTCACGCAACCATAAATCAGAATTATCATCTATATTTATGTCTACATATTTATAATTGTTAGGTAAAAAATGTCCTGAAGATGTAGCTGTTAACGTAAGATTTTTTATGTTTGTTTTGTACCCGACAGACTGGGGAGAAAAACCATTTTTAGGACCAAATGAAATAATATCTCTTAATTTATATGTAGAAAATTTGGAATTCTTTGCAATAATAAAAGAACTTAGCTGTTTCAAATATTCACGGAGATAATCAGAAGTTTGGGCATTAATTTCTTTTAATGAACATAACAATTTATCAATTTTTATTAACTTCTCAGCTATATTAACTTGTTCTGCTAATGGTGGAAGAGGTATTTTTAATTTTAGAAAATGTTTTGGTTTTATTTCTGTTTTTATTCCACCTTTTATATTCTTCTCAAGAATCTCATTAAAATATTTGCTTTTAAAGAAATATTTCAAGTAATCAATATTTACCATTTCTTTATTATAAATATATGTAGAATAGTGTATTGTTGCCAGAGCTTTATCACATTCTGTTAATATAGATAGAGCACCTTTAGATACATTTATACCAGATATAATCAAATCACCTTTGTCTACCTCTATCATATCAGTTTTACTTGGGACATTGTTTCTTAAATGAATATTCCCTTCAAAATCTATTTTTGTTATTCTCTTGTAATGCAGAGAATTTGCGTATTCGTGTTTTAGTCGCTTATTTTTATTAGTTAAAAAACTTCCAATTTCTACTATTTTGTAATTAAGCATCTCGTAAACATCTCTGTATTTCTGATAACAAATCTTTACTAATATCTAGATTAGAAACAATCTTTTCAAATAATTGCTCTGATGTATATTTTTTTTCTTCTTCAATCTTATTTGGATTTTTTATATCTAAATTAAAATTATTTTTTACAATATCATCTAAACTTGCCTTCCAAGCATTTTGATTTTCTTCCCTATTATACCACCATTGTTTTTCTATATCAAATTCCTCTATTTGTATTGTTTGTTTTTTAGTATACTTATACTCAGTCGGATATGGGTGTTCAAAAAACCATATATCTGTTGTTTTTTCTCCTTTATTAAAGAACAGTAGATTCGTAGCAATATTTGTATATGGATAAAACACATACTTAGGTAGTCTAACTATTGTATGGAGATTACATTCATTTAATAATTTTTCTTTAATTCTTGCTTTCACCCCATCACCAGATAAAGAACCATCAGGCAGCACCATGGCGCATTTTCCACCGTCTTTTAACAACTTCATAATCAAAACTAAGAATAAGTCTGCTGTTTCTTTAGTGCGTACATCAGCTGGGAAATTGTTTTCGATGCCATCTTCTTCCATACCGCCAAACGGTGGGTTAGTCAAAATTATATCGACTTTATCATTTTTGCTATAACTATTCAAAGGCTTAGCTAAACTTCCAGCTATTAAATGTTGAATATTGGGTACATCAAGACCGTGCAATATCATATTGGTCGTGCATAAAATATGTGGAAGTTGTTTCTTTTCCCAACCGATAATGCCTTGTTGGAGCTTATGTTCGTCGTTGGGATTAACAACTTGCTTTCTCATATGGTTAATAGCACAAGCTAAAAAACCACCCGTACCGCAAGCAGGGTCTAGTACGGTTTGCCCTAACTGCGGATTTGTCATTTCAGTCATAAACTGCGTAACAGCTCTTGGTGTATAAAATTCCCCCGCATTACCTGCCGACTGTAAGCCTTTTAAGATTTGTTCATATATGTCCCCGAAAATATGACGGTCTTCGGACGAGTTAAAGTCTATTTCATTGATTTTATTGATTATCTGGCGCAACAATTGCCCCGATTTCATATAGTTAAACGCATCTTCAAAAATGGAACGTATCATATATGCCCGACGATTGCCTTCTGTTGGCAGATTTTTAAGCGTCAGAAATAATTTATTGTTTACAAAATCAAGTAAATCATCGCCTGTTATACCTTCATCATCACTCGCCCAAGCCGACCATTGAAGCTCTGCAGGTATTGGTGACTCGTAACCTTCTTCATAAAAGCTCCAATTTTCTTCACTGTCCGAGAAAATTTTCAAAAACAGCATCCAAGAAAGTTGACCGATACGTTGTGCATCACCATCAACGCCTGAATCTTTACGCATAATGTTTTGAATAGTCTTAATTGTCGATGATAAGTTCGTCATTGGTTATCCTTCATATATAGCATTCTTCAAATTCTCTGTTATTTTGATATATTTTTCATTGCCACCGATTTTGCGTACAATTTCAACACCTGTTCCATACTGTGAGGTAAATGGCTCTATGCGAAGTGTATTACGGTTTTCTAAGGCAGAAATGCCAACCTCAACATATTTTGCCATCACATCAGCAAATATGTTTTTACAATCACCTTCAAGCTGTTCAAGGATTTTGTTGGCTTTTTGCGCTCTTTGCTCTCTGGTTAGTGGCTCTGTACCGTATGTGTTTTGCAAAATAACATCGTACACGTCATATTCCCGACCATATTCACGGCGCAATTCATCTAAAAACAAGCCTGTATCACTCAAACCAGTCAATAACTTTGTTTTATTTGAGGCTGATTGCCATATATCAATAAAATCTTTTTCTTCTGGAAAACGTTTAAGCATAAAGTTTCTGCAAAATGACTTGATGTTTTCTGCGATTAGTTTGCCGTTTTCATCAAGGTATTGGACATTAACATCAACGACTTCAACCTCTACATCATCAACATAATATTTTTTGACTTTGTGTTCTTCTATTGGTTCAGCATCATCCCAATCATAGGTATCTTCAATACCTTCTTCGAATTCGATATCATCAATATCGCCTTCATCGGCATCCTGCTCATCAATATTAGCACCAAGCTCTAATTTAACTTCTGTCGGGTAGCCATCAAACTCTGGATTTGCAAATTGTTTTGTGGCGTTGCGAAAATCCATAATCGTAAAGTAATATTTGCCATATTCTTCGTTCACACGAGTACCACGACCGATAATTTGCTTAAATTCAGTCATAGAGCCAACAGTACGGTCAAGCACAATCAGTTTACAAGTTTTGGCATCTACACCAGTTGACATTAACCGAGATGTAACAGCTATAACAGGATAACGACTATCTAAATCAATAAAATTATCAAGTTCAGCCTTACCTAAAGCATCATCACCAGTAATTTTCATAATATACTTAGGATTTTCTTTTACATACTCTTGAGCTTCTTGGCATAACGCAGCTCTCATTCTATCAGCGTGGTCAATATTCTCACAAAATACAATCGTTTTAGCATACGGATCATTCTCTCTTTGAAATTGCATAACTCTTTTAGCAACTTCGTTGGTGCGTTTTTCAAGCACCAACGAACGGTCAAAATCTGCTTGAGTATATTGTTTATCCTCAATTTCATTGCCGTATTTATCGAGCTTTCCTAGTTCTGGTCTCCATCCCATCAAATCACGGTTTAAACCAATTTTCAAAACCTTATATGGAGCCAAAAAGCCATCTTCAATACCTTGTTTGAGCGAATATGTATAAAGTGGCTCACCAAAGTATGTTGATGTTGAGACATTATATTCCTCTTTTGGCGTGGCAGTCATGCCGATTTGGGTGGCGGAATTAAAATAGGTTAAAATATCGTGCCAAGCAGAATCTTCTGCCGCCGAACCTCGATGGCATTCATCGACAATTATCAAATCAAAAAAATCTGGCGAAAATTGTTTATATATGTTCTTTTCTTCCTCTGTACCTGTTACGGCTTGATACAATGAAAGATAAATTTCGTATGATTTATCAATAGTTCTATTTGTAATTTTAGTCATTGCCTTACCAAACGGTGCAAAGTCTTGGTTTTTGGTTTGGTCGACTAAAATATTACGGTCAGCTAAAAACAATATACGCTTTTTTTGTTTTGACTTCCATAAGCGCCAGATAATTTGAAATGCTGTGTATGTTTTACCTGTTCCTGTTGCCATAACAAGTAAAATGCGGTCTTGACCTTTTGCAATAGCCTCAATCGTTTTATTTATGGCTATGCGTTGATAATAACGTGGAGATCGACCTGAACCATCATCATAGTATGGGGAAAATATTTGGTTTTCTTGTTCTTCTGTTATATTTTGTGCTTTTTTATAACGTTTCCATAATTCAGTTGGGGATGGAAACTCATCTAATCCAATTTCACGCTCTGCACCAGTTAGTAAATCGTGTTCATAAAATCCTTTACCGTTAGAGCTATATACAAATGGAATGTTTAATGTTTGTGCATAATCAATACCTTGTTGAATACCAGCACTAATCGTTTTATAACCTGATTTTGCTTCAACTATGGCTAATGGAAGATTAGGTTTATAAAACAAAACGTAGTCAGCCCTTTTGGGCTCTCCACGCTTGACCTCTTTACCTCTGACCATTATACGACCTTTGGTAAAACTAAATTCTTGCCTTATTTGCGTTTTATTATCCCAACCTTTATCAACGATAGTGGGGGTGATTTCAATTCTTTTTGTATCTTCTTCCGACAGTTTATAGTAGCTCATAGTTCATACCAATACAAATTCGATCCAATTTATGATAAACTTTAAGTAAATAAAAGCAAGCATTTTTCATTATTTTTACCTTGCCTTGTATCTATCAGGTTATGTAGCTACAGAGATGTAAAATAGCATCGAATAATATGATACTGCTTTTTTACATTTTATTCGGTCATTTGTGACTCTTTCATTCGGCAATTTGTGGAATTTTTTGCGTATTTCTGCACTTTTTCTGCATTATTTACTGGATATAATTTTATTTCCAAGCATTCATTGTGTTGTGTTAACCAGATAGAAAGGATACGAAAATGACAACACAAAAGAAAAGCTCAAGAGCTAAAGCCACAACAAAAAAATCGGCTTCCAAAGCTAAAGTAGAAATCAAAATAGAACCGGTAGCGCTAGACCACCGCGATAAAACAGCCTTTATGGTAAATATGCTCAGACGTCCGGAAGGTGCAACCTTAAAAGAGATGGCAGAGGCCCTTGGATGGAAAGAAAACTCTATACGCGGTGCGATGTCAGCCTATGCTAAAAAGACCGGTGGAACCATCGCCTCCGAAAAGAAAGATGGTATCAGGACTTATTACCTCAAAGCCAACGCTTAAATTACCATCCAACAAAAAAGGGGCTGATTATCGGCCCCTAAATTATTTCGTGTAATGATTAAGTTCATTTTCTTACTTAAAATCAGTAGATGACCAGCCCGATTTCAAAAGTGACCAGCCCCCGATTTTTGAAAATTCTGTAAGTATCTGATATTGCTATATTTTTAGGCGACCAGTGACCAGCCGGATTTTTTCTGTTTTGCTAAAAAAACACCGCGGCTTGCGTCCCCGCATATGAAAAATCGCCAGGAAGGACCCGTACCGGCGGTGGCAAAAATTATCTTGTAAAATGGATAACGTAACTGTATGTTCTACTTCATGAAAATACTCATTATTGGTCCTCTTGGCGCTGGCAAATCAACATTAGCTTACCAATTAAATAAAAAGTTTAATTTGCCCAGGTTAAACCTAGATGAGGTATGTCGCGTAAAAGAAAATGGTGCATATCGTGCGCAAGATAAGCAGCAAAAACTTTTGGAAGATTTTATAAACATTCATCCTGATTGGGTTATGGAAGGATGTCAAAAAAGTTTGTATGGACGCTTGGCCCCAGATCTGATTGTTGACATGAGAATTCCTCGACTTTGTGCTATTTTCAGGTTTACTCTGCGTTTTTTAAAGGCAAAAAAATTGATGGGGAAAACAATCACTCCGGATTTACCGGTCCAAGCCTATCACTATCGTAAAGTGACGTTAAAGAAAATCTGGGAATGGGATCAGGCCAACCGAGAAATAAATGCTGAAATCGAGGATTTTTTATCCCAGACAACAATTCCTGTTATCTGTTGTCGAGGATATAAAGATTACAATAAGGTATTTCAGACTATTAAATAACCGTCACAGCCATTCTCCCGTTTTCTCACAATGATATAACGCAAAATGCCAACCGTCCAAATGCTTGCCGTTCTTCTGACACCAGCCGGTCTTATAGTAGTGATCCAAAAATCGGTCCACATCCACATTAAGCTCTTTTTCCGCTACATACCGCTTCACTTCGTCCTCATCCGGCGGGAATTCATCAAAATGGTAAGGTAACGAAGGCTTCATTTGCCGAGCAAGTATACTAGCTATCGATTGCAAACCGCCGCTATGGTTGTTTGAAAAATGTTTAGGCCTATATAAATTTTCTTCCCTTATTACATGATTCCCTTCTTTATTTTCTTTAGTTATGGGTGATGTCAGGTCACAACCAGGATTTTCCTCGGGCTTAAGTCGGGCGCCCTCTCCTTTCTCGCTTTCCTTACAATTCATATATTTCAAGTAGTTAAGCATCTTTATAAGTAGGGCGTTACCTATGCGCACGGTCTCTACTTCACGGATATTTTTTAACTTTTTCAGAAGGCGCTTAACTTCATCACGGGATTTGTTCAGAGCATCTGCCAAATGTTGATAACTGGTGATTAGTTCACCTTTTTGCACTTGGTGCGTTCCCCAGAGGCGGTTTGTGTAATTTGCTCTCATTAGAAGATATATGAACATCTTCCAAGCGGCATCATCGTAGAACAAGGGCCAGTTGATAAGCTCACGATCCAGTATAATATAGCCGTTACCGGAAGGGATTGTATCCGGAAATGAGAAAGAGAGAGATATCGGGTGTGTCACTTTTTTCATGAAAGCCTCCTAAATTTCCGGGAAACCGTATAACTTGCGCTGCTGAGCCCAAATTGGCGGAATCTCATTACGCACGAGGGGTTGTAGAATAAAATCAGCGGGCTGAGTGCCGGCTAGAACAGACTTGATAATATCCGGTGCCAAACTGGTCAGACGAACAATTCTCCCCAAAAAGCCGGCATCTGTTTCTTCCCTGGCAGCAAGTTCAGCAATGCTGATTTTAGAGTTCGTCAGGATTTTTTGATACCGGAAAGCCTTGGCCAGCGCTCGCACCAGTTCTTTGTTAATGGTCGGTACCGGTTCCACAATTTCCGGAATAGTAACTTGCAACAAGTCCTTTGTGCGAGCCAGCGGAGCAGAAATGGTCATCACGCCGTCGGCAGTCTTTGCCTGATACTTGGCCGGCAGCATGTCCAGTGCCAGCTCGGTCCACTTGATTTCCAAAGTGTCATATTGCACGGTAATGCGCTCTATCAATTTCCTGACCAGCAGAGATTTATCCAGCTCGGACATACGATTCAAGAGCAGTTCCGGCTTTTGCATAATCTTGAATATCTCCTTCACCTGATCCGGAGCAATTTCTTTGACAAGACCGTTTAGCAAAGCCGTATCACGCAACATAGGCGTGATTATTTGCAAAACGGCTTCATCTAAAACTGCCACCGCAACCGAACCGTTTTGGCAAGCATGGTAACCGTAGTATTTTGCCCTTGTTGAAGTGTAATAATAGCGGCGCATCTTGTGACTATTGGTAGCCGTCGGTGTCATCTTGGTATGGCAACAACCGCAAAACAGAGTGCCACGCAATATCCCGACTTCGTTTTTCTTATATAAACAAGTGCGCTTGGTCAGGTCTTTAGAGGCACGAATTCTGGCCACCTCATCAAAAATCTCTTGAGATACCAGCGCCTCATGCTGACCGTTATAGACTTCCTTCTTATGCTTGACCTTTCCGATATAAATGGGATTGCGCAAAATCCTTTTCACCATTTCTCGGCGAAATTCCTCGCCGAATTTATCCTTAATCAGCTTACAAATGCCGGTGATGGATTTGTATTTCACATAGCCTTCAAACATAAAACGGACGATTTCGGCCTCGTGCTCTTTAATCACCAGCTTCTTATTGATAGGGATATATCCAAAAGGCACCACACCGCCGGTCCACATACCCTTTTTGCGGGAAGCGGCGACTTTATCGCGAATACGCTCACCGCTGATTTCCCTTTCAAATTGAGCAAAGGACAGAAGCACATTAAGCATCAATCGCCCCATACTGTTAGCCGTATTAAAGTTTTGCGTAACCGACACGAAAGAACAATTATGGGCGTCAAAGATTGCTATCATCTTTGAAAAGTCTATAAGGCTACGAGTCAGACGGTCTATCTTATAAACGACAATCATATCAACCTTGTTGGCCTCAATATCTTTAAACAGGCGTGCCAGCGCCGGGCGGTTCATATTGCCGCCGGAATAACCGCCGTCATCATAATGATCGGGAAGGATTTCCCATCCTTGCGCCTTTTGGCTCAGAACAAAATTCTCGCCCGCTTCGCGTTGGGCCTCCAGCGTATTGAACTCCTTCTCAAGCCCTTCATCCGTGGATTTGCGGGTATAAATGGCACATCTGACTTTCTTAATCGTTTCCATTGTGCACCCCGAAAAATTCTTGGCCGGAGATTTTGCGGCCGGTTATCCTGAACGCGATGGCGGAAAGAGACTTAAAAACTTCATTCTCCCATTCATAGCCGTTCTTTAACACCTTGATTTTGTAGGTTTTATCTTTGTATTTCTTAATCAGCTCAACACCAATAGGAACACTGCGCTCGGGCTTAGGTGTGTAATCTTCATCCATATTTTCCAAAAGTTGCCGCGTTTCCCTATCCAGTCCGCCAAAGCGCAATTCCTGCAGGCGATTGGTGATTTGCCAGATATAAAACTCTTTTCGCGTAGATTTGCTGGGACGATTGAACAAAACCATATAAAGCTCGTACATATCGTGGAACGGCATATCCGGAATGTCTTCAAGAGCTATGTCTAAGTTCACGTTTTTGCTCATGAGCTACTCCTTTCCTTCTGACACGATGAATGCTCAGATTTTTACTTTTATCCAATGAAATATGCACGTTAGGCGATATTTCTTGCTCCCTTAAGGCATGTTTCACAAACGGTTTTAATAATGCGATCAGTTCTTTCATTTTGACCTCCTATATAAGAACAAGCCCGGAAGGCCAAAAATCGTACTCAAAAAAATAATTATTTTACAACTATTTGATTTTTAATGATTATTTTTAACGAAAAAAAGGTGCCGAATTCGACACCATAAATTTTCAAAAACAAGCATTATTTGCTACGCATTGTGTATGGAATTTTTTGATCAACTTGATTTTTACACTCTATGCAGTACAATAAAAATATAGATTTATGGAGTAATAAATGGAAGATTTTGAAGAATATAAAAAACAAGGTGAGCCGGAGCAGTCAAAAAAAGCTGAAAATTGGGGCATCGCTATCGGTTTGCAAAAAGTCGATAATTTAACTCCGTCAAAATATCTGATAAAAGTTGCCAAAGAGAACATTGAAGGAAGAATTTCCGTTGATGAGGCAGAAGAGCAGATTACAAGCTATTATAAACAGAATCCTGCAAAAACACTCCAAGAACATAATGAAAAAGAGGCTGATGAAGTTTCTGCCAGAATCAATAGATTGTTAAGCACAAACACCTTTTCATTCAGCCCTGCAGAATTGCTTTCTATTCATAAAGCATTATTTACCGGTATTTTGGATCGTAAAATTGCCGGCAAAATACGTGATTACGATATTACTAAAGATGAACCTATTTTAAATGGTGATACTGTTGTTTATGGGCGGGCAGACAGCATCAAAGAAACACTTGATTATGACTTTACGCAAGAGAAAAATTTTAATTACAAAGGGTTGTCTAAGCGTGAAAAAGTTGAGCAGTTGGCAAAATTCACTTCAGGCATCTGGCAAATTCATCCGTTCGGAGAAGGTAATACCAGAGCGACAGCAGTATTTATCATTAAATACCTCTATACTTTGGGATTTAAGACGACCAATGATATGTTTGAGAAAAACGCAAAGTATTTTCGTAATGCTTTGGTTAGGGCAAATTATCAAAATTTAGCAGAAGACATTCCTTATACCATGGAATTTTTGAATAAATTCTTTTGCAATCTGCTTTTGGGTGAGAAAAATCTGCTGGACAATCGTGAGATGCAGATTAAGGAAAATACTACCCAGAAAATTGCAAAAACTACCCAGAAAGATATAAAAACTACCCAGAAAATTTTATCAATAATTAAAGATAATCCGAAGGTAACTCGTAAGGAATTGGCCGAACTTATTAACATATCACCCGATGGAATTAAGTGGAATTTAGATAAACTCAAAAAAGAGGGTAAACTCCATCGTGTCGGACCGGATAAAGGCGGACATTGGGAAGTTATCAAAAAATAGATACTTTTGGTTTGAACAGACCTGACCATTTTCACCCCAAAAAATAAGGCTTTTTCTTTGCCGACATTCTGAAATGAAACTCCGGGCAGTTGAAACTATCGCTTATGTTCTTTTACCAGCTTTTCATAATCAGCCAGAGCAGATGTTATTTGTTCAATCATTTCTTTGGTTTTGGTTGCAGAAATTCCTATCCTTTGTGCTTCAATGATTAAATCATCATCAGTAATATCAATGCCTTTTTGGTTGACCATGGCGGTTTGTTCACCGTTAATACCGGTAGATTTCGTTAAGTCATAAGCCGGTGCCAGTTTCCAGTTTTTGTTTTCATCAAGCATAAAACTGAAGTTTTTGCTGTGATCATCTTTGTTGCCGGCTTTGACGTTGAATATCATCAAACGAACCATTTGTTCAACATCTTGATTGTTTTTGGTTAAAAGTTTGGTGAGTTTTAATAAGCTTGCATAGTCGAGGCTGGCTACTCTGAAATCTGCATTGAGCAAACCGCAAGCCGAGTGAATATGTATTTTTTGGTTGCCGATACGGTCAAAACGTTTAACCCCGAAATGTCCGTAACTGGTCTTTGAAGGGAAAAGGTATGTTTCAGGCGTTACAATTCCGGCATTTTTAGCAATCAGCGAATAAACATATTCATGCAAACCGATATCTTTACGGTCTTTTCTGTTGGAAAATTTAATAAGCCAATGAGAAAAACCGGTTGGAACTTCATTACCGCCATGTATAATTTTGTTTTTATCATCGGATACAAGGGCAGTTATTTTTGGACGAGCACCACCGGAGGAACCGTTTAATTTCAACAAGTCGTCCAACATTTGACCTGTATGCCCCTCTAAGATGATATCGGCATCATCAGCCAGAGAATCTAAATGAACGGCGAAATCTTCAAAATCTTTACTTTCGGCAGGCTCATATTCCAAGGCACCGAAAGGATTTGCACCAATGAGCGAAAGTCTATCAAGCGGCTTGATTGTATCATAAGACAGGCCTTTTTGATGTAATTTTCTATCAAGCAATAAACAGCCCCAGCCATCCGGCAAACTATCATTAAAAAGTCCGAACAAACCGTCGAAAAGCGTGTAATCACCTTCAAATACCTCGTTTTTTAGCGGCAATTTGAAAGGAGAAACATCTATTCCTTCGGCAATAAATTCAGGTGTATACTGAAAAAAGATACGACGATTTTCTGCAGCCAAAATTCCCATAAACAACCGTTTCCCGTAGGCATTGTAAAAAACATTCAGTTTCATTTGATTGATCCTCGTTTCTTGGGTTTAGACTCACCGGTAAATAGGGATACCGGTTTATCATTGTTTTCAAACAAGCGGTCACATTCATCTAAACAATCTAAAACCAGTGCGATATTTAACAAAGACACAAACGAGATTTCTCCCGTTTTTTCAAATCGTTTGAGTGACGGAGTACTCATACCGGCACGCAAGGCAAGTCCAGCTTGGGTCAGATTTTGCGCTAATCGCCTCTCTTTAAGGCGGGAGGCTATTTCAAGCGAAACTTCTTTCGGTGTTTTCATTGATAAAGACATTATATTATCCTTTAGTGCTTGTTTTATCTATTTATGTATAATATATTATCTTTTACAAAAAGTCAAGAAGTAAGTAATTTTTCATACCTTTAAAAAGATACCGGCCAGACCGGTCTGAGCTCTATCGTTTCTTATCTCATTGTTTTTTTAAGGATTTTTTATTTTTTCACCCCTGACAGGTCCTATCCACCGCAAAAAAAGACACCAACCGCCAATACCGTCCAAAAGAGATAGCCTGCCATTGTTTCCGGATGGATTAAGGGTAAAAACAGACCTGCCATAAAGCAGGCCTGAGTTATCAATCTAAGCGGTTGAATCCATTTCTTCATCTGATTGCTTTTTCCAAGCTTTTCTTTGCCCATCTGCCAACACCTATAGTGATGCTACCATAATTTGACCAACCATCCGTGATAACGTTACAACCTTCACACAATTTTGTAGTGTCCGTAAAAGAAGCATCTGCACCGCCACCACCGTGTGTCACAAAGGGAATAACTGTTTTACCTTTTAGGATACCAGATGCCAAGAAAGTGCGCACCGGTGTTGCCATTGTTCCCCACCACACAGGAGAGCCCACAAATATAACATCATATTCATCAATGTTTTCCGGCCAAGGTTTAATCGGCGGCAAAGTGCCATCCGCCAACTCTTTTTTGGCAAGTTCTGTTTGCGCCTTATATTCCGCCGGATAAGGTGTGACTAGTTCAATTTTGTATAAATCTGCATTCGTTTCTTCGGCAATTACTTTTGCTGCTTTTTCCGTATTGCCGGTTAAGGTAAAATATGCCACCAATGTTTTGGCCTCTACTGTAGTTGTCATCATGGTTCCCCCCATCAAGATTGCTGTTAAGAGACTTTTCATGTGTTCTCCTTTCTATTTGTTTTTAATGGCTAAACCATCATGGAAAGCTTGGCCGACCAGGCCGCCTAACAAACGATAACCATGTGTCGCGCTGTCATAGGAAATCAAGCTTAATTTGCCTAAATCCACACGACCTTTATCATCCAAAGCGGATTCTTCGGCAACTACATTTACGACCTTACCCACCAAGCGATAATCGCCTTCGTCATCTTCTAATTTCAACATTTCACATTCAATGGTGACGGGGTATTCCTCTATCACAGGGGCATCTACAAACTCTGACTTATGCGCATGAAAACCAGCCTTTTCAATTTTGTTAATCCCCTTACCTGATTCTATTCCAAAGTAATCGGATTCAACCAATGTTTCCTTGGTCGCGAAAGCTACCGTAAATGCTTTTTTGAGTTTCAGGTTGTCGGTTGTTTTGTGATTGGATAGAGATATTGTAATTTTATCCATGTCGCATTGAGTTCCCCATGCGGCATTCATGGCATTTGGCACACCGTTTTTGTCATAAGTGCCAATGATCAATACCGGCATCGGCGCCATAATCAAATCTTTTTTGATATTTTGTTTTGTCATCTTATCCTCCTTATTCCAAATTGGTCTTAAAGAATTGTTCTATTTTATCAAAGGGAATTACATCCGTTTTGTAATACAAATCCACATGATTTGCCCCCGGGATAATCATCAATTCTTTGTTATCACCTGTCAGTTTTGCGTAAGCTCCTTCCGAAAAATACCGACTGTGTGCTTTTTCGCCATGAATCATTAGCACAGGAGATTTAATCGTATCCGCATATGCCAAAATTGGTTGTGTAATCATTGCCAAAGGCATGGTTATGTTCCAATGTCCGTTGGAATTGATAGACCGTTTATGGAAACCAGCCGGTGTCTTATAATATCCATAATAATCTTTTACAAATTGAGGTTCATTTCCCGTTAGTTTATCGGGCAAACCGGTCGCTTTGGCAAAAGTGCCGCTTTTATAATCCTTTGTGCGTTGCGCATTCAAGCTTTCACGCATTTTGTATAAATCATCGGCGGTCATCACATCATTGTAACCCTTTGCGGAAACGCGGGTCATATCATACATAGTGCTGGTCACCGTTGCTTTGATACGAGTATCCATAGCGGCGGCATTCAAGGCAAATCCACCCCAACCACAAATACCAATAATCCCGATCTTGTTTTCATCCACATTGTCTAAGGTTGTCAGGTAATCAACAGCGGCAGAAAAATCCTCGGTATTGATATCCGGTGAAGCAACATCCCTGACATCACCACCACTTTCACCTGTAAAAGACGGATCAAAAGCAAGAGTTATAAATCCACGCTCTGCCATTGTCTGAGCATAAAGTCCAGAGGATTGTTCTTTAACTGCTCCAAAAGGACCGGAAACAGCAATCGCCGGTATTTTGCCTTTGATGTTCTTTGGCAAATATAAGTCTCCAACCAGCGTAATCCCATAACGGTTTTTAAAAGTTACCTTGCGTGTATCCACCTTATCGGATTTCGCAAATACCTTATCCCATTCTTTTGTCAGTTGTAGCGTATCCGTTGTTTTTGTGCATCTGTAATGCATAATACCGGCCGTTAATAATGCACCTAAAGCAACACATCCAAGGCCCAATATCAGTTTCATGTTTTTTCCTTTCATTAAATTATCATACTTTTAGTCTTTTAAGCTCCCGAACGGAACAATCAAAATTTCATCTTTGCGGCAATATGCATAGTCCCCGATACCAGTCAGCACCATCTTGAATAATGGAGCTTCCATCTTTGTTGTATTGATCGCATTCGCTATGTTTATTGAGAGTAACTGAAGTGGCTGCTTCATGAGATACCTCCACTTTATCAAGTAATGCCAGTATAATTTGTATCTTTTAAATTGCAAGGTCTAATTTGGTCATTTGTGGCGCTGTCGCCCTGCTCTGCCCCTTATTCTGCCAAGATTTTAGAAAAGGTGCATCCTGGGCGGTTAGGATATATCCTCTCGGTTTATTGGGTATTATACTACCCAATAAACCGAAAGAGATACTTCCTTTTTACGGACTCTGTTTGCGAAAGCATTAAAAGTTGTATTTAAGATTAAGCAAAACATTATGGTTTTGATAATCTTTACGGAAACTGCCTTCATAACCCAATGACATTTCAACATTGTCATTGACTTCTGCAGTCAAATTACCGCCGACTTCAACGCCAAAACGCTCTAAGCTTTCGCCGTTGATACTGTATGATGAACCGTTAGGCAAAATTACATTTGATTTGTTATGAGCCTGTTTCAAATCATAAGTCATGGCCACTCTGGCTTCCGGAGTAAATTTTATACCAGTCTCATCCTCAAAGGTCTTACTGATCTTAGAACCAATAACTCCGGTCAGAATATTGCTGTCACTTGATGCAATCTTTTGCCCGGCTGAGTCAACATAATTATCGCTGTCAATATGCACATAGCGCAATCCGGTCAACGGTGTAACGGTTGCATATTGAGTATATAAATCGTATCCAACCACCGCCTGCATACCGAGCGTTTTAACATCGTATTTGGCTTTTACAATGGTGCCGGCCGCATCTTTATCTTCTTTATAGTCAGACCATCCATAAGAGACGATACCGTTAACAAACCAGTTGCTTGGTTTATACTCACCATAAGCTAAAACAGTATGGGTCTTAACCTCGGTGTCACGCCCTTTGGTATCAGCATCGGTTGAGCTATAGGCATAGCCTATACCGGCCTTTACACTACTATTGATTTTCTTTTCCAAACCTAAGGCTACGCCATAAGTATCCGCTTTGAAGCCATAAGATTTAGATGTTTTATCAAGTTTGGTATGGTTTGCCAAGCCTTGCATCCATACGGAAACATTTTCCGAAGCATCGCCGGATGACATTCCCCGTGAGTTACCGGAAACGCCGCCGCTTAAACGCGTACCTACTGCATTAAACACCTGATGGGTAGTCTCTGATTGAGTTTGCTGAACCGTAGGAGCAGAGTCAGGAGACATAGCCGTAGCACCGTCTAAAGCAGCTTGGACTTGAGAAGCATCGCCGGACTGCAACATTTCGTTGATATTGGAAGCAACAGTATCAAAAGTAACATTACCGCTGGCAGATGTATCAGAAAAAATTGCAGCAACAGTACCGGCCTGATTTGCATTGGCTCCGGTTGACTCTGCAATTTGCTCGGCATCTTTTTTACCGACAACAGTGTAAGTATCAACTTCGTTGAAATTAATATTATACAAGGTATTGCTCAAGTTAAAGCCGGTTTTATCACCTTCCAGAACAATCTTTTTATTTATATCATCGTCAGTTAATACCACACTTAATGAACCGGTAAGTTTCCCTAAATGAGTTGCATCAGCACCGGCAATGATTTTTGTGGTAGTATCACCTACATCAACAAGCGTTGCTTTCAAACTTGAATCGCTGAAATTAATTGTGCCGGAGTTGATAATACCTCCATCTAAAGACAAACCTCCGGTTACATTGATTGTTCCATCATTATAAATGTCGTTTTTTACATTGTTTGCCGTATTGCCTTCAAATACGTTATTATCGCTGAAAGAAATCTCACCCCTATTATATATGGCACCACCTTTACCCACGGAGGAGTTATCTGTAAATAATCCATTGCTGATTGTGGTTTTTCCAAAATAGCTATTATATATAGCTCCACCTATACCGCCATATTCCTCGGTAGCATAGTCCCTATGGGCTTGGTTCCCATCAAATGTAACATCGGTCAGCGTTAATATATCATCGTTGTTGATTGCACCACCGAAACTTGACCTGTTACCGGAAAAGGATGTTTTAGATATTTCCATTACCCCGTAAACGGTAGATATGCCTTTGTTATAAATGGCTCCTCCCGATCCGGTTGCAGAGCCGACGGTTTCATTATTGGTAAAGATTGCATTTGTAATTTTTATTGTACCTGCATGATTGAATATAGCGCCACCCGCATCCGGCGAGCCGTTTGTACCATGCGTCTTATTACCGGTAAAGGTTGTATCAGAAATAGTTATTGTGCCGCCAATATTAGTGCTGACAGTTCCATTGCTGATAGCTCCGCCATGACCGGAACCATATCCGTCACCATCTTTCGCTTCATTTCCCGAAAATTCAGAATCTGAAATAACCATTTCACCATACTTACTATTATGAATAGCACCACCGTAGGAATAATATTCATCAGCACTGTTATTTGCAAAGGTTGTATTTGCGATAGTCATCTTACCATAATTATAAATGGCACCGCCTCTGCCACTTGGCAAATCAGATTCAGAATCATCTTCAGTAGCCGTGTTGCCGGTAAAAGTAGAATCTGAAATAGTCATTTTACGTTCATTATAGATAGCACCCCCAAGATAGGCGTTGTTCTCCGTAAATGATGTAGAACTAATTGTCGCTGTATCGCGATTAAAAATTGCACCGCCTTCAAATGAGTCATTATATTGAAACAAGCCGCCATTTATTGTTGCCAACCAGTTATTATATATGGCACCACCACCGCCGCCGTTATTTCGATCCGTAAAAGTAGCCTCATTTTCAGTAAAAGACACATCGGAAAGATCTAATTTACCATGGTTATATATAGCGCCGCCAAAACTTGCTTTGTTTTTATTTAAGTTTGAATTAGATATTTCTATAATTGCTGCGGGATTACGTTTTTCATCCATTAACGCGTTATTAAAAATTGCTCCGCCAGCGCTTACGGCAGTGCCTACTGCAGTATTTTCTTTAAAGAGAGAGTTTGAAATAGTTATTTTACCTTTTTTATTATAAATAACTCCACCATCATCTGAGACGCTATTATTGGTAAAAGACGAAAGAGTTCCCCCTATGGTAACTGTTCCCTCACTATAGATAACACCTCCTTCATTATCTCCTGAGGAGATATTCGCCGCAACTGCATCGTCAAAAGTCCTCGTTTCGCCTTCTGCAACTTCTATTCTTTCTGTAATGGTTTCTGCCAAAGCACTATTGGCAACGAAAGATGCCGTAACTATCGCAGTTGTTAAGAATAAATTTTTTGTCATTTTACTCTCCTTTTGGATGCCGTCTTGCCAAGACATTGATATACACTTACACTTCAATTATAAAAAAACACGAACATCATAGATGTATTTTAAATAATTAAGTTTATTATTACCTGCAGTTGAATTTTTAACAAGATAAAAAAATGACAAAAAAAAAAATATAAGTATCAATGAAATAAGAAGGCTTATGGAAAAAGGAACTCCTATGGAATTGGGGACGGACTTGTTGCAAGCGTTCGCTGAATATAGTCAGGACGCTCTAAAAATCACTATGGAGATGAATAGTAAATATCATACGCCCGAGCAGGTAAGAAAATTGTTTTCCGAGTTAACTGCCAGCGAAATAGATGACAGTTGTATTATAATGCCTCCTTTTTATACCGAATTCGGAAAAAACATCAAAATGGGTAAAAGTGTTTTCATTAACACCTGTTGCCACTTTCAAGATAACGGTGGCATAGAAATCGGGGAAGGAGCTCTGTTCGGTAATAATGTTACTATTGCCACGCTTAATCATGACATAAATCCCAAAACGCGCTGCAATGCAACGCCTAAACCGGTTAAAATCGGTAAAAAAGTGTGGATAGGCTCAAATTGTATAATTCTTCCCGGAGTCAGTATCGGGGATAACTCTATTATCGGGGCAGGAAGTGTCGTGGTTAAAAGCATCCCCGAAAATACTATTGCCGTCGGCAATCCGGCCAAGGTCATCAAAGCTATTGAAAGCAAAAAACAATAGGTGCAAATCGGCCATAATTTAATATTTTTTGCTTGACAGCCAAACATGTTAGTGGCTGGATAGTGTTACCCTTGCATGTGTAAGGGGATGCGGATTTAGACCAACTTGTCCCGCTATAGAGGACTAAAAAGGAGAATAGATATGCAGAAAACTGCCGAAGCGGTGTCAATCGGACATCCGGATAAAACTTCCGATTATATTTCCAGTTACATTTTAGACCGTATGATTGAGCAGGATAAAGCCGTTAAATATGCGGTTGAAGTTATGCTTAAAGATAACACTGCCATTCTCGGCGGTGAAATCCGAGGCGATGTAAGCCTTGATAAGCTTGAGGAATATGTCAAAGCCGCCTTGCGAGAAATAGGCTATAATGAACACTATGCCGAGATTTGGGGCGATTATGCCTTGAATATCAACAAGCTCAAAATTATCAACCTTAT
>Ga0079305_1000730_pt1 | contig 60858 bp, 46 predicted proteins | sample LMS_cellobiose_e_FD_79183 | JGI IMG/M metagenome (GOLD analysis project Ga0079305, IMG submission 79183) | Rumen-fistulated moose microbial communities from Alaska, USA - LMS_cellobiose_enrichment | ecosystem: Host-associated > Mammals > Digestive system > Stomach > Rumen fluid ...
CGAGTCCAGCCACGAGACCCACCACGACAATCCCCGCTACGTGGTCAACGGCGTGGTCCACTACTGCGTCAGCAACATCCCCGGCGCGGTGGCCCACTCCACGTCGGTGTCCCTGGCGGCGGAGACGCTGCCGCTGCTGCTGAACATCCTGAACAACGGCCTGGAGGAGGCCTGCGTCCGGGACGGCTTCATCCGGCGGAGCCTGACGTGCTACAAGGGCCTGCTGACCCATGAGGAGACCTCCGGCATCCAGGGCAAGCCCTGGATCCGTCCCGAGGACGTGCTGGGCATCGCCGACCGGAAGCTGGATCCCGCTCCCCCCGCCACCACCACCCGCAGCAGCAACTTCTACACCTGCTGCAAGTAGTTTCCTATCTCCTCGCGGGAGTCGGCCGGGAGCGGATCCGTTCCCGGCCGTCCCCATAGCGAAAGAGCCGTTCCAATCTGCCGGAAAGGGGTTTTGACTGTGGGCGATCGGCACTATCCGCTGATGGAAATCAATCTGGACGCCATACAAAACAATGCAAGGGTCCTGTGTGATCTGTGCGCCGCGACGGGTATCTCCGTGGCGGGTGTTATCAAGTTCTCGGACGGAGACCCCCGGGTGGCAAGGGCTTATGCCGCCGGCGGCTGCGCCCAGATCGCCGTTTCACGAGCCTCCCACCTCAGGCAGGTGAAGGAGGCTGTTCCGGATAAGGAACTCCTGCTGACCCGAAGCCCCACGCAGGGGGACCTGACGGACACGGCCCGCTATGCGGATCTGGGCCTGTACGCAGATGCAGATCTGCTGGAAGCGCTGGACCGGGCGGCAGAGCGGGAAGGGACCCGCCCCGGCGTCATCTTGATGCTGGACGTGGGAGACCTGCGGGAGGGCGTACCTGATATCCGCGAATTGGTGTCCTTGGCGATGCTGTGTGAAAAGCTGCCCTACCTGCGCCTGCGCGGCGTCGGAGCCAGTCACGCCTGCCTGAACGGTGTCCTCCCAACGCCGGAGAACCTTGCCTTTTTGATAGAGGGGGCCGAGGCTGTGGAGCGGGCGATCGGCAGAAGACTGGAGATCATCTCAGGGGGGAGCTCCATCAATCTGCGTCTGCTGCAAAGCGGCGTTAATCAGATGCCCCCGCGCATCAATCACTTGAGACTGGGCGGCACCATTGCCAACCCCATGAATATCCGTCTCGGCCGGGGACTGACCTTTCCGGGATTGCGGGAGGACAGCGTGATGCTGACTGCCGAAATCATCGAGATACACGTGAAAGACTCCGCTCCGAAGTCCTCTACGAAGAATTGGGCCGGACAGACGATTACCCGCGTGGACAAAGGACGGCGACTCCGAGCAATCCTAGCCCTGGGGTCTCAGGATGTGGGAGACGCGTGCACCATGATCCCCCTGGAGAGCGGGGCGGAGATCGTCGGCTGCAGCAGCGACCACACGGTGGTGGATCTGACAGATACCAGTAAGACCTGGAGATCGGGGGATACGCTGACGTTTTCCCTGCGCTACTCCAATATGCTGTGCGCCTTTACGGGCCGCCATGTCGGCATTGACTACCGCCGGGATTCGACGGTCTGACAGCGGACACTGAGCGGGACAAAATGCCGGGGGAGGCGAGAGCTGCGCTCCGGCTTATGAGAGGGAGGAGATCGTATGCATTTTGAGACGACATACCGACTGGAGGATTTCATCCTGAACACAAGATGGGAGGACGTTCCCACCGCTGTCCGGGACAGGATCAAGGGCTGCTTTCTGGACCTGATGGGTGCGCTTGTCATCGGCAGCCGCAGCCGCCAGTTTGAGGCGGGGCTCCGCCTGGCGGAGCGGGTGTTCGCCCCCGGCAATGTCCCCGTCATCGGCAGCGAGCGGACCTTTGGCGTGATGGGTGCCGCAGCCGCCATGGGCCACTCCTCCAACGCCTACGATATCGATGACGGGCACAACATGATCCGGGCCCATCCGGGCACCTCTTTTGTGGGCGCCGTTTTGGCGGCTGCCTGGGAAAAGAACCTCAGTTACCGGGAATTCCTGACCGCCATGCTGGTGGCCTATGAGACCACCATCCGCAGCGGCGCCGCCATCATGGATTATTACCAGTACGCCCATTCCAGCGGCACCTTCGGCGCTGTGGGCGTGGCGGCCGGCGTAGGCCGTATCCTGGGGTTCAGCCGGGAGGAGATGAACAACGTATTGTCCGTGGCGGAGTTCAACGCCCCGCTGGTGCCGGGCATCCGCTCCGTGGAATATCCCTCCATGAACAAAGACGGCGTACCCTTCGGCGTGCTGACTGGTATCCTAGCCGTCGAGGCCTCCCGGTGCGGCTTCGAGGGAAACAAGAACCTGCTGGAGGCCGACGAATACCGGCACTATCTGGACGACCTGGGGCAGAAGTGGGAGGTCATGGATCTCTATTTCAAACCATACACCTGCTGCCGCTGGGCCCATCCGGCCATCGATGCCTGCGTGGGGCTGATGCGCCAGCACGGCATCACCGCCGATGAGATCGAGTCCGTTGTCATCCATACGTTCCACAGAGCCACCCTGCTGTCGAAGATCGTGCCGAAGACTGCAGACGAGGCCCAGTACAACATCGCCTATCCGGTGGCGGCCGCTCTGATTTACGGGGACTTCGGTCTGGCGCAGGTGAGGGAGGAGAACCTGGGGGAGCCGAAGGTGGTGGAGATGATGAAGCGGCTCTCCTTCGCAACGGACGACCAGCTGGACGCCCGGTTCCCGGCTCACCGCATTTGCGTGGCTGAGATCACTACCAAGGACAGCCGCCGGTTTCTGTCGGATGAGTGCGAGCCCAGGGGAGAGGCCTGCGAAAACATCTCCCCGGCCTGGCTGCAGGACAAGTTCCGGCGCATCACCGGCCCCGTGCTGACAGGGGAGGCACAGGATCAAATCATTAACCTGATCTTTGGCGGAGAGGAAGTCCCGGTCCGTGCCATTGTGAACGAGGTCAACCGGCTTGAGCACTGGATCGGATAAAAAGACAGATCAGAAATAAGACCGGCGGGGAGGAGAACGGATCTCTTTCCCGCCGGTCGCTCGTCTGCGGGAGAGCGTGGCAGATGGCAGCGATCATGCGCCGAAAAAGCGAAGGGGGGGTCAGGCGTTAAGCCTGACCCCCAAAACATTGAGTGGGCAGCGGGGCGGAATGCCCCCGACAGGATTCAAAACACCAGATCCACGGTCTCGTCCCGCTTCAGCTCCACCGTGCCGCTGACGGTGAGGGAGACGAGCCCGGCTTCCCACCGGGTCACGGCGGCGATGGTGCCGCCGGGCTGCTTCAGGGACAGGGACTGGTCCGCGCCCCGCCGCTCCGTCAGATACGCGGCGATGGCGGCGGCGCCGTCGGCGCTGCTGGAGAGCCAGTCGACGGTGCCGGTAGCCTTGCGGTAGAGGAGAGTGTCAAAGAAGGGGGCGTCCTCGTTCCACAGCAGCAGTCCCACGGCGGGGGTGGGCAGGAGGGTGCTCCAATAGCCCAGGATCTCCCGGACGGCGGTACGGTCCACAGTCCCGGCGGGGACAAGGATATGGCTGACGCCAGGGAAGGACACCACCGGGAAGGTGACGGAGCCGTCTGTCAAGGGGAAAGACTTGTCGGCGATCTCCGGCAGGGGCATGGTCAGCGATACCAGATCGCAGGTCCGCACCGGCACCACCGTGCAGACCAGGCCGTCGGGCACGCCGGACACCGACAGGCGGAGGTCCCAGCTTTCACCCAGGGTCAAGTGCTCCTCGAAGGCCAGGAGAGAGGCCATGGCCATGGCGGCGTTGGCGTCGAACTCGCCGCCCAGGGTCTCCAGCCGTGGGCCGCTGTCCGCCCAGTCCAGGAAGGCCACCTGATGAGCGTCCTTCTCCAGCGGGAGGAGGCGGACACCCGTCTGTACCCGAAGAGCCGGCTCCACCGGCGAGGTGACCAGCAGCGTGATATTCCTGGTGGGATTGGCGACGGTGTACTGTATGTTCATACCGCGACCCCCTGTTCGTGATCTTTTTGCCCATTATATATGCCGGCGGAAGAAAAAGCAATATTGCCCGCCGGACAAAACCGTGATAAAATAAAATAAAAAGATATAAAAAGGGAAAGGAGCTCTGTTATGAAATTGAGCTTTTTCGGCGCCGATCAATGCGTCACCGGCAGCTGCCACTGTCTGGATATCAACGGTAAGCGGATCCTCATCGACTGCGGCTTGCAGCAGGGGCGGGACGAGATTGACAATACCGCGCTGCCCTTCCACCCCGGCAGCATCGACTATGTGCTGATCACCCACGCCCATATCGACCACTCCGGCCGGGTGCCGCTGCTGATCAAGCAGGGCTTCTGCGGCGAGATCGTCACCACCCGGGTGACGGCCCGGCTGCTGGATATCATGCTGCAGGACAGCGCGCATATCCAGGAGAGCGACGCCGCGTACAAGAACCGAAAGAACGAGCGGGCCGGCCGGGAGGCGGAGGAACCACTTTACACCGTGGCCGACGCCATGCGCCTGCCGGAGTTCCTGCGGACCTGCGAGTACAACGAGGAGGTGCCCCTGTGTGAGGGTGTTACGGCGGAATTCATCGACGCCGGCCACCTGCTGGGCAGCGCCAGCATCAAGCTGACCCTCACCGAGGATGGGGAGATGAGGACCATCGTCTTCTCCGGCGATATCGGCAACGTGGACCAGCCCATCATCCGAGATCCGGAATTCTTCACCGGGGCGGACTACGTGGTCATGGAGAGCACCTACGGTGACCGGAACCACACCGAGGTGTGGAGCTATACCGCCGAGCTGGCCGAGATCATCGACGAGACCCTGGGCCAGGGCGGCAACGTGGTGATCCCCGCCTTCGCCGTGGGCCGTACCCAGGAGCTGCTGTACTTCATCCGGGAGATCAAGGACAAGGGCATGGTCACCTCGGTAAAGGATTTCCCGGTGTACGTGGACAGCCCGCTGGCCAAGGCGGCCACCTCCATTTTCTGCGGCGATCTGCGGGGCTATCTGGACGAGGAGGCCAAGGAGCTGATCCGGGACGGGACGTCCATGTTCAGCTTCCCGGGCCTGTACCTGACGGAGACCACCGACGAGTCCAAGCTGCTGAACACGGACGCCACCCCCAAGGTGATCATCTCCGCCAGCGGCATGTGCGACGCGGGCCGCATCCGCCACCACCTGAAGTACAACCTCTGGCGCCCCGAGAGCGCCGTGGTGTTCGTGGGCTACCAGGCCGAGGGCACCCTGGGCCGCCACCTGCTGGACGGCGCCGAGTCGGTGAAGATGTTCGGCGAGGAGGTGGCCATCCGGGCGAAGATCGTCAACTTCCCGGGCCTCAGTTCCCACGCCGACCGGGACCACCTGCTGGACTGGATCTGCCGGTTCCGGGAGCCCCGGCCCCAGCACGTCTTCGTGGTCCACGGCGACCGGGAAGTGGTGCCGGTGTTCGTGCGCAGCGTGGAAGAGATGGGTTTCCAGGTCCACGCCCCGCAGTATACCGAGGAATACGACCTGATCGCCAACCGCCAGACCGCCGCCGGCTACCTGCCCAAGCCGAAGGCCAAGGCCTTTGAGGGCGCGCCCAAGCACTCCGCCGCCTATCAGCGGCTGGTGCAGGTGGGCGAGACGCTGGCTTCCCTCATCCGCCGCAGCAGCGGCCGGGACAACAAGAGCCTGGCCAAATTTGCCGATGCGCTGGCGCAGCTGGTGGAGAAGTTTGATTTCTGACCGATGCTGAAGAAGAACGAGATTTACTGCGCCGCCATCGAGGGCTACTCCTCCGAGGGCCTGGGCATCGCCCGCATTGAGGGCCAGGTGGTGTTCGTCCACCGGGCCGTCCGGGGCGAGGCGTGCGACGTGCTGATCCTGAAGGTGCTGAAGAACGCCGCCTTCGCCAAGGTGGCCGCCGTCCACGCGCCCTCCCCCCACCGGCAGGAGCCGGATTGCCCCTACTACGGCAGGTGCGGCGGCTGCGACTTCCGCCACATGGACTACGCCGAGGAGCTGTGGGCCAAGCGGCAGCGGGTCCAGGACGCGCTGAACCGTCTGGGCGGCAGCGACGTGGCCGTGGAGGAGATCATCGGCGCGGAGCACACCGAGCGATACCGCAATAAGAGCCAATACCCCGTCGCATCCGACGGGGCTGTTGGCTTTTATCGTTCCCGCACCCACCAGGTGACGGAGATAGAGCGCTGCCTGATCCAGTCTCCCGCCGCCGACGAGGCGGCCGCAGCTCTGCGGCAGTATATCCGCCGGTACGGCGTGTCCTGCTACGACGAGGACACCGGCCGGGGTCTCCTGCGGCACCTGTACGTCCGGTCCAACACGGCGGGGGAGTGCCTCATCTGCCTGCTGGTGAATGGAGAGCGCCTGCCCCACGAGGCGGAGCTGATGGCGCTGCTGCGTGAAAGCGTCCCCGGCGCGGTAGGCGTGGTCCTGGGCACCAACACCCGGCGGGGCAACGCCATCCTGGGGGACCGCTACCGCACCCTCTGGGGCGCGGACACCATCACCGATACCCTGTGCGGCCTCCGGTTCCGCCTGTCGGTGCCCTCCTTCTACCAGGTCAACCATGACCAAGCGGAGCGGCTCTATGAGAAGGCAGTGGAGTTCGCCGGGCTCACCGGCGCCGAGACGGTGCTGGACCTCTACTGCGGCGCCGGCACCATCACGGAGGTCATGGCCCGCCGCGCCCGGGAGGCCATCGGCGCGGAGATCGTCCCCGAGGCCATCGAGGACGCCAAAGAGAACGCCCGCCGGAACGGCGTGGACAACGTTCGCTTCTTCTGCGGCGACGCATCGGCGGTGGCCGCGGACTTCGCCGCCAGGGGCCTGCGGCCGGACGTGATCTGTGTGGACCCGCCCCGGAAGGGGCTGGCGGAGGAGGTGGTCCGGGCGGCGGCCTCCATGCAGCCGAAGCGGATCGTGTACGTGTCCTGCGATCCGGCCACCCTGGGCCGGGACGTGAAGCGCTTCGCCCAGTACGGCTACGAGGCCGTCCGGGCCGCCGCGGTGGACCTCTTCCCCCGGACGGCGAATATAGAGTCCGTCGTTCTCCTTGTAAAAGCGGAAAGCGGCGACCGGCAGATCCAGCGCATCCGAACATACGAGCGGATGATGGAGGAGGCGGGCGCGCTGATCGGCGCAGGGGAGACGGGCGAGAGGCTGAACGGCTTGATCCATGCCCTGGAAGCGTACTACACCGGTGACCTATGGAAGCGGGACTATGATGATGACGAGGCGGGAAAGCTGCCGAAGGATCTGAAGCGAGGCGTCCTGTCCCAGGACGGCCTGTACGATCTGCTGGAGGCCTTCCGGGAGCTTGCGGGGGAAGACCCGGCACAGCGCCGATGACGCACCCGCTGACCGGGTGGTATGTGAGGACAGAGTTATGGGCCACACGCTTGTGACACGATTTGACGAGGCCGGGTACGCACTGATCCGCGGAATGCTGGGGGACGCTCCGGCCAACAAGATCCCCTTCGGGCGCGGCTGCGACCGGGAGGCCGCCGACCGGGTGCTGAAGCATCACGTGACGGTGCTCCACTGGGGCAGGGACCGGAACGAGCAGTATCTGAAGCGGCTGGAGAGCTTCCGCTTCCGGCCGTGCAGCGTCCGCGTCACGGGGGTCTCCCTGCTGCCGGGGGCGGAGGGCAGCCTGCTGCTTTGCCTGACCGCGGAGCCCGGGGAGGGCTTTTCGGAGATGGCGGCCGGCCTGGAGGCAGTGATGCAGACGCCGACGGAGCGCATGCTCCATATCACGCTGGCCGTCAATAAGGACCATGAGGCGATCCAGGCGCTGCACAGAGGGGTTCAAGAAACCGCCAAGTTCCCGCTTTTGCTCCGTGTCACCGGGCTGGATCTCTATCATATCTGGAAGCCGACTTCCTACGTGAGATGCTACCAATAAGAATCCGTCAAAAAGACTGGGACTGCCCGTTACGGGCAGTCCCGGTCTTTTTGCAACAGAAGTGGCTTATTCGGCGGAGAAGCCGATCCGGGGACCGGAACCGTTCACGTCGGTCAGCTCATCGATGTCATCAGCGGTGATGACGGCGGGATCCGGATCCCCGCTGTGCTGGTAGTAGTTGACGGCGTGGCGGCGGAAGGCCTGCTCGTAGATGTTCCGGACGGTCCGGCCGTTGCCGAAGTTGTCCTTCTTCATCTCCCGGCGGATCACGGTGCGGAACCGGTCCAGAGCGTCCTGGCTGACGCCCATGCCGCCGTTTTCGCAGTTCTGGACGAAGATCCGGCAGAGCTCGTCCTCGGTGAAGTCGTCGAAATGGACGGTGATGGGGAACCGGGACCGCAGGCCCTGGTTCTCGCTGAGGAACTCCTCCATCTGCTCGTCGTAGCCGGCCAGGATGAAGGAGAGGTCCTCCTTCCGGGACTCCAGCAGCTCCAGCAGCACGGAGACCACCTCGGCGCATTTGTAGGGGCTGCTCTGGAGCAGGTAGATCTCGTCGATAAACAGCACGCCGCCCATGGTCTCCTGGCAGATCTGGTTGAGCTTTTCGGCCACGTCCTGCACGTACAGATCCTTGGCGGAGATCATCTTCGTCCGGGGGGACTTGGCGGCGCCGATGCTGAACAGCATCTCGGCGCACAGCTTCGCCGTGGTGGTCTTGCCGGTGCCGGCGCTGCCCACGAAGATCATGTTGTTGGAGGCCGGGAGGGGCTTTCCCTGCTCCCTGGCAAAGCGGTTGCTCATGATCTGCTCCAGGACCGTCCGCTTGGCGTTCTCGATGCCTACCATGCTGTTCAGCTGCTCCTGGAGTTCCTGGATGGTCTTCAGGTCCTTCTTCACGACGATGTGCTCCGGCAGGATCAACCGGCTGTCCGGATCGGACCGCAGGCACTCGATCACCGACTGGTTGAACACGTTTTCCACCGACCGTGCGTTTCCGAAATGCTCCTCGTAGCGCAGGGAGGTGATCTTCCGCTCCACGGCGGCCAGAGTGTCCTGGCCGCACTGGTAGTCGGCCTTCTGGCACATGCTCCTGAAGATTTCCAGCAGCTGCTCGGTGCTGTAGTCGGCAAAGGTGATGTCGTAGCCGATCCGGGAGCTCAGGCCGGGGTTGCTCTTGAGGAAGGCGTCCATCTCCTTGGGATAGCCGGCAAAGATGATGACCGGATCCGTCCGCCGCTCCATGGCCTTCAGCAGGACGCCGATGCACTCCTCCCGGAAGCTGTGGCTGTACCCCTGGCCGGAATCCGCGTTCAGCAGATACGCCTCGTCGATGACCAGCACGCCGCCGGCGGCACGCTCCAGGACGGCCTCCACCTTGGGCGCAGTCTGCCCGGTGTAGAAGCCCAGCAGATCCGAGGCCATGACCTCCTCCACGTGGCTGCGCCGGATGACGGTCATGGAGCTCAGCAGCTTGGCCATCAGCCGGGCGACGGTGGTCTTGCCGGTGCCGGGGTTGCCCCGGAAGACCATGTGGAGATAGGGCCGCTCGCCGGAATCCGACATGTTCTGGCAGAGCATGCCGATATTCCGGAAGGTCTCCTTCACCTCATCCAGCCCCACCAGGGACTGGAACTCCCGGTCGATGCTGTCAAAGGAGGCGTTGCGGTGGTAGAAGGGGATGCTGTTGGCGCTGAAATAACTGCAGTCCTTGGACTTCTGAAACGTCAGAGATACCATCCAGGCGAAGAGGTCGTCCACGAACTCCACGTTTTTCAGGTCCGCCTTGGGATAGACGGTGTAGACGTATTCCCGGAGGCTCTCCTCAAAATCGGGGGTGCATTTGCCGATCCTGGAGGAGATCCGCTTGAGCAGCAGGTTCAGGATCTCCTCCTCGGTCATGTTGCCCACGGTGATGTGATGCCGGAGGAACCGGTGGTACATGCGGCTGTTGCGGCGAATCCGCCCCTGGACGATCTGCCGGGGGGCGTATACGACGAACAGCTTCTCCGGGCGGCCGTCAAAGTAGTTCATGATCCGGTCCCAGCGGTAATCGTAGTCCCGCTTGTTCGTCATATCGGAGCTGCTGTCGCCGTCCTGGGGGTAGTATTTCCGGTCCTCCAGGCAGCCGCCCACCAGCATTGCGTCACACTTGGCGTACCGGTCTGCCAGGGGCTTGTCCAACAGGACCGATTCGTTGAACCTCTCCACCAGCGGACTTCTGCTGGTGATGATCTCCACCACCTCCAGGAGCTTCTGGGCAAAGCCCAGGCCTCGGGCGTCGGTTTCCGCCTGGACAAGAAAGCGGTAGGGGATGGAGCGAATCTTATCCTGCATGAGATATCGGAAATAACCCCGCAGCTCGTCCTTGGAGGCCGGGGAGAGGTGATACGTGTCAAATTCGGTGAGGTATTCTTCGATCTTGGCCTCTGTCTGCTGATCCATGGCGGTCATCCTCGCTTTCCAGCGCCCGGCGGCCGGGCCGGCGTTTTTGTTCTATTATAGCAGTTTCTCCGCAGGCGGGCAACGGCGAGATGCGAAATCCGCAAAAAAAGCGACAGCGGGTTGCAAAGTCTTAAAAAGATATAGATTATTCCGGCCAAATATGCTATAGTATACTAACTGATATTCTGGCCGGAATGGGCCCTTTGGGATCGGATAGCGCGAATAAACGTGGCGTCCGCATCCGATAAGGGGCGTTTTCCGGCGTTACAGATGATGGAACGAAGTTGCCGTTTCATCGGGAAAAGAATGAGCTTGCCGGGAGGGATGACAGTTGACTTTCGAGTACGAGATCGTCAATCACATTACCAACGAGGATTTCAAGAGCAGCAGCCGGGACCTGCTGGCGAATTGCCAGAAGATCGACGAGCTGTATCAGACCGGCGATTACGCAGGGTGCTGCCGATTGGTCCGCAGGACCAGTGAGGGTATTTTGCGTTACCTTTATGAGCGGATTGCCGGCAGCAATAGCTGGGGGAAAATCCCCATGGCCGGCGCGATCCTCCATGACGACAAATTCAAGATCAAGCTGGACAACATCCCCCTGGTAAATGCGGCGGAGATCGTTCAGCAGATCGGCAATCGATATGCCCACGAGGGAAAAGCCTCCGACGAGACAGAGGAGGACTATGCTGCCCGCGTGGCATATGAGCAGAAGCTGCTGCCATCAGACACGGAGCGGATTCTGGAGCACTTCTCCCAGGTCCTTCAGCTGGGGATCACCCACATCAACGAGAAGATCTCCGGCGTCCGCGGTGAGCTGACGCTTGCGCTGAAAAAGACCATCAGCGAGACCACCGGCGAGGAGCGCTTCGTCCTGGAGTCCAACCTGACTGGAGTCAGGGATCTGCACATTTACGCACGCCAGTGGAAGGTGCTGGGCAGTGATGCGGTCCTGCCTCAAACGTATCGCACTTTGAACGTGCAGCCCTGGATGGTGGGGAAGACTATCGTGGTCGAGGCGACCAACAAGGAGACGGGTCAGGTCCTGTCCGCCCAGTACGGGCCCATCCGCCCGGACGAGGCGCCGGCAAAGCCGGTGAACAGCCCTGCCACGGCGCCGGCGCAGAGCGGCGGTAAGATCGAGGTCAGTTTCGTGCCGAACACAACAAAAACCGGTGAAGTGCGGAATTACCTGTCCGCAAAGGTCACCGATCCACCCGGTGAAGGGCCCTTCATCTATACCTGGGTTGTTCATATGGGGGATTATTTAGGCGGCGGCAAAAACCAGCCGAGGTTTTACTTGCAGGGAAGAGAAGAGCTGATCAAGAAAAAAATCCAGTGCAAGGCCAAGGACGCAGAAAAGACGTTTTTGCTGAAAAGCAAGCCCTTCGGCCCCATCACCGAGGACATGGTGAAGCGGGACTATACGGTGAGTCCGGAGACGCCTCCTGCGCCAGTCGAGGCGCCGAAGCCGGAGGCCCCGACTGAGAAAGAGCCGGAGACCATTATCACGGCGCCGCCGGAGACGCCTCCTGCACCCGCTGAGGAGCCGAAGCCAGAGACCCCCATAGCGGAGGAGCCAATCACCGTTCCTGTGACGGCGCCGCCGGAGCCCGTCCCCGTGGCGGTGCCGGAGACCACGCCTGTGGCGGAGAAGCCGGAGCCCCCGGTGGAGAAGGAGCCGGAGACCGCACCTGTGGCGGAAGAAAGACCGGAGAGCGCTCCCTTGAAGGAGGAAGCACCCGCCGAGGTACCGGAGCCGGAAGTGGCAGCCGAGGAGCCGGAGAGCGCCCCTGCGGAGGAAATGCCCGCCCAGGAGCCGGAGGTCGCCCCCGCCGCGGAGATGCCTGCGGCGCCGAAGCACGCCCCTGCTGCGGAAAAGAGCCCGGCGGCCGTCAGCGGACCGAGATTCCGCTGCTTCGATCCCAATATCAGCCGGCTCCACTACTTCGTGGCGCCCCGCAACGACTGCTTCGCCACCAACGCTCTGGAGTACATGGACTACAACGCCTTCCTGTACGCACTGCTGAGGGAGCAGGGCTATCAGCGGGTCATCCTCGTGGGGAACACCAGCGAGGACGAGGGGGACAATTACCCCGTGCTGGCCTACGACGAGCTGTCCCAGCAGTCCTTCCTCCACTCGGCGGAATTTGAGGACAAGTTCCATAGCCGGCGGAGCCGCACGGCGGCTGGCTTTGAAAAATTCTGCCGCTCCTTTGACCGGGGCGGCGACAAGGCCGACAACCCCATCCGGGCGGGTCTGGGCGGATGCAAGGCCCCTGCGGCCAAGGCAGCGCCCGACGTGCCCCGGTTCGGAAAGCGCGTGATCCGCACCATCATCCGGCCCACCCCGGACGGACAGGCTATGCCGTCCACCCAGGGGGAGCGGAAGCCCAAGGAGCTGTTTGAGGCCTTTGTCACCACGGAGGTCTGCGCCGCGCTGAAGTCGGATATCCTGAAGACAGCGGTGGTGCTGCCGCTGGAGCTGCTGATGGAGCGGGATTATCTGACCAGCATGGTGATCCGCCGGCTCAGCGAGAATATTGCCGCGGCGGGAAACAACATCCTTGTTATCACCGCCGATCAGGAGGAGGATCTGTACCGCCTGTTTGGCGCCTCCGTCTCGGAGAGCTTCCAGAAGATCGACAGCGCGATCAACCGGGCTATCTCCAAGCTGCAGGGCGGCGAGGGGGCGAAGGCCTACTGCGACGCCTTCGTGGAGGAGCTGGCGGCGGACGGACGAATCCTGATCGCCGCCGAGCATCCGGGCAAGGACGAGATCGCCAATCTGCTGCTGCGCATGAAGGTGAAGGACGACCGGCGCTTTGCGGAGCTGCCCTATGCCAAAATCTACGCCCTGGCGGAGTTTATCTCCGTCCGCTGCGACTCCAGCGACCATACCGTGAAAGAGTTCCCGGACCTGACCAACAACACCTGGTTCGTGGGCCTGCTGCGGAACCTGGAGGTGGCCCTCCGGGACGATGAGGTGGTGAGCTGCCTGACAGCGAAGGCCCGGGAGCTGTGGGACCGGGAGATCTGCCCGGTGACCAATATGGGCGCCACGAGCCTGGAGCGGATTTATGCCGCCCCCTGCCGGAGCGACAAGAGCACCGGATTCGCCCCCATCCGGCGATCCGATGTGTCTGCCTCCGAACGGGAGGAGGAGTACAGGCGGGCCTCGGAGGAGCTGGACGCCCTGGTAGGCCTGAAGTCGGTGAAGGACAAGCTGCAGGAGAAGTTTGCCGCCGCCATCTACGGCGGTACCGCCGGACCCGGCCACTATATCTTCTCCGGCAATCCCGGCACCGGCAAAACGGTGGTGGCACGGCTGATGGGCAAGATCCTCCACGCCCAGGGCCTGCTGGAAAAGGGCCACGTGGTGGAGGTCATGAAGGCGGACCTGGTATCCGATCATATCGGCGGCTCCGCCCTCAAGACCCGGCAGAAATGCGAGGAAGCCCTGGACGGCGTCCTCTTTATCGACGAGGCGTATCAGCTGGTCAACACGGAGGAGAGCACCAGCAACAAGTTTTCCTCCTCCTTCGACCAGGAGGCCTACGTCACGCTGATGGCCTTCATGGAGAACAACCGGGAGCGCCTGTGCGTGATCTGCGCCGGCTATCCCTATGAGATGGAAAAATTCAGAACGGCGGATAACGGCATGTCCCGGCGGATCCCCCAGAGCAACGTCATCAGCTTCCCGGATTACTCGCCGGAGGAGCTGTATCAGATCCTGCGCCTGATGGCGGAGAACGACAGTCTTCCCATGACGGACGGGTTCGCGCGCCGGGCGGAGAATGCCCTGCGGAAGATGTGGGAGAGACGGGACGAGAAGTTCGGCAACGCCGGCGACGTCCGGAACTTTCTGGACACCTGCCGCGGCAACGCGGCCCTGCGGTCCGCCAGAAGCGGCCTCACCAGCCTGGAGCTGCGGGAGGAGGATATCCCCGAGGAATACCGGGAGAAGGAGCTGACCGCGGCGGAACGCACGAAGCTGCGCAAGGCGGCCATGAAGAAGCTGGACGAGATGATCGGCCTGCAGAACGTCAAGGAGCAGCTGAAGAACATCATCAACCGCAAGGTGGTCATGCCGGAGGCGGACAGCGAGCCCGGCAGCTATATCTTCGCCGGCAATCCGGGCACGGGAAAAACCGTGGTGGCCCGCATGGTGGGCGAGATCCTGAAGGCCAACGGCCTGCTGAAGAAGGGCCACACGGTGGAGGTGTCCACGGCGGAGCTGGTGGCGGAATACGTGGGACAGTCCGCCATCAAGACCCGGGAGCAGTGCCGCAAGGCGCTGGACGGCGTCCTGTTTGTGGACGAGGCCTATCTGCTGGTCAATACGGGCAGCGGTACGCGGGACCAATTCGCCTCGCAGTTTGCCGAGGAGGCCTACACCACCATCATGAAGTTCATGGAGGACAACGCCTCCCGTATCTGCGTGATTTTCGCCGGCTATAAGGACGAGATGGAGATTTTCCGGCAGGCCAATCCCGGCATGACCAGACGGATCCGGGCTACCATCGACTTTGAGGACTATTCCGACGACGAGCTGATCCAGATCATGGAGCTGGCGGTCCGGACCGACCCCAAATTCAAGGGCTGGAAGCTGACGCCGGAGTTCATCGCCATGACCCGGAAGGTGGTGCCGGTGATGCGCCGGGGCGAGCATTTCGGCAACGCGGGCAGCATCAAGGCCTATCTGGACAAGTGCATGGACCGTGCCGCCAGCCGTCTTGTGGAGAGCGGAGCTGAGAGCGTGGCGGACCGGCTGATCCTGCTGCCGGAGGATATCCCGGTCAGCTATCGGAACTACATCGCGGCGCTGGACGGGCCCGAAACGGCGGATAGGGAAAAGCCCGCCGCTCCGGCGCCGAGCCGGCTGGGGCAGATCCCCCGCAGCGCTATCGCGGATCTCCCCGACCCCTACCGGCCGGACGAGGCCCGGGGCGATGACTTCCCGGAGCGGTGCAGAGCGTCCGTTCTCCGGCTGGAGACGGAATTCGGGACCGCCACGGCCTTCGTGATCTCCCCGGACGGCTACGCCATCACCTGCACCCACGCCATCGCCGAGAAGGGCAACTTCGCCAATCTGGCCCGGAAAAAGCGCCAGGTCCTGTTCCAGGACGGCACCCTGCGAGAGTTCACCATCCGGAACACCCGGCCCGATCTGGACATGGCGCTGATCAAGATCCAGGCGGCCGAGCCGCTGCCCTACCTGAAGCTGGCGCCGGAGGATCGGCGGATCCGCTTCGGCGAGAAGTGCTCCCTGTACGGCTATCCCGTCGGCCGATCCGGCATCATGTATGCGCCAGGCACCGTCTCCACCATGGGGGAGATCCCCGGGGACGGGGAGCTGGGCGAGATCTACTTCTTCTCCGGCAATGCCGCCCATGGCGACTCCGGCGGCCCCATCGTGGCTGACGAGGACGGCTGCGTGATCGGCATCCTCCGGGGAGCCAGAGGGCCTGAGGGTCTCATCGACCACAACAAGGGCAACTACATGAAGCCGGTCAGCTATTTCTGGAAGGAATTTTTGAAATGAGGTCCGACTTTTCCGGCCAAGGGGCGTTATAGCTGTTGAGAAAACTCTTTCAGGAGGTATGTGCCAATGGCAGGAAAAGACTTCGAGCTGGAGAGACTGGCCAACGAGCGGGACGCCGCCCGCCGGGCGGCGGATACCGCGAAATCCAAGCTGGACTCCATCAGCGCCAACAAGGACGGCATCAAGAGCCAGATCGAAGCCGTCAACTACAGAATCGCCGATTTGAAGCGCTCCATCGACAATGAGTACGAGGCGGTGCGGGTCTGCTACCAGGCCCGGAACAAGTACGACGCGGAGAACCACAAGTACCGCGCCCAATCCTTCCGGGAGGCCCTTCAGCGGGAGTATGACATCAAGAAGAGCTACTTCACGAAGATGGACGTGGCCAAGAGCGAGTTCAACGCCGCTCTGTCGGAGTTCCGCAGCGCGAAGGACCGGTTCCAGCGGGCCAGAGACGCCTTCCAGAACAGACTCCAGGCCCTCAAGGCCGCCAACGAGCGGGAGAAGGCCAACTGGAAGGAGAAGCGCTGCAAATGCTGCGGCGGGACGATCCGCTACCGGGCCGAGTGGACCAACGTTCCCGACCTGTGCAAGTCCTGCCAGGAGCGGGAGCGGGCCAAGTGGCACGAGACCAGCTGCCGGAAGTGCGGCAGGACCATCCGCTACCATGAGGACTGGGCCCACATCCCCACGATCTGCAAGGATTGTCGGGCGACGACACGATGAAGGAGAACGGAGGGAAAGAACGATGAGCAGCTATTGGACCACCATCTCTGTCAACGACAAGGAGTGGGCGCGGATCCAGAAATGTGTCCAGGATACGGATAAATACGTGATCCGGCAGCAAGAGCGGGCGGAGCGCCTTCGCCAGGAGGCGGAGCGCCGCCAGGCGCTGCTGGAGGAGATCCGCCAGCAGACCAAGCGCACGGTGGACAGCGCCGTCAAGCTGCTGCAGGGCGACTTCGAAAAGGCGGTGAAGGACCTGTCCGGCACCGCCCGGGAGGCCGCCGGGAAGCAGACGGGCCAGTTCGTCCGGGAGATCGAGGACCTCCGGGCCGACATCAGCGCCACCGGACGGCGGACCGCCGCCGCTGCCGGCCAGATCAGCCGGCTGTCCCAGGAGTTCAACCGAGCCCTGGCGGAGCTGGCGGGCCAGCGGAGCGGCGCCGCGGAGCGCGCGGGCGTGTTCCTGCAGGAGCTGAACGGTCTCTGCGGCCAGATCGAGGGGCTAAACCCCGGGGTGTTTGCCCCGGAGAAGTACCGGGAGCTGGCGCAGATCGTCCGGAACGCCGACGCCGACACCCGCTCGGGCAGCCATCAGGCAGCCTTGATCGCCGCCCAGAACGGCGTGACGAAGGCCTCCGCCCTGCTGGCCGAGCTGATCCTGGCCAACGAGGAGTACGACGCCCTCCTAGCGGAGACGGCCGAAAAGGCCGAGGCCGTCAGGGCGCGCTTTGACGCGCTGAGTCCGGAGATGGAGGGCGTCATCGCCTTCGACCTGGACGGGGAGCCCATGGAGTTTGAATACGACATCGACCACTGGTCCGGCGGCTGCTACGGCCGGCTGCGGGACGAGTTCCGGCAGCTCTATGACCGGGTGGAGGCGGCAAAGAAGACCAAGGTGCCGGCGGCCCGGCTGGAAGCTCTCCGCGGAGAACTGGAGCGGCTGGGCCTCCGCCTGGAGCAGTGCGACGCCGACGCCCGTCAGGAGCTGGCAGGCAGCCTGCGGGCCCAGGAGATCGCCGCCCGGTGGTGCGACTCGCTGCAGGGCAACGACTGGAAGCTGGAGGAGCACGGTTTTGAGGGCGACGACGACCGCAGCCCCTATACCATGACCTATCAGGACGGGGCCGGCAACAAGATCGCCATCATCGTTTCCCCCGACACCTCGGCGGACCAACCCCATATCGTCCTGGAGGCCTTCCCCAAGCAGGAGGCCCACGGCGACGTCATCAAGCGGAACGTCCAGGCCCTGCTGGCGGATGAGGGGATCCGCGTGGAGCGGACCCGGCACATGGAGGACTGTCACCGGAACTCCGACGAGGCCGCCTTCCTCCGCAACGCGTTGCCGAAGGTGCAGGCCCAGGACGCGGCCAGACGGAAAAAGAAATTCGGGACGGCATGATGCGTCCCGGCCCGGGAGAGGGTGAGATACCGTGGCGTACGTAAACAGAAACACGTACAACTCCATGAAGAAAAAGGCCGAGGAGTCCGCCGGCCGGAAGCGGGCCGCCGACAGCGAGGTCAAGCAGGCGGCGGCCAGGCTGAATCAGCTGGGGAGAGAGTCCGCCGGTATGTCCGCGGCTGACCTCCAGCGAATGCAGCGGCAGTTTGACAATGCCAACCGGGCGCTGCAGACGGAGCTGGAGGAGCTCCGGGTGGAGCTGGGACTCCAGTTGGGGCGCCAGGCCGTGGAGACCAGGAAAAGGCTGGACGAGATCCGTCGGATGGCCGAGGGGAACAAGCGGGATCTGGAGGCGGTGAACCGCCAGATCACCGACCTGGAGGCCCATATGAACCGGGAGTTCCAGCGGCTGGCCCGGCAGGTGGAGGACAAGCGGAAGCAGGCCCTGTGCTGCTATGACCGGTATCGGGAGCTGCTGGAGCGGATGCAGGAGCTGGACCCGGAGAAACACGAGCTGCTGTATCCCAACGTGCTGCAGCCCGGGAGCTACGTGCTCCGGACGGGCCTGGGATACGTGCTGGACAACATCCGGCAGGGGAGCTACGAGGCGGCCGTCGGCGTAGCCCAGACCAGGATCCCGGAGACCACCCGGGCGCTGGGCCACCTGGAGTTCTTTGACGGGGCCTACCGGCAGGCCCGGGAGGCGGCGGAGAAGGCTCTCTCCGGCGCCAGGCGGGCGCTGGAGGAACTGGCTGCCGACAAAAAGACCGTGGTGATCGTGGAGGGGGGCGTGGAGTACGACGACGACCACAGAGCCCCCTACTGGGCCAGAGAGCTGTATGAGGAGCTGCGGCAGCGGGTGGAGGAGTGCGAGGCGTCCTTCACCGCCCTGGACGAGGCCCGCGACGCCGAGGGGCTGACCGCCCTGACCGGGGAGCTGCAGGAGATCCGGGAGCAGCTGACCGCCTGCGGGACCGTGGAGGAGAACGAGAGACAGCTCCACTATGAGTGCCGGGAGAGCCTCAGCCGGATCTACGAGGCGCTGGATCGAAACGATCCGGGCCTGTGGAGCCTGGAGGGCGTGTTCACCAACGAGAGTGACCTGCGGGACCCGGTATACATGCTGCTGCGCAGGCCGGAGGGCTATTGTCTGGCCGTGGTCTGCGCCCCGGAGCGGAGCGCCGAGCCCCTGGGAGCCGGAACGGTCCGCTGCTTCTGGCAGGTCTTTGACCGGGGCCGGGGGACGGACGACCCGGTGAAATGCGCCATCCTGCACGCCAACGTGACGGAGATCCTGCTGGAGGCGGGGATCCGGGCCGCCCCGGAGGGGAAAGAGAACATCGCCCCAGCCGACAGCGCGTCCTTTACCCGGCGGGCGGCGGCGGACGAGGCGGCTGCCCGGAGCAGGTGGCTGGATCAGACGAGAAGGGTTATTGGTTTACATAAGAAAGGAGAAACGGCGCATGGGTGAGTGTATCGGTCTGGATTTCGGCACGACGTATTCCGTCGTGGCGCGGCTGAAGGGCGTGGAGCGGAACAAGCAGGGCGAGGTGCGGAAGTACGACACCATCGAGGCGGTGAACTTGGGGGAGGGCGGCAACCAGACCTCCACCGTGGACTCCATCGTGGCGGTTTCTCCTCAGGGCAGAAAAAAATACGGCATTGCCGCCCGCATGAGGACGGCACAGCAGGACTATCAAATCTACAAGGGCTTCAAGATGCTCCTGTCGGAGAAGAACGACAAGGAGGGCCTGCAGCGCCTGAAGGAGAACGGCTTCTCCGGCGTAGAGGAGCCCTACGAGGTGACGAAGTACTTCCTGGAGTCCCTGATCGACTCCTATAAGAGCAGATATCTGTCCCGGGGGGAGACCATTGACAAGCTGGTGGTGGGCGTGCCCGAGGTGTGGTTCAACACCAGCATCAACAGCCGCGGCAAGCTGGAGGCCATCGCCGAGTCCATCGTGGGCAAGGGAAAGGTGCAGCTGGAGAGCGAGCCCAAGCTGGCCTGCACGTACTTTGTGCACACCTACAAGAAGAAAACGGGAGATGACTATTCCGGCCACATTTTGCTGATCGACTACGGCGGCGGCACGCTGGACATCGCGGTCTGCCGGGTGGACAGCCGGAACGGCAGACCGGAGGTCTCCATCGTGTTCAAGACCGGCGCCGGCGCCAACGAGCAGAAGAAGCTGGGCAACGCCGGCATGGCCTTCCTGGAGACGGTGGTCAACAACACGCTGATCCAAAACGGCGTCCGGGAGGCGGACATCCAGCTGAACAACTCCTACTACTCCTGCTTGCACAACGTGGAGTCCCTGCTGATGGTCAGCGGCGACGACGTGCGGGAGGTATACGAGGAGTGCGCCGGCGATCCCGACGAGATCGACGAGGAGTTCTGCAACATCACCTACAACGCCCAGACGTATTCCGTCACGTACGGGACCCTGTCGCAGGCCTATCACCAGGCCATTGAGCCGGTGTTCCGGGAAAAGCTCCGGGAGGTCAAGGAGAAGCTGGAGGAGAAGGGCATCGACTACACCGACGACAAGAGCGATACCTTTCGGATCGCTCTGGTGGGCGGCTTCTGCAACTTCTATCTCACCCAGCAGCAGGTGGAGAAGACGCCGGGCCTGGGCCGCGGCGGTTTGTACGATGACCACCGTTATATGGACTTTGACGCCTACCTGGCCGACGGCAGCGAGCGGGAGAAGGCGGTGGCCTACGGCGCCGCGCTGATGGCCAACGGGGTCATCTCCTCCAAGACCCAGGCCCCCTATTCCCTGTACCTGCTGCCCTTCCGGACGGTGAACGGGAAGAAGGTCCCCTTCGAGGGCGAGGTCTTTGAGGTATTCAACGAGTACGACGAGATCAAGTTCGATGAGCCACGGATGGTGCGGAAGATCAAGCTGGACGAGAAGACCCACCAGCCGTGCCGGGACGCCAAGGGCCGGACCCAGAGCGTGGAGGTCCGGTTCCGGGCTGACAGCATCCCCTTTATCAAGATGCAGGTGGGGCGGGACAGCTTCATCGGTCAGCCGTCCCGGGATCTGATCCTCCCCGGCCAGCGGACTATCAAGATCGGCTTCTCCTTGGACCGGAACTACATCCTGTCGCTCCACGTGTATGATTACGGAGAGAGAGGATTGAATAAGGAGCCCAAGGTCACCGTCCAGAGACTGACCAACATCAACGACCTGCTGGGCGGATTGGCATATACTACGGAGGAGGGATAACATGGAAGCGTTTGAAAGACTGAACAGAAAGCTGAACGCCCTGGCCGGGACGGAGCCCATCGGCGCGGACGATATATTCGAGACGATCTCCCTGTTTCTCGACGGCGTCAACGAATTGTCCGGCAAAAAGGGCGTGGGCGCGTACGGGATCAAGCACGATGAGAAGCAGTATGCCACCAGTTTGCTGAAGACCCTGAACGCGGCGATGCTGTCCTACGAGAGCAACACCGACAGCCTGGCGGGAATCAGCGAGCGGCAGAGGAAAAACTACGAGACCGCCCTGAGCAAGCTGGCGGGCGTAAAGGATGAGCTGACCGCCCTGATGCCCACGCTGGAGAAGCTGGAGAGCACCAGCCGCCAGCTGGAGGGCGAGAGCGCCGCGCTGGAGACGAAGCGGACCCGGGCAGAGGAGCTGGAGCGCTCCATCGCCCGGCTGACGGAGGAGATCACGAAGCTGAACGCCATCTCCATCGAAAACATGGAGAAGGAGGAAAAGGCCCTGGCCGACGACTGTGAGGCGCGGCAGGAGCGGATCTCCGCCCTGGAGGGAAAGCTGGCGGAAGCCAGCGGCCGGGTGGAGGAGCTGACCGCCGCCGAGAAGGAGAAGACGGCGGCGCTGGAAAAGGCGGCCGCGGAGAAGGCAGAGCTGGAGGGATCGCTGGAGCGGCTCATCCGGGAGCTGGCGGAGTACCAGGCCTGGAGGGAGGACTTCCTGGCCAGGCATGAGGAGACCACCCGGACGCTGCGGGAGCACCGTGCCCGGATGGACGCGGTGAAGAACGCCTGGGGCGTCATCAGTCAGCGGCCGGAGCTGCCGGAGATCCTCTCGGTCACCGGCGGCCTGCAGGCCGCCAACCGGCAGATCAACAGCTTTGCGGAGCTGGAGACCTGGTTCCGGGATATGGGTGACGGGCTGGAAAAGGCCCTGTCCGCCTACGCTGAAACCTATAACGCGCTGCTTTCGGCCGTGGAGACGGAGACCAACGGCTGAGAGCGGAAAGGAGTCCACCATGAAGTGTCTGTGCTGCCATAACGAGTTTGACGAGTTTGAGACGGAGTATCGATGCAGCTTCTGCGGCTTTACTAACTTTGATACCCTCGGCTTCGCCCTGGACAGCGACGCCGGGAAGCTTATCAAGGAGTACCGCAAGAGCGCCGATTATCGGAAGAATCTGCTCTCCCGGACAACGGATTTTTCCGTGAAGGCATACCTGAGCAAGTGGGATGACAAGCGAAAAGCCTACGATACCCCGGAGGCGGTGGAGCTGTTTGACAGAAACCTCTTTGGAAGCGATTTCTATGAGAAAACGGTGATCTCACCGGTGGAGGTGTCCCAGCTTGGCGCAGGCGAGGGGAAGGCCCTGGAGATTGGCTACGTCTTCTCCGGAACGCCCAAGAAAATCGTCGCCCACCTGAAGCCGGTCCAGATCGACAAGCCCTGGCGGGTGGGGATGCGGATCGACAGGAATCTCCGCCTCTCTGTCTATGTGGGGGACGTTGCCAGGGATCAGGCGAAGGGGTCGGAGCGCTGCGCGGTATCCGACGGGATCGACCTGGATCTGATCGCCGACTGATCGGTCAGCGGACCGGACAACTGTGTGTGGATGTGAGGAGAGAGCGATGAAGCAATGCCCCAACTGTCAGGGACTTGAGCTGTACGACGATACGGTGGCCCGGTGCCCCCATTGCGGCGCGGCGCTGGTCCCCTATGCCAGACAAAACAGAAGAAGCACGACGGCCCAACCCATTACGCCGAACAGCGGCGCCCAGCGCCGGACCGAGCCGGAGGACCCCGTGTTTGAGAGCCGTGACGGCCGGAAGATCGTCTTCCGCGGCATGGTGGTCAGCATTTCCCCCACGTCCCGCTTTATGGCCCCTCGTTGAAGTGGTTCAACGCGGTGTTCCGGGGTGAGCCCTATCAGCTGGGCAACCCGGTGCATGAGACGGTGATCCGGATCGAGGAGATCAGCCGGTCCAGACTTCCCGACAAAAAGCGGGTCGTGACCTTCTACGGGGAGTTGGGCGAGCTGGACGCCGGCGACGACGTGACCGTCACGGCGGTACAGCACCACGGCAGGCTGGAGGCCCAAGCCATCCGCATCAACGATCTGGAGATGGACGTGCGGGCCCAGGGCCAGATCCCCGGCGGCGTCATGGCCGGTTTGAGCCTCATGGCGGCGGCCCTGATCGTCCTGTTTGTGGCCATGGTGGTGTCCTTCTTCACCTCCGGCGGGATCTGGACGGTGTTCAACGCCCTGGTGGGCGTGACGCTGAGCCTGGCCGGTAAGCTGCTGGTGACGCTGATGCCCCTCATCATTCTGTACGGGGTGTACCGGCTCTTTTTCCACAGGAGATAGGCCATTTTCACACGAGACGAGGTGATTCCGCAGTGGCGAATTACTACGACAACTTCTATAACCGATTCATCGACCACGCCGGGGCCATCGCCCGCCGCCTGTCCGGCGGCTACCTGGACGAGCTGGAGGGCCGCCTTCTGGACTGCGGCGAGGATCGGATCGACATTGGGCCCATGGGCTTCGTCCGCATCCTGCAGTATCGCAGGACCGAGAGCGTGCAAAGCGACCTGGCGCTGATCCGGCGGGGGATGGAGGACTGCGTGGCCTACTGCGCCGGACGGGGCGCGGCCATCGGATATTTCATCGTCTCCCGGGATGGGGAATGCGCCGTCTACCTGGGCGTGGAGGGCACGTCTTCCGGCAAGCTGCAGGACAAGCTGTCCGCCGTGGTGCCGGAGATCGCCTTCCGGCCCGGCTTTCTGCCGAGTGCGGAGCTGGATCGGCTGGCCCGGTACGGCGGCGTCGTCACCGGGGACGTGGAGTGCAGGCAGCCGGTGGCCGACGCGCTTCTGGCGGCCCTGGGGGGCGTGAATGGCATGGTGGCGCTGCTGGCCGTGCCCATGGAGGACCGGGAGGTGAAGGGCTATACCAGCGCCCTGCACCGGCTCCGCCAGACCGCCGAATACCTGTCGGAGAGCGACCAGACCTATTCCTCCCAGACCGGGCGGACGGCCCGGCGGAGCTTCCCCTTCGTGCCGGAGATCGCTGAGACCGCCAAGCGCCTAGCGGACCATTACGGGTCCAGCCGGGAGAGCTTCTGGAAAACCTGCATCTGGTTCGGTTGCCAGCGCCAAGGGGATCTGGCCCCGGTGGGGAGCGCCGTGGCGGCTGCTCTCAGCGCCGCCTCCGGCGGCAGAGCCCGGGTATTCTACACCACCGACAACCCCCTGCGGACGGGAAGCCTTTCTCTGCCCACGGCGGTGTTCGGCGAGCTGACGTATACGGACGGCGCGGCGCTGGAGAAGCCCTCCCTGCTGGCGTACAGTCCCGCCTCCCATCTGGCCAGCGTGATGCAGCTCCCCGCCAATACGGCGCGGGGCTTCGAGGTCATCCAGCTGGAGAAGGACAAGAACAGCCTGCACCTGTTCGACCTCTTCGGCGGCGAAGAGCGGGCGGACAGCATCCGGATCGGCGAGATTGCCGAGACGGGCCAGCCGTACTGCGTGGCCCTGAAGGATATGACGGAGCACCTCCTGGTGACGGGCGCCACCGGCGCCGGCAAGAGCAACTCGGTCAAGATACTGATCAAAGGGGTCCACAGGGCGGGCGTGCCTGTTCTCATCGTGGAGCCCGCCAAGACGGACTATTGGAAAATGGCCGGAGAGATGCGGGGCCTGCGGATCTTCTCCTTCGGTTAGGACGCGGAGCTGCTGCGGCTCAATCCCCTGGTCCCGGAGGAGGGCGTCATCATCGGCAACCACATCGACAGCCTGCTCTACGCCTTTTACGGCGCCTTCGACATGGAGGAGCCCACCCGCCTGGGACTGGACGGCCTGTTGAAGTTTACATACCAGCGATTCGGCTGGGATACGGCGGACGTGGCCTATCACTGCGGCCGCGACTTCCCGCGGATCGCCGACCTGCTGGAATACCTGCCGGAATACTGCCAACATTACCTCCCCTACGGAGACGAGGTGCGGAACAATATCTACGGCTCTCTGGTGAACCGGCTCTCCTCCCTCAACTCCGGCGTGATCGGCCGGACTCTGAACGCCGATCGCTCCGTCACGGGCCGGGAGCTGTGCGACTCGTCGGTTTTGATCGAGCTGAATGATCTCGCCCGGGAGAGTAAGCCGTTTATGGCCATGCTGATCCTCATCAAGGTGGACCAGTACCTACGTCAGAGGGACTCGGCCGATCGGCTGAAGAACCTCATCCTGCTGGAGGAGGCCCACAACATCTTCACCCCCGTGATACCGGGCACGGGCCGGTCCTCCGAGACCCTGGCCAGCCAGTACTTCAGCAACGTGCTCTCCCAAATCAGAGGCTACGGGGCGGGGATACTCATCGCAGATCAGGGCCCTTCCCAGATCAACGAGACGGCCGTTTCCAACACGAAGATCAAGATCGTCCAGGCCACCACCCAGGGCATCGATATGGACCGGATCTCCTTCCCGCTGAACCTGACGGACATTCAGAGGCGGGTATTCCCCACGCTGCCTACCGGCGAGGGGATCGTGGCGGTCCGGGGCAGCCGGGCGGTCACCCACGTGCGGATCGACGCCTTTGAACAGCGGCCGGTGGAGAATTTGGCCTGCCTGCTGTGCCCGGAGCGGGCCTACTGCGACCGCTTCGACACCGTGCGCGCCGCCTCGGTGCCCCGGGCGGCCCTCTACGCCCAGCAGGTCTGCCGGTATGACTTCGATCCGGCGGCGGTGGCCCGGGAGCTGCAGGCCGTAGCCCGCCACCTGGGCTGGCCGAAGGACCAGCAGCTCTGTCTGCTGGGGGCCCTGCTGACCGACAAGGGGCTCGACTTCGGCGAGAAGAAAAAGCGGCGGATCATCGCCCAATACATGGAGCATACGGAGGAATAGTATGGCCGTTTTTCGATGGCTGCGGGAGAGCGGCGGCAAGGAGACCGAGGAGGACGAGAAGAAGCGGAGCCTCCCGGAGACGAAGATCCGCAAAAATGAGGAGACCTCCTCCTCTCAAATCTCGGCGGAGACCTATGAGAAGACCATCGGCCACGTGGCCGAGACCTACGGGGACATCATGCCCGAGGAGCAGCGACTCCGCATCGACATCGAGCGGGAGGAGAAGAAGCCCACGGTGCTGTCCGACACGGAGTACAGCGAGCGCTTCCCCGGGAAGGACCCCAGCGTCCTGGGCCATTACGACAGCGAGGGCCGCATCTACATGCGGGAGGGCTCGCCGGAGGTCATCCGTCACGTCACTACCCACGAGGCCCTTCACCTGACCTCCTACAACGAGCTGGACGACACCGATCCCAGACGGGCGGTGTACCGCTCCGGGATCCGGGAGGCGGTGTATGAAAACGGCAAGCTGACCGAGGACAGCAACCGGGCCCTGAACGAGGGGATCACGGAGCGCTACGCCAGGGAGGAACTGCAGCGCCGGGGCGAAACGGTCGCCTATTGGTCGGTCAACGCCTATCCGGAGGCCCAGCGGAAAGCCTGTGAGCTGGAGAGCCTGGTGGGCCGCCGCACCGTCCAGGAGGCCTATTTCGGCGGCAGGTCGGAGCAGCTGAAGCAGGAGGTGATCCGCCTCAACGGCGGGGACGAGACGGCCTGGGACCGGCTTTCCCGGAACGTGGACGTCCTGGAATACAGCAAGGACCCGGAGAAGATCAGTCGGGCCCGCCTGGAGCTGACGACCCAGCGGGCCGAGATGATCGCCTTCCGGGAGGCGGAGCGGCGTAAGGCCGACGATAAGCTTTGAGAGGGGGCGCAGACATGGACGTGGAAAAATACCTGTATGACCGGGTGGTCGGCGCGCTGCGGGGCGTGCCGCTGGACCGGGACAAACTGCACGCCGGCATCGGCGCCTTCGCCCGGGACAACGGCTTTGCCCAGCTGGCGGGCCGCTTCGGCGACGACGTGATCCGTCAGGTGCTGGACGGCAGCGCCGACGCCGTTTTGGAGGAATTCGGCCCCGGCACCGGGCTCTATTTTACCCACTATCAGCTGATCGAGGACGTCCGACTGCTCAACAACCGCACCCTGGAGCTGGCGGACGACCGGCGCCGGACCGGAAGCGTGGAGCCGGGCCTGATAGAGCAGGCGGAGAGGGAATTCAACGAAAAAATGGCGGAGATCAGCCGGGCGGCGGGGCTTTTCCCCATGCTGACCGTCCAGATCTCCGAGATCGTGTCCAATATCGATTACGCCAGGGGGACCACGGACCTGATGGGTCAGCGGCTCAGCGACCTGGCCGGAGGAAAGCGATGAGCAGGGTGAGACTGCACAACCTGGTGATGCAGACCACCGCCCTGGGCCCCGGGACCAGGCTGGCCATCTGGCTTCAGGGCTGTCTGCGCCGGTGTCCCGGCTGCATGTCACCCGCCTCCCGCCCCCTGGAGGGCGGCAGCGAGTGGGAGCTGGAGGACTTGATCGAAACGGTGTGCCGGGCACAGGGGATCGAGGGGATCACCGTCAGCGGCGGCGAGCCCTTTCTCCAGCCCGAGGCCCTGCACGGCCTGCTGAAGGCCGTCCGTCAGCGGACGGAGCTGGGCGTAATCATCTATACCGGCAACACCCTGGCCGAGCTTCGCCGGACGGGGGACCCCAGGATCCTGGAGATCGTGGATTCCCTGGCGGATCTGATCATCGACGGGGAATATGTGGACGAGCTGAACGACGGCGGCAGCCTGAAGGGGTCCAGCAACCAGAAAGTTCACTTCCTCACGGAGCGGTACCTGCCCTTCCGGCAGCTGTATGAGGGAAAGAGCCGTGACGTCCAGGTTTTCATCACCGGAAAAGACGCGTTCTTCGTGGGGATCCCCTACCGGGAGACCCTGGAGAGCTGGAAGGAGGCCGCCAGCCGCCTGGCGGAGGAGACCGGGGAGGACCGAAAAGCGTAGAACGGTCCGACAAAACCGGCATTTGTGCGTTGTAATGTGTGGAGAGAGGCAAGAGACAGATGAGGTTTGGTGATCTTGAGACGCTGCGCCTGATGGAACGGGCGCTGGCGGAAGGGGACGAGGCCGTATATGATCAGCTGTGCAGGATCATATACGACGACGCCGGGATGCTGATCCGGGTCCTTGACCGCCGTCTGCACCGTGAGGATGCGGAGGATATCCTGCAGAATACGGTCTGTAAGGTCATCGTGAACCTGCCTCGGTTTTACCAGCAGTCGGCGGAGAAATCCACCCAGGAGAGGAACGCCTGGCTGCGGCGGATCGTGGAAAACGAGAGAAACGACTATTACCGCTCCGTCAAGCGGACCCGGAAAAACGATACCGTGGAATATAACGACGAGCTGGACCGGCAGTATACGGAGGACGACTTCGTCCGCCGTCTGGCTGCCCGGGACGCCCTGCTGGACGCCATGAAAACGGCCTTCGCCATCGACACGGCGCCGGAGAGGCTCATCGCATTTGTCTATAACCGGCTGCTGGGCGCCCTGCAGGGCAGCAACGGCTCCCCCAAGGGGATCGTGGCGGAGTTCAGCGGGGTATCCCTGGCGGTGGCCTATCACCGCATGGTGCTGGATCTGTCGGATACGCTGGAATGCGACATTCCGGCCGGTGTTCTGGCGCCGCTCCGGGAAAAGGTGGAGGCCAGCCCCGACAAGCCCTTTGCGCTGACGCCCCGCACCATCACGGACAGCAGCAACTGGATCGTATCAAAAATGAAGGAGCATCAGGAGAATGGCTAATAAGAAAACTGACACGCCCGCCCGCCCCGCTGGCGGCGAAGGCGGCCACATCTCCTATGAGGAGATGGCGGACTACGTGTTCTCTGACGGCCGCCGCAGCGATTTTATAAAAACTGCCGCCCGGATCAACCGCCACGTGGCCTCGTGCCCGGTGTGCGGGGAGCTGTACCGGACGCTGATGGCCCTGCGGGACCGGGCGGAGGAATACGCCGCCGTGGAAACGGTGGAGGAGAAGCTCCTGACCCGTCTGTTCCGGGCGTTGCTGATCACGGAGCCGGGGGAGGCGGCGGAGGCCCTGCTGGAGGACTGCAGGCGCTTCAAGCTGTGGCTTTCCTTCCGGGTGAAGAACCTGCAGGAGCTGGCCGGGGACGCCGCCTCGGGCTTTACCTACCCCCGGCTGGTGACGGTCATGCGCTCCGACACCGGCCCCGATGGGGTGGAGAAGACCGAGAGCGTGATCCGCTCCAGCCTGTTTGACCGGCAGAAAAACCGGGTCAGCATCGGCCTGGACGGCACGCTGTCCCTCTATTTCGACTCGGCGGAGTATGCCGCCGGCAGCCGCGTTCTCATCCTGCCGGATGACAGCGACGCGGACCCCCGGATGATTGAGCTGGTGCGGTATGACGACTCCATCTGCTACGTGCGGTTCGAGGACATCCGCCCCGGCAAGTACACGGTGATGGTGGAGCGGTGACACCCCGCATCCGGAAGAAACGGAACACAGGAGGACGAGAGAATGAACTGTCCCAACTGCGGCGCACAGCTCGCTGAGTTGCGCTGTGACCGCTGCGGCTTTGCTATCAAGAAGGACCCCGTCATTTCCCTGGGGGCGCCGGAGAGCGGCGCGCTGAGTGACCTGGCGGCCTTTATCCGGGAAAAGGACGCGGCGGCCCGTACGCTTGCCGAAAGGGCAAACAAACAGACGGCGACCAACTCGTCTTCTACCCGGAACGGGATACAGCCCTATCAGGAGACCGACCACTACCGCCGGCTGCGGGAGCGGTATTCGTGGGACGACTCCAAGCGGACCGTGCGGAGGACCACCCCGGCGAAGAAGACGGAGAAGGCGCCGCCCGTCAGCGAAAAGCGGTCGACGCCTCGCCCGGCCGCTGACCTGCCGAAAACCTGCCGGATCAGGCGGGACGGCGTGGTGAAAGGTTTACATAACGGCGACATCGTGCGTGTGATACAGGATGACGGCGCGATGGCAATCTACGAGAAAAACGACACGGAAGCTGGCTTGATCGATCTCGGCGCGGTACCCACCCGAGTGCTGGAGGAGATCTCCGACTACGTGCATAGGGCGAGTGTTCCGAACGACGTGAACTGACGGCGTTTCCGCGGGCGAAAGAGAGAACACAGGAGGGTGAGAGAATGAAGTGTCCCAAATGCGGCGCGCAGCTCACGGAGCTGCGCTGTGACCGCTGCGGCTTCGATAGTAAGAAAAACCCCATCATTTTCCTGGGCAAGCCGGACAGCAAGGTGCTGAAGGATCTGGCTGACTTTATCCGGGAAAAGGAGAAAACGCTGTTCCAGCCGAATACCCGGCATGGCATCCTTCTCACGGACCGGGCCTATGACCTGTACCGGGGCGACGAGGTGACGGTGATCCGGGACGACGGGGAGACGGTGGCCTATTGGTACGACAAGGTGCAGGGGAAGATCCCCACCCGGCGGCTGAAGGAGATCTCCGTCCCCTTCGGCAAGACCGCATCGGGGCTGTTCGTGCTGCCGGAGGACTGGGAGAACGTGGAGCGCGAGCGCCCTGCGAAGTCCGCGCCCACGCCAACGCCGAAGCCGCCTGTGACGATGCCCACGCACAAACCGACGCCCAAACCGACGACGAAGCCGACCACTCCGACGCCCAAGCCTGCTCCGGAGCCGACCGCCGGCACCGAGTTTACGGTGTATCGCAGCCCCGCCGCGGGCTGGCTGAAAAAGCCGTATCAGATCCGCGTGACCTGGGCGGATGGGAAGATGGTGGAGTATTGCGGCGACCAGACCAGCGGAAATAATCTCCATCGGGTCGCCGCCTCGTATCTGGAGGCCATCTCGGATTACGCCCACGATCCCGCCCAGCGGGAGGAGAAGGCCCGTCGGATGAAGAAGGAGTATTTGGAGCAGATGACTCCGGCTCCGAAACCTGCACCAACGCCGAAACCGGCACCGACGCCTGTCAAGCCTACGCCGAAGCCGACCACGCCCGCGCCGAAGCCTGTGACGCCTACGCCGAAGCCCACGATACCGAAGCCTGCACCTACGCCGACGCCTTCCAAACCGCCGGTGATCACCATTACCCCCACTGTCGACAGGGTGAATAAGGAGTCGGCCAGACGGTTACGGCGGGGATATACCGTGCTGCCCATCTATCTGGCGCTGACGGCTCTGTTTGTCCTCATGGTATTCTGCAGCGGCGGGACCCAGTGGGTCATGGGCCACGCCTGGGCGGTGCTGCCGGCGATCCTGCTGGTGGGCCTGTCCCGTACAGTCATCGCCAACATCGGCGGCTGGCTGGGAAACGACGGGTGGGGCGTCTGGAATATCCTGCGCCTGACCGGTGTTTTTGCCGCGGTCATAACGGGCGGTATCGCTCTGATGAGCGGGGAGCCGGTGGGCAACGCTTTCGGCAGCGCCGTATTGAACCGGGCCTCCATCTGCCTGTTTATCGGCGGCCTGGCGCTGATGCTGATCGGCGCGGCTGGGGAGCTGTGGCAGCTTCTGAACAAGGCGGACAAGCGTCTGCAGAGCGGCTGGCGCTCCTGGCTGCTGGCGCCTGTTTGCCTCGGCACCATGATCGGCGCCGTTCTCGGTCCGGCCTGGTCGGAGATCAAATATCAGGCCTTTGACCGGCTGGTGACGGGCCAAACCATTACCCTGGGTGCCTACGAGCAGGACGGCGACTCCGCCAACGGGGCGGAGGCGATCTCCTGGTATGTCAAGTCCGTGGAGGACGGGCGGGCGCTGCTGGTGTGCCAGCAGGCCCTGGAGGCGCTGCCCTACAACGAGGGCGGCGCGGACAACTCCTGGACCGACAGCAACATCCGCGCCTGGCTCAATGGGGAGTTCTGCGACACGGCTTTTTCCACTGACGAGCAGGCCGTGATCCGGCAGACGGAGCTGACCACTTATCGCCTCAGTGACCGGGATGGCCACACCGTGGGGGAGAAGGACGGCACCAGCGAGGTCACGACGGACAAGCTGTTCATTGAGGACATGTCCGCCTATCGGCTGACGAACGTGGCGCCCATGTCCGCCGTGGCGGAAGTGGGGATTACCTCTACAAATGCATACCAGAACGACGGCGTTGCCGTCCGCTGGATAAGAAGTCCCTTTGGCGAGGCCAGAAGCTGGGGTGTCGGCTACGATCCGGAGCGGGGCAGGGAGATCTACTACAACTGCGACTCCGCAGTTGTCGCGCTGGTCCAGCCCGCCATGTACGTGGACCTGAACGCCTACCGCGCCCTGCGGCGGCAGGCGAAGACCACGGAGGACGCCGCCGCCTACTACACCGCCCAGCGGGAGACGCTGGAGCGGGGCATGGCCGATGGCTCCTACACACAGGTGGTCCCCACGCGCTCCGGCGTATACTGCCTGGCCTCCGACGGGACGGTCACGGCGCTGGGCGTCGGCTACGGCAGCGCGGACGCCGCCGAGGAATACGCCTCCTGGAGCGGCGTGACCTCCATCTGCGATCCGGGCCAGGGTTCGAATGCGGTCATCGCCCTGACGGCGGGCGGCTCGCCGCTGGTGGGCGGCGAGGGCGCCGGCGATATTGATATCGGCGACTGGACCGGCATGAAGGCGCTGACCACGCCCGGCTTCGGAAGCGTGCTGGGCGTGTGCGACGACGGTACCGTGCGCTCCAACGCCGGTTATACCGACGACGCGGGATTCCTTCTCAACCGGGACGGACAGCGCATGAACGGCATCGTCAAGGTGGCGGCTGCCCAGGTCAAGGATCTGGCGATCTTTGCGCTGACGGAGCGGGGGACTGTCGACCTGGCGTGGAATGTTTACACGTATTACCGCGGCCAATGGAGCCAGCCGTTCTTGAACTGGACAGAGCTGCGGGATATCTCTGTCTGCAGCGATCATACGGACGTCTTCGGCTTGACCCGGGACGGCCGGGTGCTGTACGGCGGCGTGGTAGGTGACGACGGGAAGAACCTCTTTGACGAGGACTCCCTCTCTGCCTGGCAGAGCGTGACCGCCATCTCCGCCGGCGCCAGCCATCTGGCGGCCCTGCGGTCCGACGGGACAGTGCTGGCGGCGGGCGACAACACCTGCGGCCAGTGCGACGTGTCGGGCTGGACTGATATCGTCCGGGTGGAGGCCGTGGGCAACACCACCGTGGGCTACGCCTCGGACGGCACGATCCGCCTGGCCGGCTATAACTATCTGGCCAGCAAGGCCGCCGAGTCGGCGGCCCAGTAAAAACGACGTCTCCCGCGACCCGGATTTTCCGGGCCGCGGGAGTCTTCCGCATTCCGACGTATCGGTGATGTATTTAGTGGAAAGGAGCATCCCCATGGAGCTGTTTGATCTGGTCCGCTGCGGCGGCTACGTGGTGCCTGTCCGGGACGGCCGCCACCTGGTCCAGGATCAGGACGACCCCCTCCGCGCCCGGTTCGTGACCGACCACGGCAGGACCGTTCTCCAGGAGGTCCGCTACCGGGGCGAGCGGCAGGAGAAGACGTACCACGCCTACGTGGAGCGGCCCTTCCGGGGCGTGATCGTGGGCTATCGGGACATCCTGCTCCGGGCCGTTCTCCTGGCGGACGTGGAGGAGACCGACGGACCGCTGATCCCCCGGGTGTCCCGGGTGGAGGAGGAATACGCCCACTGCGCCGTGGTCTACTATGCCAACTGCCGCAAGCACTACGTACCTGTGGAGCACATTCTGGAGGTGGAGGAGCGCCCATGAGGATGAGCGAGACCTGCGCGCGCTGCCTGTACGACCGGGAGAGGGAAAAGACGGATCACCCGGCCTATCTGGCGGAGGTCCGGCGGATCATCGACGGCCGGGCCCCGGGGGATACCGCCCCCTATCTGTCCGCCCGGTTCCTGGAGGTCTACCGGCGGTATTTCGGCAGCACCGCGAGCTACCGGGAGATCAAGCGGAAGTACAACGACCTGGTCCTCTCTATGGAGGAAGCTCTCCGGGCCGGGATCGAAGGGGCCGCCGATCCCCTGGCCACCGCCTTCGCCTATGCCCGGATCGGCAACTATATCGACTTCGGCGCCCTGCGCAGCGTGGACGAGGGCGCGTTTTTGGCCCTCTTTGAGACCGCGTCGCTGACGAAGCGGGATCAGGCGGCCTGGGAGTCTTTTCTTGCAAGCTGTGTAAAGGGAAAACGCTTTCTGCTGATCGCGGATAACTGCGGCGAGATCGTCCTGGACAAGCTGTTCATCGAACAGCTGAAGAAGCGGTTTCCCCATCTGAGCGCGGCGGTCATGGTCCGGGGCGGCGAGGTGCTCAACGACGCCACCGCCGAGGACGCGGCGTACGCGGGCCTGGGCGACGTGGCGCAGGTGATCCCCAGCGGCACCGCCATCCCCGGAACGGTCTACCGCCTGCTGTCGGAGGAGGCAAAAGCCGCCATCGACAGCGCCGATATCATCCTGGCCAAGGGCCAGGGGAACTACGAATCCCTCTGCGGTCAGGGGCGGCGGATCTTTTACGCCTTCCTCTGCAAGTGCGATCTGTTCACGGAGCGCTTCGGCGTGCCCCGGTTCACGGGGATGCTTTTGGAGGAGAGAGAATGACAGTGAATGCTATGACGCCGGATATGTGTGTTCCGTGCGGAGACGGGCTGGTCAATCTCCGGGTCGGCGCGATTATCCGAAGGGACGGCCAGTTCCTGATGGTGGGCAACGACAGGGCGGACTACCTCTACTCTGTGGGCGGCCGCATCAAATTCGGCGAAACCGCCGAGGAGGCCGTAGTCCGGGAGGTCCTGGAGGAGACCGGCACCAGGATGGAAGTGGACCGGTTGGCCTTTGTCCACGAGAACTACTTCTACGGCGATATGCCCGGCAACCTGGGAAAGCTGATCTATGAGGTCTGCTTCTACTATTTGATGGATGTGCCCGCCGGTTTTGCCCCTGTGGAAGCGAGCTTTGCCGGGGATGGCGCGCTGGAGCACCTCCGCTGGATGACGCCGGACACGCCGCAGAGGTATTATCCCGAATTCTTCCGGACGGAGCTTTCGAATATCGGACCGGAGGTCCGGTACTTTGTGAATGACGAGCGGAAAAGAAAGGGAGAGGACATAGAACCGGACTTGATCGCATACTGCGGCGTGGACTGCGCGGCGTGTCCCGACTATGCCGGGAAAAAGTGCCCCGGCTGCCGGCAGACGGAGTGGGGGGACGACCCCTGCCCGCCGGTGGCCTGCTGCCGGGAAAAGGGGATCATCTTCTGCGGCAAATGCTCCGACTTTCCCTGCCGGATGATGCGGGAGTTCTACGAGGAGTCCGACAGCCACCGGCAGGCCTATGAGCGGATGCGGGCCCTGTCGGCGGAGGGCAACGAAAGGAATTGACCCATGAACAGGGAAAAAATGATCGACAGCATGGAGACGGACCGGCTGGTCCTGTTTCCCTATACGGCGGAGAATCTGGCCCTTTTCAACACGGATCTGGCGGGCTTTGAGCGGACCTTCGGCGTCACGTACCGGGGCGAGGAGCTGGATCACCTGCTGACGGGTTTTTTGAAAAAGCTGGAGCGGGAGATCGCCGACGACCCGGAGAACTATCTTTTCTTCACCGAATTTCTCCTGGTGCTGAAGGAGAACGACCATATCATCGGCTCCATCGACTACAAATACGTGCCCCGGGACGGCGTGACGGAGGTGGGTTACGGGCTGAACCCCCGCTACGAGGGCCACGGGTACATGACCGAGGCGCTGACCGCCCTCCTGGACCTGGGGAAGAAGCTGGGCGTCAGGAAGGTCCTGGCGGACACCCTGCCGGATAACGTCAAATCCCGGAACGTGCTGAAACGGTGCGGCTTCCGTTTCCTCCGTGAAGATGGTAATCTGTGGTGGGAAGCCGTGCTGGGTGAGTCGGATTGAGGCACACGGAAGTGAGGTTTACATAATGATCGGACTGATTCTCATCGGCGCCGTGTTCCTGGCGCTGCTGGAGCTGAACAAGAACAGCGTGCTAGGCTGGGTGCTGGTACTGGCCGCCATGGCCGGCTTCCTGTTCCTGCGCCGCGTGGCGCTGGCGGACAAGGCCTGGTACGTGAAGGGCCTGGGCTGGCTGGGCCTCATCGCCGTGCTGACGGCGGTGCTGGTCTTCACCCAGGGGCCCCAACTCCGCCGCAGCGCGGTGGAGGGGAAGGACCCGGCCGTGACGGAGATCGTCACCGTGGCCCAGGGCCAGCTCACCGGCCTCACCACGGCGGACGGCGCCGTGGAGGTCTATACCGGCATCCCCTATGCCAAGCCCCCGGTGGGGGAGCTGCGGTGGCGGGAGCCCCAGGACCCCGAGCCCTGGGAGGGCGTGCTGGCGGCGGATCACTTCGCCCCCATGAGCATGCAGCCAAGTAACGGCGCCATCTACGGCTCCCTGGCCGACATCATCGGCTACCACGACTATAAGATCACCACGAAGGACAACTTCCGGGACGTGATGAGCGAGGACTCCCTCTATCTCAACATCTGGAAGCCCGCCGGGACCGTCAAGGACGCCCCGGTGCTGGTGTATATCCACGGCGGCTCGCTGATGACCGGCCAGCCCTGGTACGCCGATTACAGCGGCGAGGGCCTGGCCCGTGGCGGCGTCGTGGTGGTGAACATGGGCTACCGCCTGGGCGTGTTCGGCTTCTTTGCCGACCCTGAGCTGGCGGCCGAGTCCCCCACCGGCGCCACCGGTAACTACGGCCTGCTGGATCAGATCAAGGCCCTGGAGTGGGTCCGCGACAATATCGCGGCCTTTGGCGGCGACCCGGACAACGTGACCGTGGCCGGCGAGTCGGCGGGCAGCGCCTGCGTCACCGCCCTGTGCACCTCGCCCCTGGCAAAGGGCCTCTTCCGCCGGGCCGTCGGCGAGAGCAGCACCACCACCGCGCCCCAGCCGGCCCACTCTTACCGCTCCCTGGAGGAGGCCTATCAGACCGGCGCGGCCACCCGGGAGCAGTTCGGCGCCCAGTCCATCGCGGACCTGCGGGCCGTCCCCGCGGAGAAGCTGGTGTCCGCCACCAACCAGCACCACCACATCACCGTGGACGGTTACGTCCTCACCGAGTCGCCCTATGAGTCCTACCGCAAGGGCGTCCACAACGAGGAGGCTATCCTCCACGGCTACAACCTGACCGAGAGCGCCCTCTTCACCCTCTTTGACAACGCCAATCTGAAGAACTACGAGAAGAAGGTCCGCTCCTACTTCGGCGAGTACGCCGACCAGGTGCTGGCCCTGTATCCCGCCTCCACCGACGCCGAGGCCAAGGCCCAGTGGATCGATATTTACTCCGCCGTCTTCTTCAACCACGGCCACTACTGCTGGACCCGCCAGGCCCTGGCAAACGGCGAGCCGGCCTACGAGTACTTCTTCACCAAGTCCAACCGCCGCCTGGGCGGCAACCACGGCGGGGAAGAGGTGTACTTCTACGGCAACATCCCCGCCGGCTCCAGGCTCTACGACGAGTCCGACCGGGCGCTGGGGCAGATCATGCACGCCTATTTCCGCAACTTTATCGCCTCCGGCGACCCCAACGGCGGCGGTCTGCCGATGTGGAACGCAGTGACGGACCCCGCGAAGATCTTCGAGCTGGGCGAGAACGTGGGGGAAACCGACGAACGCTGGATCGCCCTCTACGCCATCCTGGACGAAATGCAGGGCTGGACGGACTGAAGGGAAAATAGATGCGCGGCGGCCGAAGCGATTCGGCCGCCGCGCTTTTTTCGATATAGGGGGCGCGGCTGGCATACAATGCCGGAGGAGCGATGCGGCGTTACCGCGGAGGCGCGACTTACACATGATTCACCCCGGGAAGAAGGAGCCGGGCCCCTTGCCTTGACAAAGGTGGGACAGCAGGATATAATCAAATAATCGAATTTTATTTCACAAAAAACGGTGTATTATGGACTAACATTGAACTAACGAGAACTTTTTTGAAGAATTCAAATCATAACCGACAGGCCGCAGGCAACCGCGTGAAAGGAGGCGGACGGACGCTTGGCCCGGTTTTTGCGAGTTCTTTTCTGTTGCGATAAGGAGCGCATAGACCCATGTTTCCCAATTTGTTTGACTTGACGCCGCAGGCAGGGCTTCTGGGCGTGTGGCGGCTGGCCCGGCACAGGGGCTACCGGTTTTTCGGCTGTCTGGCGGAGAGAACGGAACGTTTCTGGCTGGGGCGCGGCTACTTTCCACTTCTGCTGGGGGTGCTGATTCTGGCGCTGGCGGCGGACCGGCAGGTGGCCGGGGCGGCGGTGCTGGGAGGCGTGGCCGCCTGGTTTATGGCGCTGTGTCCGGACTTCCTGGCATCGGTATGCCCCGTCACCCTGTCGATCCTGCTGGCGGCGCCGGAGTACGAGGATCTGACGGTATTTCTGTCGTGTCTGCCGCTGCTGTACGTTTTTATCGCGACGATGATTCTGCATGCTTTCGTCTGGCCGGTGACGCTCCGGCTGGGTACCAGCTGGTACGGCCTGGCGCTGGTGTCCGTCGCCACGGTGCTGAGCGGCTGCGATGTGCTCCCGCTCAGCAGCCGCACCGCGCCGATGACCCTGTACTACACCCTGGGGCTTGGCCCGGGGATGCTGGTGCTGTATGTCTGTTTCCGCTCTCAGATGGCGGCGCGGAAGAAGTACGACCCCCAGGACCGCTTTGCACAGATCTTTTTGACAGTGGGGCTGGGGATGGCCGCCGTAGTGGCGGCGCTGTGCCTGCGCCGGTGGGAGGATTTTACGGCGCTGGGCGGTGCGGTACCGGAGTTCCGGTGCCGCAATTTCTGCGCCACCGTGTTGCTGACCACCCTGCCTGCCGCTTTTTATCTGATCCGCCGCAGCCGCTGGTACGCGGTGGCCGTCGCCCTGTTGGCCGTGGCGATGCTCTTTACCGGGAGCCGCAGCGCACTGATGTTTGGCGCCGTGCTGCTGGTGCTGGGTTGTATCTATCTGGTGCGATTTCGGACGATCTCACCCGGCGGCATGTCCGTTGTGTTGGTGGCGGGCGTGGTGTTTATGCTGTGCTTCGGTCTGGAGGCCATCGGCGTTTTGTATCACGACCGCCTGGTGGGCGGTTACCTGATTCAGGACGATGAGGCGCGCTGGGCGCTGCTGGCCCAAGCTGCAACGGACTTCCTGGAGCACCCTGCCTTCGGCGTTGGCCTGGGCAATACCGCCAATAGCGACCTGTTTACCGGCGTGCCGGGCAGCATGTTCTTCTACCACAATCTGCCGGCCCAAGTCGCCGGAAGCATGGGCGTTCTGGGAGTGGCTGCGTACAGCCGGCTGATCGGCGACAGATTTGCCCTGCTGTGGCGGGGAAGACGGGATCCCTTCGTGACCATGCTGGCCATGAGCTATCTGGGCATGTTGCTGATATCCATGACCAACCCCGGAGAGCTCTGTCCCTTTCCCAACGCCGCCATGATGGTGATGCTTTTTGCGATGGCGGAGGACGCCGTGGGCGATGTGGCCATCCCGGTGAAGCAGATGCTGCCGGGCAGGTGCCTGCGCCCTTCGGCTGATACCACGCTCAACGAATAGGTCTCCGATATAGCAAAAGGGCTCCGCAGCTACGGCTGCGGAGCCCTTTTGCGCAAAAAGTTCCAAATAAAAAAGCAAACCCCCTTGACAAAACAAGGCAGGTTTGGTAGAATAAAGCGCTTATGTTCGGATAGTGGACCTATAGCCCCTTTTAACTATCTATATGATAACACCTTACCCCGCAAAATACAAGTGTGACAGCCGTGAAACAGACAACAAACCCGTGTGTGTCAAACCGGTAAAACGGCTGCCCGCAGACGATTTCCCCTGACAATAAGCGAGAAGAAAGGCGTGAGTATTGAAGATGGCCAAGGACAAGTACTACGGCAAGACCCTGCGCAAGAACTTCGCCAGGCACGAAGAGGTCATGGCGATGCCCAACCTGCTGGAGATCCAGAAGAAGTCCTACAACTGGTTCCTGGAGACCGGCCTTCACGAGGTGTTTGCGGACGTGGCCGCCATTACCGACTATGCCGGCAACCTGGAGCTGAGCTTCATCGATTACAGCATGGACGAGGCGCCCAAGTATTCGGTGGAGGAGTGCAAGGCCCGTGACGCCACGTACGCCGCTCCCATGAAGGTGGGCGTACGGCTCCACAACAAGGAGACCGGCGAGATCAAGGAGCAGGAGATCTTCATGGGCGACTTCCCCTTGATGACCCAGTCCGGCACCTTTGTGATCAACGGCGCCGAGCGCGTAGTGGTCTCCCAGATCGTCCGCAGCCCCGGCATCTACTACGGCAAGGAGATCGACCTGAAGACCGACCTGCCTCTGATGACCTCCACGGTGATCCCCTACCGGGGCGCCTGGCTGGAGTATGAGACCGACACCAGCGAGGTGTTCTGGGTCCGGATCGACAAGAACCGCAAGCTGCCCATCACCTGCCTGATCCGCGCCCTGGGCTTGAAGACCGACGCGGAGATCCTGGAGCGCTTCGGCGACGATCCGCGGATCGTGGTGACCCTGGAGAAGGATACCTGCAAGACCTATGAGGAGGCCCTGCTGGAGATCTACCGGAAGCTGCGTCCCGGCGAGCCTCCCACGGTGGACACCGCCCAGACCCTGCTGCAGAATCTGTTCTTCGATCCCCGGCGCTATGATCTGAGCACCGTGGGCCGCTACAAGTTCAACAAGAAGCTGTGCCTGTGGCAGCGCGCCCGGGGCCAGAAGCTGGCCGTGCCCGTAGCCGATCCCGCCACCGGCGAGATCCTCTTTGACGCCGGCCACGTCCTCACCGGTGACGAGTGCCGCGAGCTGGACGCCATCGGCGTGGCGGAGATCTCCGTGAAGCTGGACAACGGCGGCACGCTGAAGATCTTTACCAACCGCATGTGCGACATGAGCCGCTATGTGGATTTTGACCCGCTGAAGGAGTGCGGCATCAAGGAGCGCGTCCGCTACGACGTGCTGCAGGAGCTCAAGAGCCAGTACGAGGGCGAGGACCTCATCGAGTACTGCAAGCTCCACGCCGACGACCTGGTGCCCAAGCACATCATCATCGACGATATCTTGGGCTCCATCAACTATATGAACGCCCTGGCCCACGGCCTGGTCACCAAGGACGACATCGATCACCTGGGCAATCGCCGCCTGCGCTGCGTGGGCGAGCTGCTGCAGAACCAGTTCCGCATCGGCTTCAGCCGTATGGAGCGGGTCATCCGTGAGCGCATGACCATCCAGGATCTGGACATCGTCACGCCCCAGAGCCTCATCAACATCCGGCCCGTCACCGCGGCCATCAAGGAGTTCTTCGGCTCCAGCCCCCTGAGCCAGTTTATGGACCAGACCAACCCCCTGGCCGAGCTGACCCACAAGCGCCGCCTCAGCGCCCTGGGCCCCGGCGGTCTGAGCCGGGAGCGGGCCAACATGGAGGTCCGCGACGTCCACTACAGCCACTATGGCCGCATGTGCCCCATTGAAACCCCCGAAGGTCCCAACATCGGCCTGATCTCCTATCTGGCCACCTACGCCCGGGTCAACGAGTACGGCTTCATCGAGGCTCCCTTCCGGGCCGTGGACCACGAGACCTGCCGCGTCAGCGACGAGGTCACCTACATGACCGCCGACGTGGAGGATCAGTACGTGGTGGGCCAGGCCGCCGAGCCCGTGGATGAGAACGGCTGCCTGACCAATAAGCGTATCACCTGCCGCCACCGCGACGAGATCGTGGAGGTGGAGCGTGAGTACGTGGACTATATCGATATCTCCCCCCGGATGATGGTCTCCATCGCCACGGCCATGATCCCCTTCCTACCCAACGACGACGCCAACCGCGCGCTGATGGGCGCCAACATGCAGCGCCAGGCCGTGCCTCTGCTGAAGCCGGAGGCTCCTATCGTGGGCACCGGCATGGAGCATAAGATCTGCCTGGACTCCGAGGTGGCCGTGCTGGCCGAGGGCGACGGCGTCGTCACCAAGGTGGACGCCACCAATGTCTCCGTCCGGTATGACGACGGCGAGACCAAGGACTATAAGCTCATCAAGTTCCTCCGCTCCAACCACGGCACCTGCATCAACCAGAAGCCCATCGTGGCGGTGGGCGAGCGGGTCCACGGCGGCGAGGATCCCACCGTCCTGGCGGACGGTCCCGCCACCGATCAGGGCGAGATCGCCCTGGGCCGCAACATCCTGGTGGGCTTCATGACCTGGGAGGGCTACAACTACGAGGACGCCGTGCTGCTGAACGAGCGGCTGGTGAAGGAGGACGTCTATACCTCCATCCACATCGAGGAGTATGAGACCGACGCCCGGGATACCAAGCTGGGCAAGGAAGAGATCACCCGGGATATCCCCAACGTGGGCGAGGACGCCCTAAAGGATCTGGACGAGCGCGGCATCATCCGCGTGGGCGCCGAGGTCCACGCCGGCGACATCCTGGTGGGCAAGGTCACCCCCAAGGGCGAGACCGATCTGACCGCCGAGGAGCGCCTGCTCCGGGCCATCTTTGGTGAGAAGGCCCGCGAGGTCCGCGACACCTCCCTGAAGGTGCCTCACGGCGAGAGCGGCATCGTGGTGGACGCCCGGGTCTTCACCCGGGAGAACGGCGATGAGCTGAGCCCCGGCGTGAACCAGGTGGTCCGGGTCTATATCGCCCAGCGCCGCAAGATCCAGGTGGGCGACAAGATGGCCGGCCGCCACGGCAACAAGGGCGTCGTCTCCCGGGTCCTGCCCCAGGAGGATATGCCCTTCCTGCCCGACGGCACCCCGCTGGACATCGTGCTGAACCCCCTGGGCGTGCCCTCCCGTATGAACATCGGCCAGGTGCTGGAGGTCCATCTGGGCTATGCCGCCAAGACCCTGGGCTGGAAGGTGGCCACCCCTATCTTCGACGGCGCCACCGACAAGGATATCAACGACGCCCTGGCTCAGGCCGGCCTGAACCCCGAGGGCAAGAGCTGGCTCTATGACGGCCGCACCGGCGAGCGGTTCGACAACCCCGTCACCGTGGGTTACGTGTACTTCCTGAAGCTGCACCACCTGGTGGATGACAAGATCCACGCCCGTTCCACCGGCCCCTACTCCCTGGTCACCCAGCAGCCGCTGGGCGGCAAGGCCCAGTTCGGCGGCCAGCGCTTCGGCGAGATGGAGGTGTGGGCTCTGGAGGCCTACGGCGCCTCCTACACCCTGCAGGAGATCCTGACCGTCAAGTCCGACGACGTGACGGGCCGTGTCCGCACCTACGAGGCCATCGTCAAGGGCCACAACGTGCCCCAGCCCGGCGTGCCGGAATCCTTCAAGGTGCTGGTCAAGGAGCTCCAGTCCCTGTGCCTGGACATCCAGGTGCTGGACGAGGAGGGCAACCAGATCGAGCTGAAGGACGACGAGGACGCCATGGACACCTTCAACCTGGCCCGCATGGACGCCGAGGACGAGCGCCAGCGCCGCTACGCCGACGAGGACGAGCTGGCTGACGCCGGATACGACTACGTGGACGAGGCGGAAGTGAACGCCTCCTTCGCCGTCGACGAAGGCAGCGACGAAGACGACGAGTATTAAGAAAAAGGAGGAGCTGAAAAATGAGTTACGCTACGTTTGACGCCATCAAAATCGGCATCGCTTCTCCGGAGATGATCCGTGATTGGTCCTACGGCGAGGTCAAGAAGCCGGAAACCATCAACTACCGCACCTTGAAGCCCGAGCGGGACGGCCTGTTCTGCGAGCGCATCTTCGGGCCCACCAAGGACTGGGAGTGCCATTGCGGCAAGTTTAAGAAGATCCGCTACAAGGGCACGAAATGCGACCGCTGCGGCGTGGAGGTCACCCGGGCCAAGGTCCGCCGTGACCGCATGGGCCACATCGAGCTGGCCACCCCCGTCAGCCACATCTGGTACTTCAAGGGCATCCCCTCCCGGATGGGCCTGCTGCTGGACATCAGCCCCCGGATTCTGGAAAAGGTGCTGTACTTCGCCTCCTATATCGTCACCGATCCCGGCGAGACGCCGCTGGTCCGCAACCAGATCCTGTCCGAGAAGGAATACCGGGACATGCGGGAGAAGTACGAGAACGACTTTGACGCCGGTATGGGCGCTGAGGCCGTGAAGAAGCTGCTGCAGCAGATCGACCTGGAGGAGCTCAGCGAGGAGCTTCACGCCGAGCTGAAGAGCTCCTCCGGCCAGAAGAAGGCCCGCATCGTCAAGCGCCTGGAGGTAGTGGACGCCTTCCGCCTCTCCGGCAACAAGCCCGAGTGGATGGTCATCGACGTGCTGCCGGTGATCCCCCCGGAGCTGCGCCCCATGGTACAGCTGGACGGCGGCCGCTTCGCCACCTCCGACCTGAACGATCTCTATCGCCGGGTCATCAACCGCAACAACCGCCTGAAGAGGCTCATCGAGCTGAACGCCCCCGACATCATCGTGCGCAACGAGAAGCGCATGCTGCAGGAGGCCGTGGACGCCCTGATCGACAACGGCCGCCGCGGCCGCCCCGTCACCGGCGCCAACAACCGGGCCCTCAAGTCCCTAAGCGATATGCTCAAGGGCAAGCAGGGCCGCTTCCGCCAGAATCTGCTGGGCAAGCGCGTGGACTACTCCGGCCGCTCCGTGATCGTGGTGGGTCCCGAGCTGAAGATCTACCAGTGCGGCGTGCCCAAGGAGATGGCCGTGGAGCTGTTCCGCCCCTTCATCATGAAGAAGCTGGTGGAGGACGGCAGCGCCAACAACATCAAGTCCGCCAAGAAGATGGTGGACAAGGGCAAGACCGAGGTGTGGGACGCCCTGGACGAGATCATCAAGGACCATCCCGTCATGCTCAACCGCGCGCCTACCCTGCACCGCCTGGGCATCCAGGCCTTTGAGCCGGTGTTGGTGGAGGGCCGCGCCCTGAAGCTGCACCCCCTGAACTGCACGGCCTTCAACGCCGACTTCGACGGCGACCAGATGGCCATCCACGTGCCCCTGTCCGCCGAGGCCCAGGCCGAGGCCCGTCTGCTGATGCTCAGCGCCAACAACCTGCTGCGTCCCCAGGACGGCGGCCCCGTCACCGTGCCCACCCAGGACATGGTGCTGGGCTCCTACTACCTGACCTTCGAGCGGTTTGAGAACGGCGTCAGCCAGATGACCAACGACGAGTTCTGGCCCGAGGGCGTGGACTTTGCCCTGGCCGGTAAGAGCTACGACGAGCTCACCGACGAGGAGAAGGCCGGCATCCGTTTGAACGTCTACCGCGACGAGGACGAGGCCCTCATGGCCTACAACGAGCACGTCATCGGCATCCACCAGCCCATTCGGGTGCGGGTGTTCAAGGAGCTGAACGGCGAGAAGGTGTCCCACGTGGTCCGTGCCACCGCCGGCCGCATCATCTTCAACCGCAACATTCCCCAGGATCTGGGCTTCGTGAAGCGCCTGAATGAGGACGGCACCCCCACCGACAAGTTCTTCGACTACGAGATCACCGAGACCTGCGGCAAGAAGCTGCTGGGCAAGATCGTGGACCGCACCATCAAGCAGTACGGCTTCACCATCGCCGCCGAGGTGCTGGACAACATCAAGGCCACCGGCTATCGCTACTCCACCCGTGGCTCCATCACCATCTCCATCGCCGACATGACCGTGCCTCAGAAGAAGTACGAACTGATTGCCGAGACGGAGCAGCGGGTGGTGGATATCGAGGAAGAGTACAACATGGGCTTCATCACCGACGAGGAGCGCTACAAGCTGGTGGTCCGCGAATGGGAGAGGACCACCAACGACGTCACCGACGCTCTGACGGCCAACATGAACCGGTATAACCCCATCTTTATGATGGCCGATTCCGGCGCCCGTGGTTCCATGAAGCAGATCCGCCAGCTGACCGGCATGCGCGGCCTAATGGCCAACACTGCCGGCAAGACCATTGAGATCCCCATCAAGGCCAACTTCCGCGAGGGCCTGTCCGTGCTGGAGTACTTCACCTCCTCCCGCGGCGCCCGCAAGGGCCTGGCCGACACCGCTCTGCGTACCGCCGACTCCGGTTATCTGACCCGCCGCATGGTGGACGTCTGCCAGGACGTCATCATCCGGGAGGACGACTGCGGCGTGAACAAGGGCATCGTGGTCAGCGAGATCAGCGAGGGCGGCCAGGTCATCGAGAAGTTCTCCGAGCGCATCCGGGGCCGCTTCCCCGTCCGTGACATCCTGAAGCCCGGCACCGACGAGGTGCTGGTGTCCAAGGACCACATGATGGACGAGAAGGACGCCGCCCTGCTGGAGAAGTTCGACATCCACTCCGTGGAGATCCGCACCGTGCTGACCTGCAAGGCCCACAGCGGCATTTGCGCCAAGTGCTACGGCATGAACCTGGCCACCAGCAAGCCCGTCGGCCCCGGTGAGGCTGTCGGCATCATTGCCGCTCAGTCCATCGGTGAGCCCGGTACCCAGCTGACCATGCGCACCTTCCACACCGGCGGCGTGGCCGGCGGCGACATCACCCAGGGTCTTCCCCGTGTGGAGGAGCTGTTCGAGGCCCGCAAGCCCAAGAAGATGGCCACCATCGCCGAGATCGGCGGCAGAGTCCGCTTCGAGGAGGCCGCCAAGGGCAGCCTGCTGAACATCATCGTCACCGCCGACGACGGCGATACCCGCACCTACGCGGTGCCCCACACCGGCTTGCTGGTGAAGGACGGCGACGTGATCGAGAAGGGCAAGCAGCTGCAGGACGGCGCGCTGAACCCCCACGACGTGCTCCGCATCCGGGGCGCCAGCGCCGTGCACAACTACCTGATCCAGGAGGTCCTGAAGGTCTACCGTCAGCAGGGCGTGGATATCAACGACAAGCACATCGAGGTCATCGTCCGCCAGATGATGCGGAAGGTCCGCGTGGAGGAGGCCGGCGATACCCGTCTGCTGTCCGGCTCCATGGCCGACGTGCTGGAGGTGGAGGACGAGAACGCCCTGATCCGCCAGCGCACCGCCAATGGCGAGACCAACCCCGACGGCGAGCCCCTGCGGGAGGCCACCTATACCCAGATCCTCATGGGTATCACCAAGGCGTCCCTGGCCACCGATTCCTTCCTGTCCGCCGCCTCCTTCCAGGAGACCACCAAGGTCCTGACCGAGGCCGCCATCAAGGGCAAGGTGGACCACCTTGTTGGCCTGAAGGAGAACGTCATCATCGGCAAGCTGATCCCGGCCGGCGCGGGCCTGAACGCCTACCGCCACTTTGCCGAGGAGCTGGTGCCCGATCCTGTGGAGCCGGAGGAGGAACCCCCCGCTCCCATGGAGACCATCTTCAGCAACGCCCTGTAACAGGAAATCGTCTGTGGTTTTCCCAAGCGGCGCCCGGCAGCTGCCGGGCGCCGCTTTCGTGAAAAACGACGGAATACCAACGGATTTTCCTGTCAAATCCCCAAAAAAATGGGGCAATTCCACTTGACGATGGACGGCGGCTATGCTATAATTCCAAATTGCGCGGATATGTTTTCCGCGAATTTTGCCATGCCATTGGCAGGGAGGGAAACCGGTGCTGGAGGCGCTCGCCACAAGGGATAAGGTGACCGGCCTGAAGCAGACGCGCCGGGCGATCGCCGCAGGGCGGGCCGTGAAGGTCTACCTGGCCTGCGATGCCGATCCCCGTCTGACGGAGCCGGTGCGTGAGCTGTGCCGCCTGGGGGATATCCCCGTGGCGGAGGGGCACACCCTGCAGCAGCTGGGCCGTGCCGCCGGCATCCCGGTGGGCACCGCCGCCGTGGCGCTGCTGGCAAAATAATGTGGTTTTTCCGGAATAAAACGTCTTTATTCCGCGGAAAATAAAGGGAGTTATCCCAAAAATTTCGGAAGAAAGGAGTCTATTCGCATGCCTACTTTTAATCAGCTGGTCAAGCAGGGCCGGAAGGCGGCTACCTACAAGTCCAATTCCCCCGCTATGCAGAAGGGCCTGAACACGCTGAAGAACAAGGAGACCAACCTCTCCTCCCCTCAGAAGCGCGGCGTCTGCACTGCCGTGAGAACCGCGACCCCCAAGAAGCCCAACTCCGCTCTGCGCAAGATCGCCCGTGTCCGCCTGACGAACGGCTATGAGGTCACCGCTTACATCCCCGGTGTCGGCCATTCTCTGCAGGAGCACTCCGTGGTCATGATCCGCGGCGGCCGTGTCAAGGACCTGCCCGGCGTTCGTTACCACATCATCCGCGGTACGCTGGATACCCAGGGCGTTCAGGGCCGCATGCAGGCACGTTCCAAGTACGGTGCCAAGCGTCCCAAGAGCAAGTAAACATCAGCAAAATTAAAAAGCGCTTTGCCGAATAGGTTCATAGTTGATGTCTACCTCTTTGGCAGGCCGTACAACAGCCCAGGGCGGCTGTTGAGTACCTATGAAATCATATTTTTATGAAGGAGGGAAGCAAAGTGCCCAGAAGAGGTAATGTTCCCAAAAGAGAAATTCTGCCCGATCCCATGTACGGCTCCGTGCTGGTGACCAAGCTGGTCAACAGCATCATGCTGGATGGCAAGAAGGGCGTGGCTCAGAAGGTCGTGTATGGTGCCTTTGACATCATCAAGGAGAAGACCGGCAATGAGCCCCAGGAAGTGTTCGTCCAGGCTATGGAGAATATCATGCCCAGCCTGGAGGTCAAGGCCCGCCGTGTGGGCGGCGCCACCTATCAGGTCCCCATGGAGGTTCGTCCCGCCCGCCGTCAGACCCTGGGTCTGCGCTGGCTGACCAACTACGCCCGCGCCCGCGGTGAGCGTACCATGGCCGAGCGCCTGGCAGGCGAGATCATGGACGCCGCCAACAACACCGGCGCGGCCGTGAAGAAGCGCGAGGATACCCACAAGATGGCCGAGTCCAACAAGGCCTTCGCCCACTTCCGCTGGTAATCCGAGCGAAGCAAGCAAAAGGAGAACGGTATGCCGAGAAAGGTTACACTGCAAAATACGAGAAATATCGGCATCATGGCCCACATCGATGCGGGAAAGACCACCACGACGGAGCGTATTCTGTACTACACCGGCGTCAATTACAAGCTTGGTGAAACGCACGAGGGTACTGCCACCATGGACTGGATGGAACAGGAGCAGGAGCGTGGCATCACCATCACCTCCGCCGCTACCACCTGTTACTGGAAGGGCTCCAAGGACCAGTTCCCCCAGACGCGCATCAACATCATTGACACCCCGGGTCACGTGGACTTCACGGTCGAGGTGGAACGTTCTCTGCGCGTACTGGACGGCAGCGTGACCGTCATGTGCGCCAAGGGCGGCGTAGAGCCCCAGTCCGAGACCGTGTGGCGTCAGGCCGATCACTACCACGTCCCCCGTATGATCTACGTCAACAAGATGGACATCACGGGCGCGGATTTCTTCCACGTGCTGGACATGGTGGCCGACCGTCTGAAGGCCAACGCCGTGCCCATCCAGCTCCCCATCGGCAAGGAGGAGACCTTCAAGGGTATCATCGACCTGGTGGAGATGGACGCCGACGTCTATTATGACAAGCTGGGTGAGGACATGCGCGTGGAGCCGATCCCCGAGGATATGGTGGATCTGGCCAACGAGTACCGGGAGAAGCTGCTGGATGCCGTCTCCATGTTCGACGACGAGATTATGGAGATGTATCTGGAGGGGAAGGAGATCCCCACCGACAAGATCCGCGCCGCCATCCGCCAGGCCACCGTGGCCGTGGAGATGGTGCCCGTGGTCTGCGGCTCCTCTTACCGCAACAAGGGTGTCCAGAAGCTGCTGGACGCCATCGTGGACTATATGCCCGCCCCTACCGACGTCCCCGCTATCGTGGGCGTCAACCCCAAGACCGACGCCGAGGAGCAGCGTCACTCCTCCGATGAGGAGCCCTTCTCCGCTCTGGCGTTCAAGATCATGACCGACCCCTACGTGGGCCGTCTGGGCTTCTTCCGGGTCTATTCCGGTACGCTGACCGCCGGCTCCGCCGTGCTCAACGCCACCAAGGGACACCGGGAGCGCATGGGCCGCATCCTGCAGATGCACGCCAACCACCGGGAGGACATCGAGTGCGTCTACGCCGGCGATATCGCCGCCGTGGTGGGTCTGAAGAACACCACCACCGGCGATACCCTGTGCGATGAGAAGCACCCCATCATCCTGGAGAGCATGGAGTTCCCCGAGCCCGTGATCCGGGTGGCCATCGAGCCCAAGACCAAGGCCGGTCAGGAGAAGATGGGCATCGCTTTGGCCAAGCTGGCCGAGGAGGACCCCACCTTCCGCACCTACACCGACGAGGAGACGGGTCAGACCATCATCGCCGGCATGGGCGAGCTGCACCTGGAGATCATTGTGGACCGCCTGCTGCGGGAGTTCAAGGTAGAGGCCAACGTGGGCACGCCCCAGGTGGCCTATAAGGAGACCATCCGCAAGAAGGTCAACCACGAGACCCGCTACAAGCGCCAGACCGGCGGCTCCGGCCAGTACGGCCACGTGAAGATCACGGTGGAGCCCAACGAGTCCGGCAAGGGCTACGAGTTCGTCAACGCCGTGGTGGGCGGCGCCATCCCCAAGGAGTTTATCCCCGCGGTGGACGCCGGTGTCCAGGGCGCCATGCAGGCCGGTATTCTGGCCGGCTATCCCGTGGTGGATGTGAAGGTCACCCTGTATGACGGCTCCTATCACGAGGTCGACTCCTCTGAGATGGCGTTCAAGATCGCCGGCTCCATGGCCTTCAAGGAGGCCATGCGGGAGGCCGATCCCGTCCTGCTGGAGCCCATCATGAAGGTCTGCGTCATCGTCCCTAACGAGTATATGGGCGACGTGATCGGCGACCTGAACGGACGCCGCGGCCAGATCCAGGGCTATGAGGCCCGTGCCGGCGCCCAGCAGATCGACGCCTTCGTCCCCCTGTCCGAGATGTTTGGTTACGCCACGAATCTCCGCTCCCGCACCCAGGGCCGCGGTCAGTACACCATGGAGCCCAGCCACTACGTGGAGCTGCCCCGCAGCCTCCAGGAGAAGCTGATCAGCAAGCGGACCGGCCGCGAAATCGGCTAAATCGTGGAAGAAAACGATTGATTTTCCCGGACAAATACTGTAAAATAGTGATGTTAGTCTGAATACATCACTCAAACACACTGATAATCTGTTAAGGAGGATTTTTTCAAATGGCTAAGCAGAAATTTGAGAGAAACAAGCCCCACGTTAACATCGGCACCATCGGTCACATCGACCATGGCAAGACCACCCTGACCGCCGCCATCACCAAGTACCTGGCCATGCAGGGCAAGGCTCAGTACACCGACTATGCCTCCATCGATAAGGCTCCCGAGGAGCGCGAGCGCGGCATCACCATCAACACCGCTCACGTTGAGTACGAGACCAGCGCTCGTCACTATGCTCACGTGGACTGCCCGGGCCACGCCGACTATATCAAGAACATGATCACCGGCGCTGCTCAGATGGACGGCGCTATCCTGGTCATCGCCGCCTCCGACGGCCCCATGGCTCAGACCCGCGAGCATCTGCTGCTGGCCCGCCAGGTGAACGTGCCCTCCGTGCTGGTCTTCCTGAACAAGTGCGATCAGGTTGACGACGAGGAGCTGCTGGAGCTGGTGGAGATGGAAGTTCGCGAGCTGCTGGACTTCTACGGCTTCCCCGGCGATGACACCCCCATCATCCGCGGCAGCGCTCTGAACGCTCTGGTTTCCGAGTCCACCGATCCCGATGCCCCCGAGTATGCCTGCATCAAGGAGCTCATGGACGCCGTTGACACCTGGATTCCCACCCCTGACCGCAAGGAGGACATGCCCTTCCTGATGCCCGTCGAGGATGTCTTCACCATCTCCGGCCGCGGCACCGTGGCTACCGGCCGTGTGGAGCGCGGTATCCTGAAGCTGAACGAGAAGGTCGAGATCGTGGGTCTGCAGGACGAGAAGCGCGAGACCGTCGTCACCGGTATCGAGATGTTCCACAAGCTGCTGGACTTCGCTCAGGCCGGCGACAACATCGGCGCCCTGCTGCGCGGCGTTGCCAAGACCGAGATCGAGCGCGGCCAGGTTCTGGCCAAGCCCGGCTCCATCCACCCCCACACCAAGTTCATTGGCCAGGTGTACGTTCTGACCAAGGATGAGGGCGGCCGTCATACCCCGTTCTTCAACAACTATCGTCCTCAGTTCTACTTCCGTACCACCGACGTGACCGGCGTCATCAACCTGCCCGAGGGCACCGAGATGTGCATGCCCGGCGATAACGTCGACATGAAGGTCGAGCTGATCACCCCCATCGCCATCGAGAATGGTCTGCGCTTCGCTATCCGCGAGGGCGGCCGTACCGTTGGTTCCGGTGTCGTCATCGGTATCGAGGACTGATTTCTCAAGCAAGTGAAAAAGACTCGGAGCGAGAGCTCCGAGTCTTTTTTTCATTCCGGGAATGCCAGCTCCCGAACGAACCCGTCCTGTCCCGGGGCGGTCACGTCGCCGCCGATCAGCAGGCCGTCGCAGACGTAGAGGTTGGCCTGGACCTGGCCGGGGCAATCGGGATAATTGGTCACCGTGTAAGTATAGCGGGAGACCACCCTGCCGCCGAACTGGGAGAAGGGGAACCCCTGCCGCTCCTGGAGGGCTGTGTACTCCCCGGGCAGGTCCTGGGGCAGCTCCAGGCTCAGCGTCTCCACCGGCTGCTCCTCCGCCTGCCATCCCAGGCCGGTCAAATAGGAAAGGCGCTCCTCATTGGTGCCGGCGGGGATCTCCTGCTGCTCCGGCGTACCCTTTCCGAGACAGCCCGCCAGAACCACCAGGAGGACCACCAGCAGCGCCGCGCCGCCGCCCAGGACGGCCAGCCGCCGGATACTTTTGATGTGTACTATCAGCATCGTCATCACCTCGTATATTTCATATTTCCATCGGCCGCCAAATATGCTAAAATGACACCGGGGGTGAGACCATGGAGCGCTTGGATAAGATCCTGGCCGCCACAGGGCGCTGGTCCCGGCGGGAGGTGAAGGAGCTGGTACGCCGGGGCCGGGTGGCCGTGGACGGCCACATCGCCGCGTCGCCGGAGGAGAAGGTGGACCCGGACGGGGCGGAGCTCCGTGTTGACGGGGAGAAAATCGACTGCGCCAGGTATACCTATGTCATGCTCCACAAGCCGGCGGGCGTTCTCACCGCCACCGAGGACAGCCGCCAGACCACCGTGCTGGATCTGCTGCCGGCCGCCTGGCGGAAGAAGGGACTCTCTCCGGTGGGCCGCCTGGACAAGGACACGGAGGGACTCCTGCTGCTGACCGACGACGGCCAGCTGAACCACCGGCTTTTGAGCCCCAAATACCATGTGGACAAGGTGTACTACGCCCGGGTGGCGGCGGATCTGGAGCCGTCGGATGCGGCGGCCTTCGCCTCCGGTATGACGTTGGAGGACGGGCTGACCTGTCGTCCGGCGGGCCTGGAGATCCTGTCGTCCCGGGAGTGCCTGGTGACGCTGCAGGAGGGAAAATTCCACCAGGTCAAGCGGATGCTGGCCGCCCGGGGCAAGCCGGTCACTTACCTGAAGCGGCTCTCCATGGGGCCCCTGCGGTTGGACGAGACCCTGACTCCCGGCAGCTGCCGGCTGCTGACAGCAGAGGAACTGGCATGGCTGAAGGGAGCAGATCGGTAATATATCGACAGAACGTCAAAAAAATCCGCAGAAATTTGTGGAAAATATAAAAAAGCTCTTGCAAAACCGTGATTATGACGATATAATGTAGGAAAATAAGTGACAGTTTGCACAAAATGACCGACCAGGTCAGCGGGAGGGACAGCATGTCTGGACGTATTTTTCAAAACGTGGTTTTGCAGTTCAAGGAGACGACGGACCGCACGATCGGCGTGATCGATGCCGAGGGAACCGTGATTGCCTGCAGCGAGCTGACCGGCATCGGCAAGAAGTGGTCCAAATATGTGGGCCCGATCAACGCCGCGGAGGGCGAATGTGTCGCGCTGGAAGGGAAGATCTTCAAGGCTCTGCCGGGCTGGGGCGGCCATTTTGACTACGCCGCGTTTGCCAGCGGGGATGACAGTGTGGGCCGTACCGTCTGCGCCATGGCCGCGGTCGCGCTGAATTCCGCCAAGAACTACTATGAGGAGAAACACGACAAGGGCTCCTTTATCAAGAACATTATCTCGGACAACATCCTCATCAGCGACATCTATATGCGGGCCAAGGAGCTGCACGTGGCTGCCGAAGTGCCCCGTGCCGTCTATGTGATCCGCCCCGTGGAGGACCGGGACGACTCCGTGCCTCTGGATGTGATCCAGAACCTGTTCCCCGACCGGCAGGTGGACTTTGTGCTGAGCGTGGGCGATGCCGACGTGGCGTTGATCCACCAGATGAACGAGGGCGCCACCGGCAAGGACATGGAGAAGGTAGCCGCCCAGATCGAGGACGCCCTGCGGGTAGACGGCGAGAGCCGTGTTTTTGTGGGTATCGGCACCATGGCGCTGCACCTGCGGGATCTGGCCAAGTCCTATAAGGAGGCCCAGATCGCCATCGAGGTGGGCAAGGTGTTCGATACCGAGCGGTATGTCATCAACTATGAGAACCTGGGCATCGGCCGCCTGATCTATCAGCTGCCCACCACCCTGTGCCAGATGTTCCTGCAGGAGGTCTTCAAGAAGAACCCCATCGACTCCCTGGATCAGGAGACGCTGTTCACCATCTACAAGTTCTTTGAGAATAATCTGAACGTGTCGGAGACGGCCCGCAAGCTGTTCGTCCACCGCAACACCCTGGTGTACCGGCTGGAGAAGATCAAGAAGCTCACCGGGCTGGACCTGCGGGAGTTTGACGACGCCATCACCTTCAAGGTGGCGCTGATGGTCAAGAAATACCTGACCAGCCGCGGAATCGACGCGTAAGAGCCGAATCATCGCAGCGGCCCGTCGGAACGACCGTTCCGGCGGGCCGGTATTATGTAAATTTAACACTTTATTTATATCTTTCCAGTTGTCATTTTGTAACTATTTGTATATAATGTAAAATATAGCAGAATGCAGTCGCAAGAGAGAGAATGCGGCTTTTTTTGAGCGAGGTACGCTGTATGATTCGGTTGAAAGACGTAGTCAAGACGTATGAAAACGGCACCGATGCCCTCCAGGGCATTTCCTTTGATATAGAAGACGGCGAATTTGTGTTTCTGGTGGGCCCCTCCGGCTCCGGCAAGTCCACCATCATCAAGATCCTGACGGGTGAGGTCGTCCCCACCAGCGGACGCGTCATGATCAACGGGTTCAACATGAATATCATCTCCGAGCGGCAGATCCCTCTGGTACGCCGGACCATCGGCGTCATCTTCCAGGATTTCCGCCTGATCCCCAAGAAGACGGTCTACGACAACCTGGCCCTGGCCATGTACGCCGTAGGCGCGTCCCACAAGCAGGCTCAGACGCGGATCCCCTACGTGCTGGAGCTGGTGGGCTTGGCGGAGAAGAGCAAGCGCTATCCGGATGAGCTCAGCGGCGGCGAGCAGCAGCGTGTGGCCATCGCCCGGGCCCTGGTCAACAACCCCAGCACCATTGTGGCCGATGAGCCTACCGGGAACCTGGATCCCGGCCGCTCTCTGGAGATCATGACGCTGTTGGAGCGCATCAACGCCCTGGGCACCACCGTGGTGGTGGTCACCCATGAGGCGGGCCTGGTGAATGAGTTTGACAAGCGCGTCATCATGCTGGAGGAAGGTCTTGTGGTGGGCGACGGCATCGGCGCGTATGAGGTAAAGGAATGAAACACAATTTTCGCTTTTTCATCCAGGAAGGCACCGGGAATATGGTATCCCACGGCTTCATGTCCTTTGCGGCCATTGGTATCACGGTGGCCTGCCTGCTGATCATGGGGACGTTCTCCCTGGTGGCCTACAATGCCAATGAGAATTTGAAGGACCTCCAGCGGGAGAACGCGGTGCTGGCCTTCGTGGACGAGAATCTGTCCGATGAGGAGGCCAGGGCCCTGCAAAAGGAGCTGGAAAAGCTGCCCAACGTGGCGGACTGTACCTTTGTCTCCCGAGAAGAAGCCCGGGATACCTACGTGGAGCAGTACGACGAGGATGATCTCTACTCCGACCTGGACCCGGAGATCTTTCGCCATCGCTATGTACTCCATCTGAATGAGCTGGATCGGATGAAAGAGACGGTTCAGGCTGTAGAGCAGGTGGAGGGCGTCGTCAAGATCCGGGCCGACGAGGACATCTCCAACGGTTTCCTTACGGTGCGGAATATTGCCGGCGTCATCAGCATCACGCTGATTGCCATCCTGCTGATCGTGTCGGTGTTCATTATCTCCAATACCATTCGCCTGACGACCTTTGACCGGAAGGACGACATTGCCATCATGAAGATGGTAGGCGCCACCGATGGATTCATCCGCTGGCCATTTGTGTATGAGGGCCTGCTGCTGGGCGTCATCAGCGCGCTGGTGGCCTTCGGCCTGCAGTGGGTGCTGTACCGGGCCATCGCCCAGGGCATCACCAATTCTGATACGCTGCAGCTGCTGCGTATCGTCCCCTTTGAACAGATCTGGAAGCCCGTTGCCGCCGCCTTTGCCGTGGTGGGCATTCTGGTAGGTGTGGGCGGCAGCTTGACCGCCATCCGGAAGTTCCTCCGGGTATAAGAAGAGGAGTGTTGACGATGAGAAGACGAATTGCGTGCGCGCTTTTGGCGCTGGCCATGGTGCTGAGCATGACGTGTATTGCCCGGCCTGCCACGGCGTACGCCGAAACCACCGCCGAGAAGCTGGAGACCGCCAGGCAGAAAGTGGCGGAGCTCCAGGCGGAGTTGGATGCTGTCCGCGCCAACAAGAAGGACATCCTGGATCAGAAATACGTTCTGGATCAGCGCAATACGGCACTGATGGAGGAGATTGATCTCATCAACGTGCAGATCAGCGAGACCGCGGAGCGTATTCATCAGAACGAGGAGAAGGAGAAGGAGCAGTATGATCTGTTCTGCCGCCAGGTCCGAAAGGAAGAGGAGCGGGGCACCATCTCCTATTGGTCGGTGCTGTTCAAGGCCACCGGCTTTGCCGACCTCTTGAGCCGGCTGGATTTTGTGGGTGAGGTCATGGATTACGACCAAAAGGTCATTGACAATCTTCGCGTTACCCGCCAGAAGCTGGCCGAGGACAAGGCGGTCCTGGAGGAGCAGAAAGAGGAGCTGGAGGCGGCTCAAGCCGAGCTGAAGGAGCAGATCGCCGAGGCGGACGCCCTGCTGGCCGAGTATGCCGCCCAGGAGGGCGCCATCCAGAAGATGCACGACGCGGAGGCCGCCGCCGCTGCCGCCATCGAGCAGGAGATCAAGGAGGCGGAGGAGCGTCTGCGCCGTGAGGAAGAGGAGCGGCGGAAGCGGGAGCAGAACCAGAATCCCTCGCCCATCGAAGTGCCCGGCTCCAGCGGCGGCTATATCTGGCCCAGCAACGACAGCATGATCGTCACCTCGCCCATTGGTGCCCGGGTGTCCCCCGGCGGCGTGGGCAGCACCAACCACCAGGGTATCGACATCGGCGCCGCCTACGGCACCAATGTCCTGGCCTCCAAGAGCGGCACGGTGCTTCTGGCCTGCTGGTACGGCGGCTACGGCAACTGCGTCATCATCCAGCACGGCGCCGGCGGCTACTATACCACCTACGGCCACATGAGCCGCATCCTGGTCAGCGAGGGCCAGGAGGTGAGCCAGGGCCAGGTCATCGGCCTGTGCGGCTCCACCGGCAACTCCACCGGCCCCCATATCCACTTTGAGATCCACGAGGCCGGCGTGGTGAAGAACCCGCTGGATTACTTCACCGGCTGGATCCGCTACGGCTGGTAATCGGATCGGATAAACACGCCTCCCGCCCCATATACTGGGGCGGGAGGCATTTTATGTTCGCTTATTTTGACTGGAAGCCGGAGGGCCGTCCCCGGATCCTGCTGCGGCCGGAGACCATCGGCGGCGTCACGTTTCTGCTGGTGGAGGCCCGGGGCGGCGAGAGGCGTCTGGGCCGCCGGATGGATCGGGCGCTGGCCGCCGTGGAGCGGTCCGGGGTCCGCCGCTGCGTCATGCCGGAGAACTGGCCGGCGTCCTGGCGGCGGGATCTGCTGCCGGTGGAGGAGGCGGGATTGCGCCAGGCGGTGTTTCCCCGTCTGCTGGAGCGCTTTTGCCGTCAGCGGCAGCTGGAGCCGGACAAGTCCGCCGCCATGCTCTCAGCGCCCTTTATGAGCCGGGCCGTATGGGAGGCGGCGGACCTGCTGGCCCGTCGGAGCCGCTATCTGATCCTGTCGGTGGCGGGCGGGGGAGCGCTGGGCGTGGAGCTGCTCCGGCGCTACGGCGTATCGCCTGTAACGGCGGGGCACCGGCCCAGCCTGGAGGTCTGCTTTGACCGGCCCACCACCTCCGCGCCGGCTCTGCTGCTGGGACCGGACTGCAGCCGCCAGACCGTGACGTACCGCCTGCCGCCCCGGCTGGAAAAGGACCTGGCGGGCCGGGAAATCTCACCGCAGCTGGTGTCCGCCCTGTGGGAGAGCGGCGGCATCCGGAGCGATGAGATCGGTGTGGCGTCTTTGGGATTCCCCGCTTGACACAGGGGGCGAAACCCACTATAATGCAATATGACATATTATGAATAATCTGCCAATTTCGGCAAAAATGGCCGAACAGAGGATAAGAAAGGATCGTAACGAGCATGGTAAAAGAGTTCAAAATGAGCCAGGAGCGGTATGACCAGCTGAAGCGTGAGCTGGAGTACAGCAAGACCACCCGCGCCGATGAGATCGCCGATCTCATCAAGGAGGCCCGGGGCTTCGGCGACCTCAGCGAGAACAGCGAGTACGACGAGGCGAAGAACGAGCAGGGCAAGCTCTATTCCCGCATCGCCGAGCTGGAGGATATCCTGCTCCACGCCGTCATCGTGGATGAGGCGGAGGACTCCGACAGGATCTCCATCGGCTGCCGCGTGGTGGTCACCAATCTGGATACCGGCAAGCAGCTGCCGGAATATCGCATTGTCGGCTCCCAGGAGGCGGACGTGATGACCCGTTCCGTCAGCGAGGACTCCCCCTTCGGCAAGGCCCTGATGGGCGCCAGAGTGGGCGACGAAGTCAGCGTGGAGGCGCCCCGGGGCGTGATCCACTACCGGGTCGACAGCATTGAAGGATAACAGCGGACGGAGCCGTCCGCGATACGAAAGGAGAACTGCGCGATGACCGATCAGGTCAACAACAATCAACCTCAGCAGGAACTGAGCCAAATCCTGCAGATCCGCCGCGACAAGCTGAAGGCGCTGCAGGAGGAGGGGAGAAACCCCTTTGAGATCACCACCTACGATGTGTCCCACCACGCCCAGGAGGTCAAGGACAATTTCGATGCCCTGGAGGGCACCGTCGTTACCCTGGGCGGCCGCCTGATGAGCAAGCGGGGCATGGGCAAGGTGTCCTTCTGTGACCTGCAGGATAAATCCGGCCGCATCCAGATCTACGCCCGCAAGGACGAGATGGATGAGGAGGCCTATGACCGGTTCAAGAAATACGACATCGGCGACATCGTGGGCGTCAAGGGCGAGGTGTTCCGCACCCAGCGGGGCGAGATGAGCGTCCGCGCCGCGGAGATCACCCTGCTGAGCAAGTCCCTGCAGCCGCTGCCCGAGAAGTTCCACGGCCTCACCGATAAGGAGCTTCGCTATCGCCAGCGGTATGTGGATCTGATCGTGAACCCCGAGTCCAAGCGGAACTTTGAGATCCGCAGCAAGTTTGTCTCCTTCCTGCGCCGCTATCTGGAGGAGCGCGGCTTCATGGAGGTGGAGACTCCCGTTCTCAATACCATCGCCGGCGGCGCCAACGCCCGGCCCTTCATCACCCACCACAACACCCTGGATATCGACATGTATATGCGCATCGCCACCGAGCTGCACCTGAAGCGGCTGATCGTGGGCGGTATGGAGCGTGTTTTCGAGGTGGGCCGCATCTTCCGCAACGAGGGCATGGACACCAAGCACAACCCCGAGTTCACCACCTGCGAGCTGTACCAGGCCTTCACCAACCTGGAGGGCATGATGGATATCCTGGAGGGCATCATCACCGGCGCCGCCATGGAGATCCTGGGCACCTACCAGGTCCAGTGGCTGGGCCAGGATATCGACCTGACCCCCTCCTGGCCCCGCGTCCCCATGGCTGACGCGGTTAAGGCCGTCACCGGCGCCGACTTCATGGCCTGCGAGGGCGACGCCGACGCCGGCGTGGCCCTGGCCGAGAGCGTGGGCGTGGACATGGAGGGCGTGGACCACACCTGGGGCAACGCCCTGTACGAGACCTTCGACCAGAAGGTGGAGGAGACGCTGGTCCAGCCCACCTTTATCACCATGTACCCCGTGGAGGTCAGCCCCCTGGCCAAGCGCAGCCCGGCGGATCCCCACCTGACGGAGCGCTACGAGATGTTCATCTGCGGCTGCGAGATGGGCAACGCCTTCTCCGAGCTGAACGACCCCATCGACCAGTACGAGCGCTTCAAGGCCCAGGCCGCCAAGCGCGCCAACGGCGACGAGGAGGCCGACATGATGGACGAGGACTTCGTCCTGGCCCTGGAGTACGGCATGCCCCCCACCGGCGGCCTCGGCTTCGGTATCGACCGCTGCACGATGATGCTCTGCGGCACTGACTCCATCCGCGATGTGATCCTGTTCCCGACGATGAAGCCCATGGACATGCCCAAGAAGGAGGAAAAGCCCGCTACGGCCCCTGTGGAAGCGCCCGCTGCGGAGGAGAAGATCGACTTCTCCAAGGTGGAGATCGAGCCCCTCTTTTCCGACATGGTGGACTTTGAGACCTTCTCCAAGTCC
>Ga0079305_1000732_pt1 | contig 60535 bp, 60 predicted proteins | sample LMS_cellobiose_e_FD_79183 | JGI IMG/M metagenome (GOLD analysis project Ga0079305, IMG submission 79183) | Rumen-fistulated moose microbial communities from Alaska, USA - LMS_cellobiose_enrichment | ecosystem: Host-associated > Mammals > Digestive system > Stomach > Rumen fluid ...
CGCCTGCTCCGAATATCCTGCACGCTATCATATCAACGCCGGCCGGCACCGTCCATGTTTTGCTCTCAGTTATGATCTCCGTTTTTAATTTCTTGCTGCCTCCTCCGGCCGCAACCTGGTTTATTATCATGTTTTAGCCCTCCAAGATAACAATATTTACCGAGATATCGTCCCCCGGGATGCTTGCGCAGCTAAACGTAAGCGTTCCTTCGCCCTGTGCCGTGCATTTTATGCCTGCTGCTGTATAATCGTCTTGCGCCGCTGGACATGGCGACACAAACACCGTGCTGTCAGCTTTTACCCCGGTTACGCTCACCGTCTGTTCGTCATTCGACCACTCCGCCGCCTCAAGCACCGCCGTCTCGGCCGTATGTTGAGACTGCGCCCCTATCGACTCCGGCGTCACCTCATCTTCGCCTCCCGCTGCATGCTGAGACGCGTGCGGCGCCGGGATGGCCGTTCCCGTCGCATCCAGCGTCACCGTGTTGCTTGAATTTGTGACCCTTATTCCCGTTCCCCCTGCGATCGTTATATTCCCTCCAGGATTTGACATTCCGTTTATCGTCGTATCATCCAAAAGATCGTCGACATATCCGCGCGTCGCCGCATCTGTTGAAGCCTCCGGGTTCGGAACCGTGGGCGATGATGAAAATATCTTTGTCCCCGTGATCGTTTCCGTCCCCGTTTTGTGCAACGCCGCATCGTCATTTGAATCTATGTTCCCTTTCAGCTCGGCGATCGCCGCCTGCACCGTTCCTGATGCCATATCCCCGACCATCGAAACTCCTATGTTCAATGCTCCTGAATCTTCCGCATCGGTGCTCGTCAGCGCGTCTATAAGCGCGTTCACTCTGATAGCCACAAGCTCTTTTACTATCCTGTCAAAATCGCTTTTATTCTCTGCCGCCGTACCGGTCAGCTTGTCCGGCAGCGACGAAACGTCATGATCTATATAATCCGTATTTACTATTTTCAGACTTGAAATTCCCATATTGTCACCTCTTCACGAAATTCCCGAGGGTAACGCTCTTGACTATTTTGTATACTCCGAACCCCTCGTCTTTTACATTGTTTCTTATAACGAACTGCAGTCTTTTATATTTTTTGACCTTGCATCCCACGGTGATATCCGCCGCCGCATCGCTCGAATTGAACGTGAATCTTTCAAAATCTATATCCTTCCAGTCAAAAATGTCGACCGTATCCCTTTTTACCGTTTTTTCTTTCGGATCCTTTTCGGTCCTGACCCCTATTTCCGCGCTCGATCTCGCATAAGGTTTTATTGTGACGATCGTCCCGCGCTTCTGCATCGTTTTGTATCTCGCCGGATATCCGTCGTCATCGAACCTGCTTTGCCACACCGCCTCTATCGCGTCATTGTCGTCGTTGTATCTTGCCATCGTTGAAATATCGCTGTTGAATTTGCAAACTTTCCCCTCGTCCGTTCCGAAAAACAGCTCTCCGCTTTTTTCAAGGAAGCACACCGCCGGAATATTCTCCCAGTATGCGCATTCATAGACATAGTCTCCTCCCGACTGCGCTTTATACGTCTTGTTTTGCTTCCCATCAAGCACATATGCATGTGAATTTACACACGTTATAAAAAATCCGTTCCAGTCCACCGACACCGCATTCTCGAGATTTTCCTCCGCTTTTAGTTTGTTATCCACAAAAAACGATCTGTTCTGCGCCATTTTTGTCGATGTCAGATCATTCGTCGCTATCCCGAAAATACCTCCTTTAGAAAGAAACATCGGTTCATCCCTCAGGTGCGCTATCGCACCCCTCGATACTGCTCCCACGCCGACTATCGCCGGCTTTCTTAGGAAAACGGTCTTCCCGTCCATTTCGCTTTTATATCGTATGAATATCGTCATATCCTGCGCGTTGTCTTCTTTTATTATCGCGATATTCTCCCCAAAGTTCAGATATCCCATGATATCCGTCTCTTCGCTTCCTATCTTGTCATATCCCGTATCCGGGAAATACGTCGGATCCTCAAACCCGCTTCGATAATCCGTCGCGCACTCCGCTCCCGCTAAAAAAACATATTTCCCGTCAAAAACTATACAACTTTTCGCTTTTTTGATCATCGACATATCCCGTGTTTTCGACGCCTGTATAACGACGTTTGACCGTCCCGTGACCGGCGACACGCCCGGCGCTGTCCCGAAAGTGACTTTCCCCGTCGTGCGGTTTACCGTAAAGTCCGTCGTTTCCGCAAGGTCCTGCCACGTTCCGTTTGAAAGAAGTTTTTTCGCCGACACCGGCGAATTGTCCAGTTCCCCGAAAGACAACTGATATTCGGTCGCCGCCGCCGTCCCCAAAAACTCTTCTTTCCATTTCCCTCCTATCAGGTTTACATCCTCAAGCGCCGATCCTCCGCCCGTCGGATCCCGGTCGGTTACTATCGTCGGCACATACGCCGACTGTGCTACATCCGTCAAAGTGTTCCCGTCAAATTTCAGATATTCCTCTCCCGTCAGTATGTAAAGCGCCCCGTTCATAAAGAAAGACACGCTTTTGTTTTGCGCAATACCCGTTTTTATCACTGTCGGAAGGTCATTTCTGATCTCATACATCTTTTCTCCGCCGTGTATCAAAATGTGCTCCACGTCATTTATCACGCAGCGATGTATCCCGTACACCGGCGCGTCGACCGTGTACAGTGTTCTCCATCCCAGGCGTTTTTCCGGCATCCCGCCTGTATCCGATATAAGATTTTTTGCAAACGGCGCCCTTGATCTCGCGACCAGTATCGGATCTGTTGAAAAATCCACTCCCTTAAAGTCTTCATATTGCAGGGTCAGCACCGCGTTAGACTTGAAATAGAGATTAGATGTTTTCATATCTGTATACATCCTCCACTTCCCCTGAAAGCGCCTTTGACAGATCCTGACATGCATTTACATACATATTATGAAAATACTGCACCTTTCCCATATCCCCGTCGTCATATATAAGATACGACGCCAGTCCAAAAGGAAACGCCGACCTCACAAGCGAATCATCATACGGTATCGTATCTGTGAGCGCCGATATGGTCGGTATTGCGGCAAGCGGCGCATCTCCCGCCGCCTCGAGAATAATGTTATTAATATTGAAAGTGTCCGACAAAAGCGTATTTATACACTCAAGCGCGATATTGAGATAATCCGCCCTGTCTTCGTTTATGATCGCAAGTGTCTTATTTAAAAGCTCATTTCCCGTCATTGTTCGTCCTCCTCACTGGTCTCTTCGCATTTTTGAGACTGCTTCAGGCCTTTGGAGGGGGAATATCCCCCTCCGCCTGATTTTAATTAAGCCGCAACGGCCTGATTTGTGGTCGTCACAGCAGAGGTGAACAGCGCATCGTCAAATGCAACGGATTTGAACGTGACCGTCGTCCCCGCGAACGAAGAGAGATCCACCGCTCCTGAATAGACCTTTGCCGATTTTGAATATCTCGGGTCGGTCCCGTCCGTCGTATACATTATCGATGTGGCGCCCGATGATGCGCACGCCATCGTTTTGCTTCCCGACGTATAGGTGTTTGTCGGCGCCGCCTGCTGGGTGCTTGCCGCGACTATCGCGTAAACGCCGTCCGCTTTTGCTCCGATAACGTAAGCGTCAAAGATAAATCTTCCCTCTATCAACGCACCGTTTATTCCCGGAGGGTTCTGTTTTACAAAGTAATCCTGTATTTTCTTCGGCTGCATAACGCTGTTTTTGTACGTGATCAGCGCATAGCACTGCGAGCTGCCTTTTTTGAGATAATCATCCGGCACCGGTATCACTGAAGCCCCCATAAATGATCCAAGCTGCCCCGCAGACAGGACCTTTTTCCCAAGCGTATCGTTTCCGATATATTCGGATGCGCTTCTCAGCGCGCTGAAATATGTCCACCCGATATATATCGCGCGGCCGCTATTGGGAACATTTTTGTTGGACATGCTTGCCATTGCCCCCGCAAGCGTCGCAACGATAGTTGTTTTATCCGGCGCGGACAGCTGCACATCGATTTTCCCCGCAAAATCCGCGAATTTGGAAAGCGCATACTTGTCCATTTCCGGAACGACCTGCTCTTCGATCTCAAGCGCAAGTATTTTCCCCGCCTGTTTCGAATCCATCTGCTCCGCGTTATTGCCCGCGTCGACCGTAATCGCGAAAGAGCGGTCGCGTGTAAGTATCATTTCCTGCAGCACGTCCTGCATCTCGTTCGGGGTGCCGTATCTAGTCATGCCCGTTCTCGAGTAATCCGTAAGGCTCTGTGTCACCGGGGTATAGATATTTATGGATTTCACTCCTGAAAAATTGTAGTCGTTGTTGGTATTTCCGTCGACGACCGACTTAAGTGAAAAATAACTCTGTATTTTTTTCTCGTATTTTGTCGCAAGGTTAATAGCCATTCTAAAAAATCATCCTTTCATTTCCAAATCATGTCCCGAAAAGGCCGAATATGAACGCATCTTCGTCTCGAACTGCCCCCGTGTCCGTCATCGCCGGCAGCGCTTTCTTTTTTGTTTCTTCGCCGACCTTTTCTTTTCTTATCGACGCTTTAAGCTCTCTCAATTCAAACGCCCTGTACGCGTCTATCGGATTTTTTCCTTTTTCTATATCGCGTATGACCGACGGCGGCAGCGTCCTCAGATCCGGATATTCCTCAAATAGCTCCATAAACTGTCTCGTTTTTTTCTCTTTTATGCGCTGTTTTTCTATTTCCGCATCTTTTTCCCGCACTCTTTCTCTCAGCTTTTCGATCTCCATCGCCGCTTCCTCCGGGATCCCCGATCTGATATTTTCCTCAAGCCTTCTTCCTGACAGTTTTTCGTCTATCTCTCTTATTATCTGATCTTCGGATATCCCCCGCTCTTCGACCGCCCGTTTTACCGCCATCACCGCGGGTGAATTTCTAAGGTTGTTTCTCTCCTCCAGGATATGGTCGTAATTCATGCCTTTTTGCGCATTTGTTATCAGCTCCGGAAGCGTCATATCATATTCTCGCCCATTGTATTTCACGCGAAAAACTTCCTGTTGCTTTTCCTCCATATCCTCTTTTTCCTTAACGTCCTCCTCCGTCAGAAGGTCTTCGAAAAATTCCTCGTCTTCGGTCCTCTCCCGGCTCTCTTCATCCGGGAATCCGTCCTCGCTTCTTTCCGCCTCTTTGTTTCCATATTCTGACAGTTCCTCTTCGAAGAATGCATCGCCCATTATTTCGTTCTCTTCGTCTTCGCTTTTTTCTTCCTCTGTTTTAAGATCTTCGTCTAAAACAAGTTTTTCTTCGATTTTTTCGTTTCCCTCGGCTGGTATCGCCGATCCTTCAAACAACATAATTTCATCCTCTCTTCGCCGTATGGTTGCGGCTGTCTTAGCCCTAAGGTCGGGGCTTTTCACCGTGGTTTTCGGTTTTGCGTTCCGCCTTTATTTGGTTTTTATCCCCTTCCCGGCTTCCCGCTTTATCTTAAGAGTCCTCGTCATTTTACAAACGGGACATCTAAAGACCAACACATCAAAGATCTCGCCGTTTTCCTCGCTTACGCTACTTTTTTCGATCCTGCTGTCCACCTTGCAGCATATCACTTCTCCCACTGTGCGCATTTCGTCCATTTTTCTTTCACCGCCCCGTCATCGCGTTTATATCCGTTTCTGATCGCTTTAAGCGCCGATCGGCCCTTCTTCTCTGTCAAATGCCACGGCATTTCCGTACAAAGCTATTTTTTCTGCCTCCGCCTCTATCTTTTTCTGTCTCTCTTTAAGATCCGACAAAAGTTTTTCCCTGTTTCTTATATATCTAGGCGGTATCGCTTCAAGATAAGTCACCGCGTCTCCTATGATCCCCTGTTTATACAGATTGTCCATCGTCTGCATCTGCATCAGTTCTGAGAAATACGCGCACGATCCGACGTCCACGTTTATGTCCATCCCCGTGAAATCCACTTTGTCAAAATCTACTTTTACGATGCTTTCTCCCGCCTCGCTCTCAAATGCGACTTCTCTCACAGAATAATATGCTCTCATCATATCCACCATTATCCTCACATACTGTTCAACGAACCCGAAAAACGCCATCCTCTGCAGTTCCAGCGGCGCCGCTGTCGCCCTCTGCACCGCGATTATCGCCGACGTGTTGTCCGGCCTTACATTGCCAAGCGCCGCATCCGACGCCCCCATCAGATCCTTCGTCAGCGCGATCAAACTGTCTATCATCCCTATGACCTGGCCCGATATATCCTGCGGCCTGAAAGATGTCGCCACCGCCGTATTTGGGTCTCCCGAAACGCCGAATGCCTTTCCCACCTTGTTCGTCCACGACGAGATCTTGTCTTTGTTGAATATGATCGTCGGAAACGATCCCGTTTTAACTCCTCTTATCGCCATCGCCATAAGGGTGTTCACTGCGATCTGGTTCGGTATCAGCCCTTCTATCACCGCCTGCCCGTGATACGATCCTCTGACTTTCTCCCAGCTGAAATACGCGATAGGATAAAGCGTCAGTCCCGTGTCCACCGCATCTTCTGTCAGCATCACTTCTCTTGTCGCCTCGACGAATTTTACCTTTCCGTCCTCTTTCCACATCCTGACTACCGTTGTCACAAGATCCGAATCGTACTCATCCGGATATGCTTCCTCTATATCCGGTCTCACGTCCTCCGGATCGATCCCCTTTGGAAGGTTTTTCCTTATTTCGTCTATGTGCCTTCTCCTCACGACCATGATATACGGCTGCGCCTGAACGTCCGCGGAATAGGGATTGCCGAACAGCACCCTCGTGTTTTCTATGCTGTCGACGCATATTTCTTTTTCGTTCGGGTCAAATCTCAGATAAAAACACCCGTCTCCGTCGACTGCCGCCGCCCTGATCGCGTCTCTGTTTTTCTCCTTGACCTTTGTTCTCTCTATGACCCTGTCTATTTCCTGCGACAATATTTTTGACATGACCACGTTTTCTTCCGTTTTATAAAACGGATCCACCGCCGCCGTCACATCATCCGACACGATCATCGCTATAAAGTACGTGACCACCCTTTTCAGGAAATTAAGGACCGGTTTGTCCAGATCCGGCGCATTCAGTCCTTCCCATTGCCTGCCTATGAAAAAGTTTTCATTTACCTTCACTTTGTCGTAAAGGTCTATCTGCAGGTTATAATTTTTCGCCCTGTCAAATTCCGCGAATACGTCCTTGCTCGTCCATTTTTTGTCCAATCTTCATCCGCTCCTTAAAGAATGATTTGATTATTCTCTCTCGCCGTATACTTCTTTTTGCCCTCTCGCCGTCCCGTCATAGGAGAGCATATTTTCGACCTGTATCCTAAGCTCCTTGTCTCTCTTCGTTTCTTTCTCCGCGTTGGTTTCCCTTTCCGCGTTTGTCTTGTGTCCTTTCTTTTCATCCATTATCATGTTTAAGACAAGCGCCGCCGCCAGGATCCCCAGCACGAACGCCATAATATATCCCATTGTCTCCAAATCCTTTACCTCCCGTATCTCAAAAACTCTTCTATATCCTCATCGCTCTGCACATCGTCTCCTCCCGCCGGAAGCGGTCTGTACGAGACGAAATATCTGATCGCATCCGTCGCGTGCGTTATTTCGTGCGGTTCTATCGCGACATCATTCGGATTTTTCCTGTCATGCGCAAGCTGCGGCAGCGTTCTGATAAGATTTAAGCAGTTCGCCGTGATCTTTATCTTCGGAGAGCTCTCCCCGAACTCATCTTTCGCTAGCTTCAAATATTCCTTCAACTCCAAAAATCCCTGTATCCTGTCGTTTGATGCCTGCGAAAGCGGCACCCCGTTCGCCGCGAATATATCCGCCGCCGATCTCCCCGTATCCTGCCTTCTGTTCCAAAGATCCGGCGGCGCGATAAACGCATATATCTCTTCATCCGGCATGATGCTTTCTCTTATTTTTTTCGCCGCATCAGATATGATAAGGTTCTTTTCGTATATCTCTCTGTACACTGTCGCTCTTCCCGTCTCATCCACGGCTATAAAATACGCCGCCAGCATATCAAGTCCATAATCCATCGCAACATATCTTCTGTGATTTTTCGGCGGTATCTGCGCTTCTATCACATGTTTTTCTCTCGACCATTCCGTAAAATATCTCCCCTCAAAGATGTCCCAATCCCCATGCAAAAGCGCTTTTTTATCGCACTCCGAAAGATTCAAAAGTCTTTTTATGTACATCGGGTCCTTGTCCATGAGAAATCTGTTGTCTGTCGCTTTTGCCGGTATGAACACTCTCGATGTGTTTTCAAATTCATGGACTTTTCCCGCCTGCCCTATATCTATAAACCTTTCTTTGACCCATGCATGTCCGATCCCTCCGGGGTTTGTCGTCGATTTTACAGCCTTCGGATAACCGTTCGCCCCCCTGATCCTCGACATAAGATACACATACGTCTCCTCCGCGAAATGCGTCAGCTCGTCAAATCTTATTACGTCGTATTCCGCCGACTGATATTTATAAACGTCCGCCGCCGCGTCGCAGTATCCAAAGTCAAGCACCGATCCGTTTTTGAATTTTCCCACATGCATCGTTCCCGAATATGTATATATATCTCTCGGGAACAGCTCCTGCGACACTCTGATAAGCGACTTGTCAAGCTCCGGAAACGTCCTTCTCAATATAAGCTGTCTCGATCTCGGATATCTTGACGCATATATCAGCGCGTCTATAAGCTGCCCGTAAGACTTTCCTCCTCCTGCCGCACCTCCGAACAGAACTTCAAATGCCGTCGCTTCGATAAACTCTCTCTGTTTTTCGGTTATCTGTATTTCAGTCCTCGGCCTCTTCTTTTCCTTCATGTATACTGCCTTCCGGTTTTCTGGTACGTTTATATCTTCTGTTTTTATTTTCCCCTTCGCTCTTTTCCAGCGCGGGCCTTTCATCCTCTTGCATTTTTATTATTATTTCAAACTTCCTGTCCTCTTGCTCCTCCTCCGCAAGGCCGATTCTCTCGCACACTTCTCTAAACGCAGACGGCGATTTTCTCGCCTCTCTTATAAGCCCTAAACACATCGCCTCAAGCTCCGTCAGTGCTGCTTCGTCTTTTTCCGGATCTTTTTCGGCGTCTTTTCCGCCGCACTGCATTGCGATCTTTGCAAGCTCTTCTGAAAAGGTCAGCTGCTCCGCCGTTTTATTTCCTCTGTCCGTCTTTTTCAGATCCCGCTCGTCATTTTCCCTAGTTTCCGCCATAAGCATCCTTATCAGCGTCTTTCTTACGTCTATCTCTTTCACTATCACGCTCCCTCCATTTATTTTTAGTGCCTTTTATTTTCCTTTTTTATAATAACCCTCCTTCTATTTCCGGTCGTCCCGCATCCCTCTCTCAAAAATCCCTTCTGCGTCCTCTTTTTATCCTGTATCAATACACGTTTCCCATCGCTATGATAAAAGATTCCAGCGCCCTGTCCTTCATCCTGTATATCGTCGTCCTCTCACATGAAAGTTCATCGCACAGATCGAATATGAATCCGTTTTTTCTCTCCACATAAAACGACGTCAGTATTTTCCTGTCCTTGTCCGTCAGCGCCTCAAGCGCCCGTTTCGCCCTCCTGTACCGCATCTGCATTATCCTGTTATACACGTCTCTGTAAAAGTCCGGTTCGCCCTCGGCGCTCGCGTATTCTTTCACATCCGTGTTATCACGCGGCGTATCGCCGCCCCTTCGTTCTTTTTTACGCGAACTTTCAAAAATTTTTTTATTTTTGCCGCATTCTCTATTTTTCTCCATCGCGTCGTTTTCCTCTGCCGCTTCTAAATAGCGGTATTTTTTCAAAACTTCTATTGCCATTTTTTTGGCGCTATCCATAAATCTCCCACCTATTTTTTATGATTTCAAATATTTTCCCCGTCGCCGCCGTTTTCTTTTTTACCGGCGCTCTGCTCTTGATTTTTAATTTTAACTATATTTTGTGTTTAGTATTGACTTCACCCACAAGATGTGCTATTCTTTGTTTCACAAGGAGGCGCTAATACATGTTTGATTTTGTAAAAGTTTCCGGCGGAGAAATGTCCGACAAAGAAATTTCATACTATCTTTCTCACATTCGTTCTGCTCATCCCGGCCGCTCGATCAAAAGCCTGAACATCGCTGTCGACGGCGATTTTGTCGACCTGAATTACGAGTTTGAGCCCGTATCTTTCGAACGCATACGCCGCATAACCGGCTATCTCGTCGGCACACTCGATCGCTGGGGCGATGCCAAGCGCGCAGAAGAGCGCGACCGTGTCCGTCACTCGATTTGACGATATTTCAACTTTGCCGCCCTTATAAAGGGCGGCATTTTGTTTTAATATCCCGCTTCACGCCAAATTTTTTGCACCTTTCTCCATCTCGATTTAAACCATTCTTCCCACTGTGCGCACCCTCTAGCGCACTTCACCCTTCCGCAGTTTTCACAGTCCGGTCTTTTCTCCACAACTCTCATTTCTTTTCCCCCACATTTCTTAAAATTACAAGCTCACATACCCGCGTTTTCAGTAGTTCTCGTGCTTGTTTTTTAGTAGTTATGCTACTTTTCTGTAAATTTACCATTATTTTCACATATAGTCAAGTAGCAATCCTTCTTTTTTCTAAAATTTGCTTGCATTTTAGCAGTTTTGCTTATATAATACTCACATAGAAAAGGAGGCGGCATTAATAATGAACCGAATAAAAGAGCTCCGGCGCGCGCGCGGATATTCGCAAAGCCGCCTTGCCGATATACTAAATGTCAATCAGACCGCCGTCAGCCAGTGGGAGCGCGGCGTCACGACTCCCGGGCTCTCCCTTATACTTAAGATGAGCGAACTGTTCGATGTCAGCGTCGACTATCTCATGACCGGCAAGGCTCTTTCCGCCAGATCTGAAAGTTCCTATATTTTAAGCGGCACCTCTCCGATTCTGGAATATGAGATCGATCCTCAAAAGGCCCGCGGAGTGCTCATCCCCGTGCTCGGCCGTGTCGAGGCCGGCATACCCATTTCCGCCGTTGAGACCGTGCTCGGATATGAGGAGATATCTTCGGACATGGCCCTGAACGGCGACTTTTTTGCTCTCCAGGTCCACGGCAGCAGCATGGAGCCCCGCATGCTCGACGGGGATGTCGTCATCGTCCGTTCTCAGCCCGATGTCGACAGCGGCGATGTCGCCGTCGTCCTCGTCAACGGCGGCGAGGCGACGATAAAGCGCATAAAAAAAAGCCCGGAAGGGATCATGCTCATTCCGAACAACTCCTCTTTCGAACCCGTCTTTTATAACAACGACAATATCAAAAATCTGCCTGTATCGATCCTTGGCAAGGTTATAGAGCTTCGCGCCAAATTTTGATCATTTCCCCTTTTCTCGTCCGTCTTTCATCTTTGTTTTTTGCCGCCTTGTAGAGGCGTTTTTTAAAAGACCGCATCTCTTCCAGCCCGATACTTTTATAAAAAGGCGGGGATGTCAACGCCCTCGCCTTTTTTGTATTTATCAAATCCGCTCTAAAAATTCATTCTTCCTTGCAAGACAAAAAGCCCTTGAAAACGCATGTTTTCAAGGGCTTTTATCCTGGTGATCCATCGGCGATTCGAACGCCGGACACCCTGCTTAAAAGGCAGGTGCTCTGCCGACTGAGCTAATGGATCATATGGCTGGGATGGCAGGGGTCGAACCTGCGAATGCCAGAGTCAAAGTCTGGTGCCTTACCGCTTGGCTACATCCCAATGACGAGATCGGCCATACAGACGGTGCAGTGCCCCCAGATACTCTTTTAAATGGGGTGGATGACCGGAGTCGAACCGGCGACCCCCAGAGCCACAATCTGGTGCTCTAACCAACTGAGCTACACCCACCGTATAAATGGCGCGCCAGAAGGGACTCGAACCCCTGGCCTACTGCTTAGAAGGCAGTTGCTCTATCCTGCTGAGCTACTGGCGCATAAAGCGTGGAGCGGGTGATGGGAATCGAACCCACGCGGCCAGCTTGGAAGGCTGGAATTCTACCATTGAACTACACCCGCGCAAAACCCTCACTCAAAGGACAGCTTTAAAATTTTACCACAATCAAACAGCCTTTGTCAATACAGTCACAAAAAATTCCTTTTTCGATACAGACGGGCCGCACTTGCGGCCCATCCATATATCGCGTTTTTTATATCGCGTCGATTTTTATCCCCTGTTCATCCGCTTTCATATTAAGTCCCAGTATCGGCCTGTCATATCTCTCTATCATTATTTGAGCGACCTTATCCTCGATCTCCTTTTGTATCAGCCTTCTCAGATTTCTCGCCCCGTACTTTATCGAGTACGAGTTTTTCACAAGATACTCGACCAGCGTATCGTCATATGTCATCCTTATCTTTTTTTCTGAAAGCGTCTTTTCCAGATCCGACAGCATTATCTTTGCTATCGTTTTAAAATCCTCCTCGGAAAGCTGTCTGAAAGATACTATCTCGTCTATCCTGTTTATGAATTCCGGCCTCATTATATCGGTCAGCGCTTTAAGCGCCTTTTCCCTGCCCTGCTCTGTTACCGTTCGCGCAAAGCCGACCGATCCGTCTTTTCTGTCCGACCCCGCATTCGACGTCATTATGATTATCGTATTTTCGAAAGACACCTGTCTTCCGTGCGCGTCGGTTATGCGCCCGTCGTCCAATATCTGCAAAAGCGTGTTCAGCACATCCGGATGCGCTTTTTCTATCTCGTCAAAAAGTATCACGCTATAAGGTCGTCTTCTTATTTTCTCTGTCAGCTGCCCTGCTTCGTCATATCCCACATATCCCGGAGGGGCTCCTATAAGCCTCGACACCGAATGTTTCTCCATAAATTCCGACATATCAAGCCTTATAAGCGATTCCGGCGTTGAAAACATATCTTCCGCAAGTCTTTTCACAAGCTCGGTCTTGCCGACGCCCGTCGGCCCTACGAATATAAACGACACGGGTTTTTTCTTCGGCGATATCCCCGTTCTGTTTCTTCTTATCGCCGCGCAGATCGCGCTTATCGCTTCATCCTGCCCGACGACTCTCGCACGCAGCCTCGCTTCCATCCCTGACAGTCTCGCGAATTCCGCTTCGCACACCGCGCTCGCCGGTATGCCCGTCCAAAGCTCTATCACCTTTGCCAAATGCTCGACCGTCAACTCCGGCGCTCCGTTTTTATTTATTTCATAAAGTCTGTCTGATATCTGTATTTCGCGGCTTTTCAGATACGCCATTCTCTGGTAATCGCCTGTCGCATCGGGCCTTTGCATCATCGCTTCCCGTTCTGCCTCTATATCAGAAAGCTCTTTTTTTATGCTCTCCGCTTCTCCTATCGAAGGGTCGGAAAGATTGAGCGCCGAACACGCCTCATCTATCAAATCTATCGCCTTATCCGGCAAAAACCTGTCTGTTATATATCTTTCCGACAGCAGCACCGCCATCCTCGCGATCTCGTCGGATATATGAACTCCGTGATACCTCTCGTAGTATCCCCGTATCCCGCAGATTATTTTTACCGTATCGTCTATCGACGGTTCGTTCACGACCACCGGCTGAAATCTTCTTTCCAGGGCCGCGTCCTTTTCGATATGCTTCCTGTACTCTGAAAACGTCGTCGCTCCTATTACCTGTATTTCTCCTCTTGAAAGCGCAGGTTTCAGTATATTTGCCGCGTTCATCGACCCTTCCGCGTCTCCCGCTCCAACAAGGTTGTGCACTTCATCTATGACAAGGATGATATTCTGCAGCTTTTTAACTTCCTCTATAAGGCCCTTCATCCTGCTTTCGAATTGTCCTCTGAACTGCGTCCCCGCGACAAGCGCCGTCATATCCAGAAGGTGCACTTCTTTGTCTTTAAGTTTGGCCGGCACATTGCCGTTTGCTATTCTCTGCGCAAGGCCTTCCGCTATCGCCGTTTTCCCGACTCCCGGCTCGCCTATCAGGCACGGGTTGTTTTTTTGTCTTCTATTAAGGATCTGGATTACTCTTTCCGTCTCTTTTTCTCTTCCGACGACCCTGTCCAGCTTTCCTTCCCTCGCGCGTTTTGTAAGGTCCGTCGCGTAAGCGTCAAGGTGTTTTTTCTTTTTTTCGCCGTTTTTCGCGCCCGTCTTGGTTTTTTTATCCGACTGTCCGTTTTCGCCCTTTTCCCCGAACGGATTTATCGGCATGGATGTCCCGTCGCTTCCGAATATGCGGTTCAAGAACGGAAAGGTCGCCGTGTTCCCCGTATTGTCCTCTCCATTGTCGATGTCGTCTTCATCTTCCGGCTGCATCATGATCGCGTCCATGCTATCCGCCGCATTCATAAGTTCGCTCGACAGACTTTCAAGATCCTCATCCGTTATCCCAAGCTTTTCCATCATATCGTTTACCGGACCTATGCCAAGTTCCTTTGCACAGGCAAGGCATATTCCCTCGCTTATTTGTTTTCCGTCTTCTATTTTTGTTATAAATACTACCGCGATATTTTTCTTGCATCGCGCACACAATGGCATTTGCATAATGTTCTCCTTTTATATCTGCGAATCCTGTCTGTCGTCTTATTCGTTTTCGTCGGGGCCTTTCGTTTTTACCAGCTTAAGCGCAAGCTTCAGATAACTTCCATATGCACAGATCGCCAGCAATATCGCGCCGCACAGCAGCGCTATTTTAAGAGTATACGGCATTTGATTGAAAATTATGAAAGCCGTGACTATCGCATAAAACACCGTCGCCGCTATCTTGCCCAAAATATTCGACGGAGGCACATCTTTTATCCTTTTATACAGCGCCGCCCCTCCGATCGCCTGCACTGTCTCTTTAATGAAGTAGATCGCCGCCGCCCACCATGGCGCTATCCCGGTTATCGCCATGCACACAAGCGCCGTAAATATCAAAAGTTTGTCTGCCAGCGGGTCAAGCACTCTTCCAAGCGGTGTTATAAGGTCATACTTTCTCGCTATGTATCCATCCAGCAGGTCTGTCAGTCCCGCCGCAACAAACACCGCCGCCGAAATTATATGGGCATTTTGATGGCCGGAGAAAAACACGGCTGCAAATACCGGCACCATTAAAAGCCGTATTATGGAGAGAATATTTGGTAATGTCACTAAAATACGCCTCCGGCTTAAAATTTAAAGATTTTTATATCCACCCTATAAAATACTTCGCAAGCAGCGTTGCTTCGATATTTTCCTTGGTAAATACCGCCACATCCGGCAGCAGTTTCATGCACAAAAACAGTCCTACATAAATCGCCGCCGCCCCAAGGATCGCTCCCAACGCCGCTCCTGCCAGACGGTTGGCCGTTCTTATTATCGGCAGTTTAAACAGCTTGTTCACTCCCAATCCGATAAGCCTCACGATATATGTTATAAGCACGAACGCTATGATAAACACGACAAAATACATAATGTTATGCGACAAAACCTCCGACGTTGAATCGACGATAGATTTACCCGTTTCGGCCGCGTTTTGCGCTATCATCCCGGCGGTGTTCCCTCTGAACAGTTCCGGGATCCCCATTTTCCCCAAAAGCTCCGCTGCGCTGCTCGTCGCGGTTTTTACTCCTTCCACCGCGTTTGACACAGCTTCGCCCACCGGCGTTTGCGCCGCCTTTTCTCCCGCCGACAGCACCCACCGTCTAATCATCGGCAGTACCGCCGCATCCGCGATCGGCTTTGAAAAGTTTTCCGCCGCGAACATTCCGCCCACGATACCGCAGCCAAACCCCAGTGCGCCGAACACCGTCGGCACTACCCCGCGTCTGGCTCCTGTTATTATACATGCTATAAATATAACTACAATGGCTATATCAAGCGTCAATTCCATACTCATAAAAATCCTCTTTTTTCATCGCTCGGCATATGCCTTTTTCACAAATATATTTATACCACATTTTTTATTGTTTTACGATAGCTGCGACACAAATTTTGCCCTGTCCGGAAAGATGACTATCGCCTCTCCATCCGACCTCTGCAAGATTTCTTTTGCGCCTGCAACTGCGATCTTTTCTTTTCTCTCTTCCATATCCGCTCCGAAGAAATACGCCGTGTCCCCTATCACCGCCGCGATATTGTTTCCCGCCGCCGACACCGACACCGCTTCTCCGCGTATTATCCCGGAATGGCGTTCCGTTCCGTCGTTTCTAAGCGTATACAACCTCACCGCTTCGTCTCTCGCGTTCTCCTGAACGGCTATGCACGGTGCCGATCCGCATTCGATCGCAAAAGCCACAAGGCTGCCTTTACTATACCTTATCTCGCTCTTCTTCTCGCCTTTGACGTCAAAGAGATACGTTCCCGTCTCTCCCGCAATGCATATCTCATTATTTTCAACAAAAGCTATCCCCAAAACGAATTCATTCTCTATTTTTATCTCGCATATCGATTCATCTTTGCCCGTTTCGAATATTTTGACAAGCGACGTGATCTCCCCGTTATCCTGTGAAAAAGCCGCTGCTGCGATTCTTTTTGAATCCGGTGAGACCGCCGACAGCATGACATAATTTTCAGAGGTGTTCCATTTGAATATCTGCTTCTGTCCTTTTCCGAACACCGTCACCGCCGCTTTATATCCCTCTTCATCCGTCACCACCGTAAGCGTCCCTTTATCGTTCATCGCCGCCGATAATATCGGCGATTTGAATTCCATGTTTTTTATTACCGAATAGCTGTTCGCGACGCACATTTTATATCCGCCCCTGTCATAGCAGACGATCTCTTTATCCGATGATACCAGCGCCGGCCTCGAATATCCCAGCTGCACCTCCATGTCCTTATATCCCGCCGGATTTACGAAATACAGCATATCCCCTCCGACGACCGCCATCCCGCCCGTTGACAGAGCAAAATCGCTTTGCAGCGTGCTTTCAAGCTCTATCTCGCGCGGTTTTCCCGCCGTCGATGCGCCGAGATTTATATAGTTTATCAGCCTTTTCGCATTATCTATGCTTATATCCTCCTGATACACGTATATCGTCCCCGCAATCGCCGCAAGCAGCAATATGAGCACGATCATTTTAAGCGCCCCTAAGATCGCTATCCTCGGGTCGTTCGGCATCTTTATTATATTGCTGTCTCCGCTTGTTTTTCCCCTTCTCATCAAAACGCCACCTCGTCGTACGAGACCCCTGTCATATAAAGCCCGTTCGGCGGAGCCGTCGGTCCCGCCTCTTCCCTGTATCCGTTTTTCAGTATATCCGGTATGTCTTTTTCCGAAAGTTTCCCTCGTCCGACATACATTATCGTTCCCGTTATCGCCCTTGCCATATTATAGAGGAATCCGTTCGCCCTCATCCTGAACATTATCAGGTCTCCCCTTGTTTCGACTTCGCATTCATACATCGTCCTGACCGTCGACTTCACCGGCGTCCCTTGAGACCTTACCGCCGCAAAATCCTTTTCCCCTATAAAATGCTTCGCCGCTTTCTTCATCGCTTCGATATCGAGTTCATACGGATAAAACCACGCCCTTGTCCTCAAAAAAGGGTCTCTCACCTCGGCGTTGTGCACAACATACGTATACTCCTTTTCGACGCACGAGAACCTCGCGTCGAAATCATCCGTGACCGCCTGTGCTTTTTTGATCGATATATCATCCGGAAGTTTCGCGTTCAGCGCCATAGGCATTTTGTTCATCGGCACCGGATTTTCGCCTTTAAAATTGGCGGCGTATATCTTCGCGTGCACGCCCGCGTCCGTGCGGCCGCAACCGGACAAATACACCTCATGTCCGACCGTTTCCCGTATCGCCTTCGTCAATATCCCCTGTACCGTTTCAGCGTTTTTCTGTATCTGCCAGCCGTGATAATTTGTTCCGTCATACGATAGCCAAAGCACCGTATTCAAGTAAAACCCTCCTATAGGACCTTCATTCCCACTATCAGTATCCCCGTCAGAACTATGACCGATATCGCCGCAACTGCATAGTCCTCTTTTGTCATTGAAAGCTCGTAAAGCCTCGTCCTTTTCCCTCCACCTTTGTAAAGGCGGCATTCCATCGCCGTCGCAAGGTCGTCAGCCCTCCTGAACGCCGATATGAAAAGCGGTATCAGTATCGGCACAAGAGCCCTTGCGCGCTTCATTATGCCACCGCTTGAAAAGTCAGCCCCTCTCGCCTTCTGTGCGTTCATTATCTTGTCCGTCTCTTCGATGAGCGTCGGTATAAACCTAAGCGCGATCGTCATCATCATTGCAAACTCATGTACCGGCACATGTATTTTATCCAGCGGCGACAGCAGCTTTTCTATCGCGTCCGTCAGTTTCATCGGCGACGTCGTATACGTAAGCAGCGACGTTCCCATTATAAGCAGCATGATCCTTACGATCATATACGCCGCGACGATCAATCCCTCTTTTGTGACCTTTAATATCCACCACTGCCACAGAATCTCTCCCGGCGTATAAAGCGCGTTGAGGACCGCCGTGAATATCAGCACTATAAGAAGCGGCTTAAGCCCCTTGACTATAAACTTTATCTTTATCCCCGATATCGCAACGACCGTCATGACCGCCGCCGCTGTCAGCGCATACGCCCAGAACCCTTTTATTATGAACAGCACGACTATAAAGTAGACCGCCGTTATTATCTTGACCCTCGGGTCAAGCCTATGCACGATCGTATCCCCCGGAAAAAACTGTCCCATCGTTATATCACGAAGCACCCATACCGCCCCCTTTTCTCTGCAGTATGGCTTCCTTCGCGCTTTCGACCGTATATATCGGTCTCCCGATATCCACGCCCTTGTTTTTAAGCTCGACGAACACCCTCGTTATCTGCGGCACCGTCAGCCCCACTTCAAACAGCTCGTCCGCCCTCGCGAACACCTGCTCCGGCGTTCCCGACATCATGACCTTTGCCTGATTTATCACGATCGCCCTCGACACCGTTCTCGCCATATCCTCCATATTATGCGTCACCAGCATGACCGTCGTGCCGCGGCTTTCATGATACTCTATAAGATGCGACAATATCTCGTCTCTCCCGTAAGGATCCAGTCCCGCCGTCGGCTCATCCAGTATCAGAACATCCGGCCTCATCGCGATTATTCCCGCTATCGCAACGCGTCTCTTTTCCCCTCCTGAGATCTCGAACGGCGATTTTTTAAGTTCGTCATGCGACAGCCCCACAAAATCGACCGCTTCTATAACTCTGCTCTCCGTTTCGTCTTCAGAAAGTCCCATATTTCTCGGTCCGAACGCGATATCCTTAAAAACCGTCTCCTCAAAAAGCTGATACTCCGGATATTGGAACACAAGTCCCACCTTAAAGCACGCGTTTCGTATTTCCTTCGGGTCCTGCCAAATATCCTTCCCCGCAACGAACACCTTTCCGCTCGTCGGCTTCAAAAGTCCGTTCAGGTGTTGTATAAGCGTTGATTTACCCGATCCCGTATGTCCTATTATCCCAAGAAATTCGCCTTTTTCAACGCTTATCGTCACGTCGTCGATCGCCGTTTTTTCAAACGGCGTTCCGATCCCGTATATATGTGTAAGGTTTTCCACTCTGAGTATTTCGCTCACTTATTTTTCCTCCAGGAAATTCTTTATCCTCTCGGCGCACTCGTCAACCGTCAGCGCCCCTATATCCATATCAAATCCCGCTTTTTTAATCTCGTTCAATATTTCCACCGTCTGCGGCACCGACAGCCCCGCGTCGTCCATCTCCTCCGGTTTTGAGAACACCATTTCCGGCGTGTCATCGAATTCGATCCTTCCCCTTCGCATCACTATGACTCTCGACGCTTCTGCCGCCTCCTCCATATGATGCGTTATAAGTATTATCGTGATCCCGTACTCTTTGTTCAGATTTCTGATCGTCTCCATGACGTCCACTCTGCCCTTCGGGTCAAGCATCGCCGTCGGCTCGTCAAGCACTATGCACGTCGGCTTCATCGCGATAACTCCCGCTATCGCGACGCGCTGTTTTTGTCCCCCCGACAAAAGGTGCGGCGCATGTCCTCTATATTCGTACATTCCCACCGCCTCAAGCGCCTCGTCAACCTTTTCCCTTATCTCTTCAGACGGCATTCCCAGATTCTCCAGCGCAAACGCAACGTCCTCTTCAACGACCGTCGCCACTATCTGGTTGTCCGGATTCTGAAATACCATCCCCACTTTTCTTCTTATATCATAGATCTTGTCCTGATCTTTTGTGTTCATCCCGGAGACTATCACGTCTCCCCCCGACGGCAGTATTATTCCGTTTAAAAGTTTTGCAAGCGTCGACTTTCCCGATCCGTTATGTCCCAGGATCGCGACAAACTCACCCTCGTCTATTGAGAGCGTCACCCCGTCTATCGCCGGCTTTACTTCCTCTCCCTCCGGCGAGTGATAGTAAAAAAACACATCTTCAAGTCTGATTAATTCCGCCATAATTCCTCCGCAGAAAACATCTTAAGATTAAAGAGATCCGTCACCTTGCCCCGATCCATCTTGTCGCCGCGCCGCACGGTATCAAAAGTCCCGTCGATGAGACCGGCAGGCCCATTTCCGCGCTTTCCACTTTCCCGCCGTATCTTTTTTTAAGCGTTTCTCCCAATATATATCCCGGCACCGACGGTGAAAGCCCCGCGGTATACGAATTCACTATAAAAAACAGCGGCTCATCCGACAAAACGTTTGCGCACAGCTTTATAAATCCGTCAAGCTCATCTTCTATCTTCCAAACCTCTCCCGACGGACCTTTCCCGTACGACGGCGGATCCATTATCACCGCGTCATATCTTTTGCCCCGTCTTATCTCCCTCTCGACGAATTTCCTGCAGTCGTCCACGATATATCTCACCGGCGCGTTTTCAAGGCCGCTCGATGCCATATTCTCTCTTGCCATCGCCACCATCCCCTTCGCCGCGTCCACATGGCACACGCTCGCTCCCGTCATTGCCGCGGCGACGCTCGCTCCGCCCGTATACGCAAAAAGGTTTAGCACGTTTATATGCCTTCCCGCATTTTTTATCATGTCCGATATAAAATCCCAGTTCGCCGCCTGCTCCGGAAATATCCCCATATGTTTGAAGCCCATCGGCTTTATATTGAACGTCATTTCCCCATATGATATCGTCCACGTCTTCGGCAGGCGGTTTTCGTTCCAATACCCCCCGCCCGTGTTCGATCTTATATAAGACGCGTCGCTCGTCTTCCACAAATGCGCCGCGCTTTTTTCCCACACCGCCTGCGGATCCGGTCTTATTACCTTATACTTTCCCCATCTTTCAAACCTCTGTCCGTCTCCGCAGTCGATTATTTCAAAATCTTTCCATCTGTCTGCCGCCCACATATAAAGCACCCGTTCTAAAACATTCTATTATAGATAAACATTAGTAAATTATTATATCACTTGCTATCCTTTATCGCAATCAAAATAAAGCAAGGACTCCGTCTTTTTATTCCCTCTCGTCAAAATCCCGCATTCCCCTCTGACATCCCGGGTCCTTTGCACTTAAATAAAAGGCCGAACGGCGTCTCTCCGTTCGGCCTTCCGATCCTTTATTTTACTTTATTTTCGAAAGGGTCTGCGCCATATCCGTCCTCTCCCATGGAAAGTCCTCGTCGCTCCTCCCGAAATGCCCGTATGCCGCCGTCTTTTTATATATCGGTTTTAAAAGGTCAAGCTTTTTTATTATGGCCGCCGGCCTCATATCAAAGTTTTCCCGTATGATCTGCGCCAGTCTCTCATCCGGAAGCCTGCCCGTTCCGAACGTATCCGCCGACACCGACACCGGCTTCGCGACACCTATCGCATACGCGACCGTCACCTCGCATCTTTTTGCAAGGCCCGCCGCGACGATATTTTTTGCCACATATCTCGCCATATACGACGCCGACCTGTCGACCTTCGTCGGGTCCTTCCCGGAGAAGCACCCTCCCCCGTGTCTCGCATATCCCCCGTACGTATCGACTATGATTTTCCTTCCCGTCAGTCCCGAATCGCCCTTTGGTCCTCCCGTGACGAATCTTCCCGTCGGATTTATATATATTTTTGTATCCTCTCTCATCATTTCTTTCGGCAGCGCTTCAAAGATCACCTTTTCTTTTATATCCCGGCGCAGCTTTTCCATATCCACGTTTTCCCCGTGCTGTGTCGAAAGCACGACCGTGTCTATATACTCCGGCACATAGCCGTCTTTGTAAGCGACCGTCACCTGCGCTTTTCCGTCAGGTCTGAGATACGGTATCGTGCCGTTTTTCCTGACTTCCGAAAGCTTTCTCGTCAGTTTGTGCGCCCACACTATCGCCGCCGGCATATATTCCGGCGTTTCGTCGCACGCGAATCCGAACATCATCCCCTGGTCTCCCGCTCCGACCTTGTCCGCATCGTCGCGCCCGCATGTTTCCTTGAACTCACGCGACGCATCAACGCCCATCGCTATATCCGGCGACTGTTCATGTATCGCCGTCAGCACCGCGCACGTTTTGTAATCGAACCCGTAATCGGCGTCGGTATACCCGATCTCTTTTATCATGTCTCTCGCGATCTGCGGGATATCCGCATAGCAGCTGGTCGTTATCTCTCCCATGACCAGCACCATGCCCGTCGTCGCTGCCGTCTCGCACGCGACTCTCGCGTTTTCATCCTCCGCCAGTATCGCGTCCAGCACCGCATCTGATATCTGATCGCACACCTTGTCCGGATGCCCCTCGGTCACCGATTCCGATGTGAATAATTTATATGTCATAAAAAGTGTCCTCCAGATCTATAAAAAGGCTTTTTTGCCTCTATTTCGTCTCCTATTATACCCAAACGTTCCTGTCGTTGCAACCTCGTCTTTTATATTGAAAAAAAAGCTTTTATACATTATAATAAAATAACCAATAAAATCCAGCGTTTTACGTCCATCCACATTGCTATTTTCAGAGGAGGTTTATCATGTCAAATCAATTTTATACCCTTTCAAATGGTTATAAATTTCCTAAAGTCTGCCTCGGCACTTCCAAGACAAGCGGCGACGAGCTCAAGGCCTCGGTAAAATCCGCCATAAAGCTCGGCTATCGCGGTCTTGACACCGCCCAGTTCTATGAAAACGAAAAGGAGATCGGCGAAGCCGTGCGCGAAACCGGAAGCGACATAATGATCATGACAAAGCTCGCCAATTCCAAGCACGGGTATGACAACGCCCTTTTCGCGTTTGAGGAAAGTGAAAAGCTTCTCGGCCGCGTCGATGTGTTCCTGATACACTTCCCCGGTCTTTCCGACACGTATTTTGAAACGTGGCGCGCATTTGAAAAGCTTTATAAAGACGGGCGCGTCAAAGCCATCGGCGTCAGCAACTTCCTCCCCCGCCATCTGGAAGAACTTAAAAAGCGCTTTGAGATCGTCCCCATGGTCAACGAGATCGAAGTTCACCCGTTCTTCTACCAGGCCGAGTCGATCGCCTATTGCCAGAAAAACAATATCCAGGTCGCGGCGTGGCGCCCGATCAACGAGTGCTTCAAAGACCCCGTCATAACCGAGATCGCGCAGAAATACGGCAAGACAAACGCCCAGATCACCCTTCGTTTCCTTGTTGAAAAGGGCATCTGTCCTCTTCCCAAATCCGTACATGAAGAGCGTCTCGCGCAGAACATAGACATTTTCGACTTCTCCCTTTCTGAGGACGACGTCAAACGGATCGAAGGTCTGAACTGCGGCCGCCGCACAGGTCCCGACCCTGAAAAGGATTTCGATCTCGACCCCATATCCGTCGTCGTTGCGCGTTTGAAAGCTCAGAGGGAAGCGATGAATAATAGATAACTGCAATATATCTGAACCCTTTTATTTTTATCTCACATTTTGGCTCCTGTCCTGTTGATTATAAGTTTTTTTATTGCTATACTGAATATATGCGTGGAAACCAATTATTTAATATTATTATAAATTTTAGGAGGCAGAAAAATGCACAAAAAACTTTTTATCCCCGGCCCTGTTGATTGTCTTCCGGATGTTTTGGCCAAAATGTCCGAGCCGATGATGAGCCACCGCGGCAAACCCGCAACCGCTCTTCAGAAAGGCATCAGCGAGAAGATCCAGAAATTGTTTTACACCAACAATCCGATCATTTTGTCGACCTCTTCCGGCTCCGGCCTTATGGAAGGGTCCATCCGCTCCTGCACTGCGAAAAGGGCTGCGGTATTTTCCGTCGGCGCATTCGGCAACAGGTGGTTCAAAATGGCTCAGTGCAATAATGTCCCCGCCGATAAATTTGAGGTAGAGCAGGGCAAGGCGACCCTTCCCGAATCTGTCGACGAGGTCCTCTCGACCGGCAAATATGACCTCATCACCATCACCCATAACGAGACTTCTTCCGGTATCATGAACCCTGTTGAAGAGATCGCAGAGGTCATGAAGAAATATCCTGAGGTCGTATGGTGCATGGACGCTGTCAGCTCCATGGGCGGCACCAAGATCGAGGTTGACAAGCTCGGCGTCGACGTATGCATAACCTCCACCCAGAAATGTCTCGGTCTGCCTCCAGGAATGTCGATCGCTTCCGTTTCCGAAAAAGCCATTGAAAACGCGAAGAAGGTCCAGTTCCGCGGCGTATATTTTGACATACTCGCGATCTACGACATGATGATGGAGAAATATCAGTATCCGTCCACCCCGTCCCTGTCCCATATGTATGCACTTGATTATCAGCTCGACAGGATCCTTGCCGAGGGACTTGAAAACCGTTTTGCCCGCCACATCGAAATGGCGAAATACATAAGGAATTGGGCAAGCGAGAAATTTGCGATCTTTGCCGATCCCAAATACCTCTCCAACACCCTTACGACGATCACCAACACCCGCGGCATCTCCGTCGCCGACCTCAACAAGGCTCTCGGAGAGAGAGGGTTCGAGCTGTCCAACGGCTACGGTGCTCTCAAGGAGAAGACCTTCCGTATCTCCCACATGGCCGACATGACCATTCAGGATATGAAGGACATCACCGACAATATCAACGATATCCTCAAGATATAATCCTAGGGGGGTATCCGCGTATGCTTTGCGACCGCGTTCGCGACTTATATTTATCTCAGGATTACAACTGCGCTGAGACGATCCTGCGTGCCGCAAACGACGAATATGATCTCGGCATAGATGAAAAGGATCTCTGCCTTTTAAGCTGCTTCGGCGCCGGGATGTACCGTGAAGATGTGTGCGGCGCATATTCGGCCGGCCTTGCGGTTCTCGGCAAGATCCTCGTCAAGACCCGCGCGCACGACACTTCGGGCCTTGCGCGAATATGTTCTACATATTCCTCCGTTTTCAAGGAAAAGCTCGATTCGTTCAACTGCGCCGAGCTCAAGGCGCTTTACAAGACCCGTGAAGAACGCTGCTTCAAAACCGTTTTTCTCGCGGCCGAGGTTCTTGACGAGGTCGTTTCATCCGTTATTAAAAAATAATGCTTTTTATCCCGCATCAATTAAATTAAGGGGGCTTTTGCCATGATCAGAATACTTGCTGCGGACGGCATGGAAAAAGACGCCGTTTGCGCACTCAAGGACAAAGGTTTCGAAGTTGTTGAAGAACATTACGAAGTTGATGAACTGTCCGAAAAGATAAAAGAGTTCGATGTCATCGTCGTGCGCTCCGCGACCAAAGTTCGCGAGCCGATCATCGACGCTGCCAAGACCTCCGGCAAGCTTCAGCTCATCATCCGCGGCGGTGTCGGCGTCGACAATATCGATGTAAAATACGCCGAATCCAAGGGTATCACCGTGCGCAACACACCTTGTGCAAGCTCCGCTTCCGTTGCTGAGCTCGCGCTCGGTCACATGTTCTCACTCGCGCGTTTCATCGGCATTTCAAACGTCACAATGAGAAACGGCGAATGGAACAAAAAGAAATACGAAGGTTCTGAGATCTCCGGGAAGACGCTCGGTCTTGTCGGCTTCGGCCGCATCGCTCAGGCGCTCGCCAAAAAGGCCGAGGCGCTCGGGATGACCGTCGTTTACACCCGACGTTCGGGAGAGAATGCGGATTTCCCGCAGTATAAATATCTTCCCTTAGACGAACTCCTCAAGGTTTCCGACTTTGTATCTCTCCACATCCCCATGCCGGCCGACAAACAGCCCGTCATCGGAGAGAGAGAGCTTTCTCTTATGAAACCCACTGCGTTTATCATCAATACCGCGCGCGGCGGCGTCGTCTGTGAAGGCGCGCTTATAAAAGCGCTCGACGAAGGCAAGCTTGCCGGCGCCGGGATCGATGTTTTCGCGGAAGAGCCCACCAAGAACGAAGCTCTCTGCAAACACCCGAAGGTCTCTGTGACCCCGCACATCGGCGGCGCCACAGCTGAGGCTCAGGCCCGCATCGGCGAAGAGATCGTCGACATCATCACAAAGCACTTCGCATAGTATTTCATTATCTGCGGGGTCGGGGTCAAAAATTCCTCGACCCTCGCTTTATTATCAAAAGCAAAGGAGAATCAAAGATGGCCGTTGTAAGACCTTTCAAGGCTCTGCGTCCTACACCCGAACTTGTCTCTCGCGTTGCTTCCCATCCGTACGATGTCATGAATTATGAAGAGGCATGCGAGATGGTAAAAGGCAACCCTTACTCATATCTTCATGTCGACCGTTCCGAGGTCGACCTTCCCCCCGAGACCGACCATTACTGCCAGGAAGTTTATGAACAAGCCGGCAATACGCTTCACCGAATGGTCAAAGACGGGATCCTGATCCGTGAAAAGAAGGCGTGTTTCTATGTTCTCCGTCAGATCATGAACGGCCGCGCTCAGACCGGCATCGTCGCCTGCGCGTCGATCGACGACTATATGAACAACGTCATAAAAAAGCATGAGCTGACCCGCGCCGATAAGGAAGAAGACCGTTGCAATCACGTCGACTTCTGCAACGCCAACACCGGCGTCGTGTTCCTTACCTATCGCTCCCGCGCCGGGATCGATGCGATCGTTGAAAAAACCGTCAAGAGCGCTCCGCTTTTCGACTTTATGTTTGAGAACGTGCAGCAGACTCTCTGGCCGATATACGACGATTCGGACATCGCCGCCATTGAAAGCGAATTCGGCGCCGCCCCGTCTCTTTATATCGCTGACGGGCATCACCGCTCCGCTTCCGCTGTGCGCGTCGGCCGCAAACGCCGCATCCAGTTCCCCGATTACACCGGCGATGAAGAGTTCAACTTTTTCCTTTGCGTTCTTTTCCCCGCCGATCAGCTTTACTGCATGGATTACAACCGCGTTGTCGCCGACCTTAACGGTCTTTCCAAGGACGAGTTTTTCTCCAAGATCGGCAGCAAATTTGATATCGAAGAACTTTCTTCTCCGCTGACGAACGACTCCCAGGGCAAGACCTCCGTCACAGAGAAGCACACCTTCGGCATGTATATCGACAAAAAGTGGTATCTCCTTCGCGCCAAGGCCGGAACGTTCGATGAAAACGACGTCGTCGCCCAGCTTGACGTTTCCATAATGCAGAACAACCTTTTGTCCCCGATCCTCGGCATCGGCGACCCGAGGACCGACAAACGCATCGACTTTGTCGGCGGCATCCGCGGTCTCTCCGAGCTCGAGCGCCGCGTCGATTCCGGCGCCGCCGTTGCGTTCGCGATGTGCCCGACCAGCATGGATGATCTCATCGCCATCGCCGACGCCGGCAAGATCATGCCTCCGAAAAGCACCTGGTTCGAACCAAAGCTTCTCTCCGGCATGTTCGTCCACGAGCTCATGTAAAAATTCATCATGCATCTGCACAAAAAAGGCCGGCGCATATAAATGCGCCGGCCTTAAATATTTTGTACTTATAAGCAATTATTTTCTTTTCAGTATCTCTTCGACCTTTTCGCAAAGATTGTCTGCGGTAAACCCGTATTTTACCATCAGCGCCGCGGCCTTGCCGGATTTCCCGAACTCGTCGTTCATACCAACGCGCATCATCGGGACAGGGCAGTTTTCAACAAGCACTTCCGCAACGGCTGACCCAAGTCCGCCGATAATGTTGTGTTCCTCCGCTGTGATGATGGCGCCCGTTTCTTTTGCGGCCGAAATTATCATTTCCTTGTCTATCGGTTTTATCGTGTGCATATCGATGACTCTGACGTTCACTTTTCCGGAAAGCTTATCCGCGGCTTTCATCGCCTCTTGCACCATCAGACCCGTCGCGATGATCGTGACGTCGCTGCCATTTTTCAAAAGGGTGCCCTTTCCGAGGGTGAATTTGTATCCCGGAAGTGTGCTTGTAAGATCCTCGACGGCTGCGCGCCCAAGGCGAAGGTATACAGGTCCGTTGTAATCGATTATCGCGCGAACGGCCTCTCTCGTCTCGGTCCCGTCACACGGGCAGACGACGACCATCCCCGGAAGGGTGCGCATCGTGCCTATATCCTCAAGGCACTGATGGGTCGGCCCGTCTTCACCGACAGAGACTCCTGCATGCGTTCCGACGACCTTGACATTGAGATGCGGATATACGACAGACGTGCGTATCTGATCGAACGCGCGGCCTGTCGAAAAAACTGCGAAGGAATTTACGAAGACGGTTTTCCCGGTCGTTGCAAACCCCGCGCCCATACATACCATGTTCGCCTCGGCGACGCCCGCGTTAAAAAACCTTTCCGGATACTTGTCTCGGAACATGTATGACATTGTCGACGTTGCAAGGTCAGCGTCTATAACGACTATATTCTGATCATCTCCAAATTCGGCAAGGGCGCGGCCGTACGCGACCCTAGTTGAAATATTTTCAGCCATAATACACATCCATTCCGCCGCGGTCGCGGCTTTATTTTTTTGCGTGATTTTTTGTCGAAAACAGAATTATATGTTGGCGTTCAATTCGCGTATCATTTTGTCAAGTTCCTCGGCGCCGATCTGATACTGCTCGTCATTCGGAGCGGCCCCGTGGAATTTCGGGTTGTTTTCCATAAAGGACACGCCTTTGCCTTTTACGGTCTCCGCGATGATGACCGTCGGGCGCCCCTTTATTGAGGAAGCCTTGTCCACAGCGTCTGAGATCGCGCATATATCGTGCCCGTCGATCTCTATCACTTCAAAACCGAATGCGCGGAATTTGTCCGGGATCGAACCCATTCCCATGACTTCTTCTATCGGCCCTTCAAGCTGAAGGTGGTTCCTGTCGACTATAACGGTGAGGTTGTCGGCTTTATAATAGGCGGCGGCCATGGCGGCCTCCCAGTTCTGCCCTTCCTGAAGCTCCCCGTCGCCGGTTATAACGAACGTACGATAATTTTTCCCGGATAATTTGGCGGAAAGCGCCATACCGAGCCCGACCGATAATCCCTGCCCGAGAGAGCCCGACGACATATCCACTCCCGGCACGTGGCGCATCTCAACATGCCCTGAAAGATAGCTGTCTACATGTCGGAAAGTCTTTAGATCTCCGATCGGGAAAAAACCTTTGTATGCAAGCGCCGCGTAAAAAAGCGGAGAAGCATGCCCTTTTGAAAGCACCAGGCGATCGCGATCCTCCCACAAAGGATTTTTGGGGTCGGTGCGCATTTTCTCAAAAACAAGGACAGTTATAATATCAGCTGCCGAAAGCGCACCTCCGATATGCCCGGATTTAGCCGTATACACCATGTCGAGCGCCTCTTTGCGAAGCTTTGCCGCAGTCAGCATCAGCTCGTTTTTACGCTTGATATCCATATAATACAAATCCCCCTCAAAAAATTACGAAAAGCTTTGCAAAAGCAAAAAAAATTAAAGCAAAAACCAATAATAGACTATCTTTTTTATCGTTTTTTGTCAATGGATAAAAGAGCATTAAAAGGTGTCGGATCCGACAAAAAAATTGTGCAGTAAAGGCATCACAGAAAAGGGAGATTTGCATTTTCCCCATTCTTTGGATATAATGGAGCAGATATCATCAGCCTTCAAAGAAAGAATTTATGAGGTGAAAATTTTGCGAGATTATATAATTTTCAGTGACGCGACATGCGATCTTCCCGGCTATATTTTGGACGACATGGGTATAGAGGTCATCCCCATGGAGTTCGAGATCGAAGGGAAAACATACAAGGATCATCCGAAAGGCGGGGATATCGGATTTCACGAAATGTACGATATGCTGAGAAGCGGGAAAACCGCCGTCACGACACAGATAAATTACGATACATATAGAAGCTTTTTCGAACCGAAATTAAAACAGGGGTTCGATATAATATATATAGGATTTTCCTCCGGACTCAGCGGAACGTTCAGTACGGCGTGCATCGTCGGAGAGGATCTCAAGGAAGAATACCCCGATGCCGGTATATTTATGGTCGATTCTCTCGCCGCGTCAGTCGGAGAGGGGCAGCTCGTATATAACGCGGCTCTCAAGAAACAGGCGGGCATGACGGTCGACGATCTTTACCAGTGGGTCAAAGACAACCGTGACCATTTTTGTCACTGGTTCACGGTCGACGATTTGAATCATCTGCGCCGCGGGGGAAGATGCTCGGCGGCCGCCGCGATCGTCGGAACGGCACTCGGTATAAAACCCGTGCTGCACGTTGATAACGAAGGGCATCTTATCCCGATGCTGAAGGTCAGGGGCAGGCGCAAATCTCTGGAAGCGATGCTCGATAAGATGAAGGAAACGTGCATAAAACCTGAAGAGCAGGTGATATTCATCGGACACGGCGACTCTATCGACGAGGCTCAGGAGCTTGAGAGGATGGTCCGCGAGGCGCTTCCTGTAAAAGACGTTATCATAAACCGTATCGGGCCGACGATCGGCGCACATTCCGGCCCGGGGACGATCGCGCTGTTCTTCTACGGCACGCAAAAATAATCATACCATATCAGCAAAAGCCCGACTTTGTCGGGCTTTTGCTCTTCTAAACAAAGATATAAATGTCGCGGTTTTTCTGTCAACACACCCCGAATATGTGCATAAGACCGTTTACAAGCGCACATAGAGCAAGGCCGACAACCGTCGGTATAATGAAAGCCAGCGCCGTCCATTTGAGACTGCCGGTCTCTTTTTTTATCGTCAAAAGGGTCGTCGCACACGGAAAATGCATAAGGCAGAAGATCGAAACGCATATTGCCGTGACTGCCGTCCATCCGTTTAGAGAAAATATATTTAAAAGCTGAGAATAATTTTCTATCTGAGTGATGCTCCCCGTCGCAAGATATCCCATGACGGTCAGCGGGATGAATATCTCATTCGCGGGTATCGCAAGTACAAAAGCCGTCAATATAACGCCGTCGAGGCCGAAAAACCGCGCGAAAGGATCGAGAAATGACGTTATATGAGAAAGCAACGTCACATCATTTACTGTTATATTGGCGAGAATCCAGATCGCGATGCCGGCCGGTGCCGCGACGGATACTGCGCGCCCCAGAACGAACAGCGTGCGGTCAAAGACAGAGCGCACAACCACCTTTCCTATCTGCGGGCGGCGGTACGGAGGAAGCTCGAGGGTGAAAAACGACGGTATCCCTCGCAAAACCGTCAGCGAAAGTATATACGACACGAAAAGCGTCGCCAAAACGCCGAGAACGACTGCTAAAAGCAGGAAAAAAGCGGACATGACAGACGCCGCTGCAGGATTTGAGATCCCCGAAGCGAAAAAGATCGAGATCATCGCGATCAGCGTCGGAAAGCGGCCGTTGCACGGAACAAAGTTGTTTGTAAGTATCGCGATAAGACGCTCACGAGGGGAGTCGATGATGCGGCATCCCGTGACGGCGCAGGCGTTGCATCCGAACCCCATGCACATCGTCAGGCACTGTTTTCCGTGGGCGCGCGCCTTTTTAAAGCAGCGATCCATATTGAAAGCCATACGCGGAAGGTATCCTGAATCTTCAAGAAGCGTGAAAAGCGGAAAAAATATCGCCATCGGAGGAAGCATCACTGAAACGACCCACGAAATCGTTCGGTAAAGGCCCTCTATAAAGACGCCGTGCGCCCATTCCGGAAAAGACCAAATCGAAAAAAGGTGCGAAAGCTTATCTTCCATATCAAAAAGAAATTCGGAAATGATCTGAGAAGGGTAGTTGGCGCCTGTGATCGTTATCCAGAAGACAACCCCTAAAAGAAGAAGCATTGCAGGCACGCCGGTCGATCGCGAAGTGAGTATGCGGTCAAGGGCGCGGTCACGGCGGCAGTATCCGGGGTCATTATGTGTTACACATGATGAAAATATGAAGGACGCTTCCTTTGAGATTTCTCCCGCGATCATATCCCGAAGGTCGGAATCGGAAATTTTTGCCTCGTCAAGGATAAGGCGGGCTGAGATCAGCGCATCGCGAAGGCCCTCGTCTTCAATAAGCGAAAATCCCAAAATCGCGGCAAGTCTCGACAGGAAAGGGGTGTCGTTTTCAAGAAGTCTCAAAGCGACGAAACGCGCGTCGATCAGATCCCTGACAAGTCGCGAGACCGCAGGTGTTAGAGCGTCGAGTGCCGCCTCCACCTCACTCGAATATTTCAATTTTCGGATTTCAGATGCCGGGCAAGAAGACAACGCGTCGACAAGTTCCGGAAGGCCGTCTTTTGAACGGGCGCTCGTTTCGACGACGCGGATGCCTAGAAGCTCTGACAGTTTTGCAGAGTCGATTTTGATTTTTTTCTTTTCAGCCTCATCGATAAGGTTTAGGCATAAAACGACGTTTTTTCTGACCTCCAGGATCTGCAGCAAAAGCGAAAGGTTTCGCTCCAAACACGTTGCATCCGCGACAACGACGGTAAGATCGCAGTCGCCGAAACACAGAAAATCGCGGGACACCTCTTCCTCCGCGGAAACAGGCGAGAGAGAGTATGTACCCGGAAGGTCGATCAGAATGAATTCGCGCCCCTTACGGTGAAACGCCCCGCGCGCTCCGGATACTGTTTTTCCCGGCCAGTTGCCGGTGTGCTGATGAAGGCCAGTCAGCGCGTTGAACACTGTGGATTTTCCGACATTGGGGTTCCCCGCAAGGGCAACAACAACATCTTCATTGGCAGAGCGGCATATTGACAGCGAGGCATCCGGCGGCGCTGTAGCGACAGCCTCTTTGGCAAGCGAAATGCGCATATCCTGAATACCCCCTTATTTTAAACTGCCGGACGCACCGATATCTTTTCCGCGTCGGCGCATCGCAAAGCGATGGTCGTCCCCCGCAGGAAATAAGCGACAGGGTCGCCAAAGGCGCTTTTTTGAACGGCTTCAACGATCGTTCCGCGTGTAAATCCGAGATCGAGCAGCCGGCGCCTGTCAAGTCCGGAGAAAGAAAGGGAAAAAACCTCGCCTTTTTCACCTATAGAAAGAGAATTTAAAGGAAAAATATCATTTTGGATCATGTATAAGTCTCCGTTTCAAATTGTTTAAAGGTAAAACATCCTTATAACAATATATGAAAAGCTGATGAAAGAGGCGACAAAATCTCGGACAGCTCCCGCGCCGCCGGGAAAAGGCGGGCATCCTGTATTAAAAAGATGAAAAGCCTAAGATATTCGGGAAAAAAGATATAAAAAAATTTGCAAACAAGCGGGAAATATAATTATAATATTGTTTACGGGGATACTTTTGTCGAAATGGAGGTATGCATGTTGAACACGGCGGCAGGGAAAAGACCCAGGATAGATTTCAACGAAAAAAAGTTTATAGCGCGCGCGGCCCTTGTCGTCTTTTTGGGCATCGCATGCATCGTTAATAAAGACTGGCTTATAAATGTTCTCGAGTGGGCGATCATTTGGAAGATACGGGTCTATCATATACTCTGGGCTGCGCTGATGTTCGAGCTTATTGTGGCGTTTGTTCCGAAATGGAACAAATATATATGCTGCGGCAAGATATTCAAAAGGCATTACCGGGAAAACGAGGGGTACGACAGGGAAAAGGTAAGGCAATACACCTTATCGAGCAACAAAGCGGCGCTTATCGTGCTTTTTGTGTGGATGGCCATACTGGGGATCGTCGCGTACCTGTATTTTACAAGGGTGATCGGGAAAATACACGTGTTCGCGATAACCGCTGCGGCGTATCTTTGCGATACGATATGCGTTAACATCTGGTGCCCGTTCCGGGTATTTATCGTCAAAAACAAATGCTGCAACAGCTGCCGGATATACAACTGGGGGCAGTGCATGCTTTATTCGGCTCTTATTTTGATCCCGTCTTTCTGGACGTACAGTCTGCTTGCTGTCGCCCTTGCGATGCTGGTGCAGTGGGAGATACAGCATGCGCTCTATCCGGAGAGGTTTTCCGAGATATCAAACCTCAATTTGAGATGCGCAAACTGTGTCGACAAATGCAAGACAAGGTTCCGCAACTGCGAAAAAACGCCGAGGGCGATAAGCGCCGGCAGGTAAAACAAAATATCCGGCGCACTTTTAATGCCGCCGGATATCAGATCAGCAAAATTATAACACGGCCGAAAGACATTTTCGGCCGTGTTTTATTTTTCAAAAGCAAAGCGCAGCGCACTCCTCGGAAAATCTGCTTATCAGAAATTCGCGATCGCGGCTTTCATAGTAATAATGTCCGGAATGCTCGAGAAGCTCGCAGGAAATGTTGGGATTTGAGAATAAATATTTTTTCGAAGCCTTTGACACCAGCTCATCGTCCGACGATTGGAAAGCAAAGCATGGAACGGTCAGAGAACGTATCACCCTCTTCACACGTCTCATTTCTCTAAAAAGCTCCAGATACCTTGGGATCCACCCGAGATAAAGCCATAAGCGCCTGTCCCGTTCGACGTTGTACGCATCCTTCGCGGCAAGTGCGCGCACATCGCCGTCTTTTATGCGGTCAAAAATGACCTTGTATGCGTTTACAGCCGCGATCGGCTTTATAAAAATGCGCAGCGGCACCGCCAGAAGGAACAGCATTTTGACCTTATCCGGATATTTAAGCGCCGCGTCGATCGCAAACAGCGTCCCCATCGAGTGCGCAGCTATGATGATGTTTTTGTATTTCAAATAAAGCTCCGATATTTTATCCGCGACCTGGGCCTTCCATTTTTCCATGGATGTTGACGATATGTCTTCAACCCCTTTGCCGTGCCCGTCGAGTAGGATGCCGCATATCGACCAGTCATCCGGCACATTTGGGATGAACATGTCAAAATGCGACGGTCCGCCAAGTATTCCGTGAATAAACAAAATGACAGTATCCGAGCCTTCCACTTCTCGGGAATATCCGTTAAGTACCAACACATTCACTCTTTCTGTCGTTTATTTAAAAACACTCTGATACCATTCTCAATATGATATCAGAGGTTTTTAAATGTCGGATAATATAAGTTATCTTCGATTTTGTCTTATGCGTTAAGCCCCGCGACATATCCCGCGCGGGTCGCGTCCAATGCGGTGCCGACGCTCGACGCGTCGCCGACGGTCACGACCTTGATCCCGGCCTTCTCAAGCTCTGCAGAGAGCGAGTTTTGCGGGCGGTACCCGAACGCGAGAACGACTGTATCCGCGTCTATCACCGACGGGATCTTCGCATTTTTGCACGAGCACCCGGGGGCGCCCTCGACCTGCTCGACGCACACACCGTCAGACGTGATCTTGGTTATCTTGGTGCTTACATACCTTGTCACCTTGAAACGGTCGAGCAGCCCGATCAGATACGATCGGATATTTGCAAGCTCTCCTCCTGCGATTTTGGGAAGCATCTCGACTATTGTGACGTCTTTTTTCAGCATTCCGAGGAAGACGGCGGTTTCCGCGCCGACCGATCCTCCACCCGCGACTACGATCTTCTGTCCGACAGGTTTGCGGCTTAAAAGCACATCCTCAGCGGTGACGACGTTCGCGCCGTCGATCCCGCTTATTTTTGGTATCACGGCGACGCCGCCCGTCGCGACGATGACGGTATCCGGCGACAAAGCCTTTATTTTTTCAGCGGTCGCCTCTTCGTTCAGGCGCACATTTACGTTAAGATCGACAAGGTCGCATGATGCCGTTCTTATATACGTCGCTATCTCGCCTTTACCCGGTGGGTAAGAGCCCAGCAGGAAGTTTCCTCCGAGGCGATCGGCTTTTTCAAACAGTGTGACCTTGTTTCCGCGAAGGGCCGCCGCGCGCGCGGCCTCCATTCCGGCAGGGCCGCCGCCGATGACGACGACGTTTTTCGGATTTTCGACTTTTGAAAGATCGTCGCAGTATTCATGCCCGAGCGACGGGTTCACAAGGCAGGATATCGGCTTGTCGCCCTGTCCGAAAAGCGCCCCTTCGCACCCCTGACAGCAGCCGATGCAGGTGCGGATACTGTCGAACTTTCCGGCCCTCGCCTTATTGGGGAATTCCGGATCCGCCAGAGATTGGCGCGCCATTGCGACAAAATCGATATTCCCCGACGCGATAACCGTATCTGCGAGGAACGGATCGTTATACCGGCCGACTGTCACGACCGGGACCTTTACCAGTTTTTTGACACGGGATGTCGTTTCAAAACCCCATGCGTGTTCTGCATACATCGGCCTTATATTTCCAAGTCCGTCGCCCCTCGTCCCGCAGGAGACGTCGATCGCGTCGACAGGGCAGAACTGATCGATATAATAAGCGATGGACATTACGTCGGCGTTCCTTATGCCGCCCGGCGCGTTGTCAATAGAGATCCTGATAAGTATCGGGAAATCCGCGCCGACATGCGCGCGTATGCTCTCTATCACCTCACGCGGGAAGCGCATACGGTTTTCAAAGCAGCCGCCGTATTCGTCGATCCTGTGATTTGAAAACGGATTCATAAAAGCAGAGGGCAGATACCCGTGTCCGAAATGAACGGCTATCCCGTCAAATCCTGCGCGTTTTGCGCGCGCGGCACTCTCTCCGAAGGCGCGCACGATATCGTGTATCTCATCGACCGTAAGCTCATGCGGAACGACGTCCGGCGCGTTGGGGCACGGCACGGCGGTCGGCGCCTCGGTATCCTCGCCCGTGCAGGTCGCCTGACGGCCGCAGTGCTGCATCTGCGCAAATATTTTTGAGCCGTATTTATGTACTGTATCCGCAAGGCGGGTCCCTTGTTTTAAAAATCGGTCGTCCCATATGCTTGTCATATACGGAAACGCGCGCGATGCGGGCGTCACTCCGAGAGACTCGGATATGATAAGGCCCCATCCTCCCTTGGCGCGCGCTTCGTAATACGCGATGGATTTATCGGTAAGCTCGCAGTTTGTGTCGCTGAAATTGGTTATCATCGGGCTTAAAATAAGGCGGTTGGCGATCTCCACATTGCCGATTTTACACGGGCTGAACAAATGATCAAGCATATTTTTTCTCCTCCACTGTCAATAAAATTTTCCTGATATCTTTAAAAATTATATCGCGGCGGCGGCGTTTGGTCAATTGTCGCAAGGCAATTTTTAAATGTATCCGGGATTTATTGAATAACGTTTAAAGACATGATAAAATTTGCAGAGAGAAAAGCAAAACAGGGTGATGATCGTGGATGTTATTATAAGAAAATACGAGGGAAAAGATCTGCGCGCCATGACAGATATATGGAACGAAATTGTGGAAGACGGCATCGCCTTCCCTCAGACGGACTTTCTCACTGAGGCCGGCGGGCGCAGTTTTTTTGCAGAACAGACCTACACCGCCGTCGCTCAAGACAGCGAAAGCGGGGAAATATACGGGCTTTATATCCTGCACCCGAACAACATCGGCAGGTGCGGCCACATCTGCAACGCAAGCTACGCCGTAAGAAGGGACCGCCGCGGGCTCAACATCGGTGAAAAGCTTGTCGAAGACAGCATCGCCAAAGGCAAAGCGCAAGGATTTAAGATAATGCAGTTTAATGCCGTGGTCGAGACGAACGCAGTGGCAAGGCATATTTACGAAAAACTTGGGTTCAGGCTTTTGGGTACGATACCCGGCGGATTTTTCATGAAAGGCGGATATTACGAAAACATATGCGTTTATTACTATGTACTTAATGAATGATCGAAAGCGAATAGATAAAGGCGCCGGAAAACCGGCGCCTATTTTTATCCATTCATTTTCTTCAGGCCCTTTTGCCGCCTTTCTCTGGCTCTTCTTCTTTCCCCGGCGTCCTTTGAGACAAATAAAGCCCCGCAAGTATCATCGCGATCCCAAGCACCGCAAACACGGTTATTTTTTCCTTCAGTATCGCTGCCGCCGCGATCGATGTTATTATCGGCACCGCGTATATATACGAACTTGTTTTGACAGCCCCTATATATCTTATCGCCGTATTCCACGTCACATGGCATACCGCCGACCCTATTGCCCCCAGGAACAGGATATTTACGATATTTACAGGCATTATGACTTCTTTAAACGTCATATCGAACCCCAAAGCCGGGAACAGCGGTATCATGAATAACACCCCGTAGAAAAACGCTTTTCTCGTCCATTCCACGACCGAATATTCCGACCCGCTCATCCTTCTTATAAGTATCGAATACGCCGCCCATGACAGCGCCGCCCCTATCGCGAGTACATCCCCCACAGGCGACAGTTTTAGTACGAACTTACCGTTTGCGCCGATCAACACGATCCCCGCGATCGCGATCACGAACCCCGCATAAAACGCGGCGCGCGGTTTTTCATCTTTCAAAATGATCCTCGACAAAATCGCCGTAAAAAACGGAGCGACCGACACCAGCACCGACACGTTCGACGCCTGCGTAAAATTTATCGCCGTATTCTCAAGCAGGAAATACAGCGTCACTCCGCATATCCCCGCAAGCGCGAAGAACGCCTCGTCCTTTATGCTTTTTATTTTAAAGCTTTTGATATTTTTAAGGCTCATAAGACAAAGGATCACATACGCCATCGAAAACCTCAAAAACAAGATCTCTATCGGTTCAAAGGTCCTAAGCAGCACCTTTGTCGATATCATCGTCATCCCCCAGACCGCGACCGTGATCGCGGCCAGAATATGCCCCGTGCGCGTCCTGTTTTTGTCCACTCAAAATCCCCTCTTAGAAAAAACTGTTTCCAAAATATCTCAATTTTCGTTCCAACGCTTTTTTACTTTATCATTTATCTGTTTCATCGTCAATTATGACGGCCCTGAAATTCCATCACAATAATTAATACCGATTGAAAAAAATCGGTGTTTGGTTTTATAATAAAATCACTTTTCACTTTCGTTCCGAGGGGCGCACGCCCCAGCGCGCGATTTTTTATTAGGAGATGGTCTTTTTGCTTACCCCCGTCATTTATTCCCTGGCCGCTTTGCTCACTATCATTTCATTCATAAAGGATAAGGAAAAGACCATACTGGCGCTCAAAAAAGCCGTCCGGTCTTTTGAAAAGATCCTTCCGCAAATGCTCGGCATTTTTGTCATAATCGGCATTTCTCTTACCGTGCTGACGCCCGAGATGATATCCTCTCTTATCGGCGAACAGAGCGGGTACATCGGCATGCTGATCGCCGGGGCCGTCGGTTCTATAACCCTTATCCCGGGATTCATCGCCTATCCTCTCGTCGGCGCGCTTGTAAAAAGCGGCGCCGGAATAACCCAGGCCACCATGTTCATATCCACTCTTCTCATGGTCGGGATGGTCACTCTCCCGCTTGAGATCAAATATTACGGCAAAAAATCCGCCGCCGTGAGAAACGGCCTTGCATTTCTGTTTTCCATTACCACCGCTTTGATAATGGGGGCGATACTGTCATGAAGGATAAGCTGGTTTTTATAATAAAACGCTATAAATTTTTTCTCATCCTCATATCGATCAACATCATCCTGGCGCTCGTCTATCCCCAGATCGGGAAGCCCGCCCTTTACAAGACCTTTGACAACGCTATCGGCATGCTCGCGATAATCCCGCCGATGTTTGTCGTCATCGGCATGATCGATGTCTGGCTCCCAAGGGAGACCATGATCCGCATCATGGGTGAAAAATCGGGGCTTCGCGGCATCCTTATCGCATATGTGCTCGGCTCGTTTTCGGTCGGGCCGTTGTACGCCGCTTTCCCCGTATCGATGATGCTTCTCAGAAAGGGCAGCCGCATTTCCAACGTATTTATATTTCTCGGCGCCTGGTCAACGACAAAGGTCGTCGCCCTTACCCTCGAGACCGCCGCCCTCGGCATAAAATTCACCCTGATTCGTCTTCTCATAAACCTCCCCGTCATTTTTACAATAGCGTTCGCGACAGAGAAGACGTTCAATACCGAAGAAAAGGCCGCCTTATACTCCCGCGCCGAATCCGAAGAGCTTTGATTTTCGACTTGTCTGCCATATAAAAAAGACCCTGAAATTTATTTCAGGGTCTTTTTTTATCGTCATATAAGAAAGTTCCTGACCGTCTCCAAAAACATCTCCGGTTCTTCATACTGGGGGAAATGCCCCGAATTTTCCATCTCCGCATATTTCGCCCCCGGTATAAGTTTCGCGATCTCTCTCCCCTCTTCAGCGGTGTTCAGTATGTCGTATTTTCCGCTTATTACCAGCGTCTTCGCCTTCACATTTCGAAGCTCGTTTCTGAAATCAAACCCCGAAAGCGCGTCGCTTGCCGCTTTCGCCTGTTTTTCGGTAAGGGGCGCATCGTCCTCCAGTATCCCCGACGTTTTTATAGCGTCAATATTGTGGAATACCTTTTTAAAGAAAAATTCCTCTCTCTTTTTCGCGTCGAATCTGTCTTCCTCGGGGTGCGCCTTCCAAAACCTGTCGGTCGAGGATACGTCTCCTCTCGCTCTTGACACCACCAGCACCATTTTTTCTATCCTTCGCGCATTTTTTATCGCCGCTGCCTGCGCGATATAGCTGCCCGCCGATATCCCCAGAACGGATATTTTGTCAAACCCCAACCTGTCCGCGACCGCAAAAAGGTCGTCTGCATGGTCTCCCAGTTTATAGCTTTCCGGCTTGTCCGACAGCCCGTGTCCCCTGCAGTCATACGTTATCACGGTAAAATTTTTTGAAAGCTCTTTTGCCAGATCGCAAAACCTTGTTTTGTTCCCTCCAAGGCCGTGTATAAGCACAACAGGCTCGCCTTCTCCGCAAACATCAGCCGAAATATTTATCCCGTTTGCATCAATCATCATATCCATAACTTCTCACCTTATTAAAAATATGATAAAGAAAGCGGCTGTATGGCCGCTTTCTTTATTATACATCGTTTTATTTCAGTTTTCATCGGTTTTTTCGCGCGTCTTGCGTGTCTTCTGCGCCTTTATCACCTTCATACGCGAAAATTCTTCTCTATCCTTCTCTTCAAGCACATCCGAAATATGTTTGACCGTCGCCCGATACTGCGGTATCACGATATTTTGAAGTGAATTCGCGCGTTTCTGCGTTTTCTTTATCTCATACGCCAGCCTGTAAACGCTGTTCTCCGCCTCTGCGATCTCGCTTGCAAGCCACTTTACCTCGTCAAACCGCATCATCGCCTCGTCCACCAGCGAGTTTGACATATCGAACCCGAACGGTATCTCGTTCCTGTAATCGGTCTTCATCGTGACCGACGGTATCTCCACGCCCATAACGCTTCGATATCTGAGTTCGATCGAATCCTCCTCCGGCACAAGCTCCGCAAGGTCAGAACATATCCCGACCGTTATGTTCGCCTTTTGCAGCGCCATATACGCCGCCGCAAACGTCGAATCTATCTTGCTTTGTATCTCCGATGCCTTTTCTATAAGGGCCATCATCTCGCGTATCAGCACGCTTCTCTTTTTATCGAGAAGTTCGTATCCCGTCTCCGCAAGCTTCAGCATCTTTTTCGTCGCAATCAGATTCCCCTTTGTCGGGGTCACCGGCATGCTCAATTTGCATCACCGCGCTTTTTGATCGTTTTCAAAAGGTCCTCATCGTACCTTTTCAGATATTTATCGAGAAGCGGCGCATCCATCCTCGTCAGCTCTTCCCTCGGAAGGATCGATATCAGTCTCCATCCGATATCCAGGCTCTCCTCTATCGACCTGCTCTCTTTAAAATCCTGCGATATGAATTCGTTTTCGAATCTTCTCCCGAATTCAAGATACAGCTTGTCTCCATCGGACAGCTCTTCTTCGCCTATTACCGACGCCAGCGACCTCACCTCCGCGACTTTCGCATACGCCGCGAACAGCTGACTTGAAAGCCCCGCATGGTCCTCTCTCGTCATTCCGTCGCCTATCCCGTCCTTCATCAGCCTTGAAAGCGACGGCAATACCGACACCGGCGGATACACCCCCACGCTGTCAAGGTTTCTGTCAAGCACGATCTGCCCCTCTGTTATATACCCCGTAAGGTCCGGCACCGGATGCGTTATATCGTCGTTCGGCATCGTCAGTATCGGCAGCTGCGTCACCGACCCCTTTGCCCCTTTAATCATTCCGGCCCTTTCGTAAAGCGACGCCAGATCCGAATACAGGTATCCCGGATATCCCTTTCTTCCCGGTATCTCGCCTTTTGACGATGAGAACTCTCTCAGCGCTTCCGCATACGCGATCATATCCGTCATTATAACAAGCACATGCATGTCGTGCTCAAACGCAAGATATTCCGCCGCCGTCAGCGCGCACCTCGGCGTCAGTATCCTCTCTATCGTCGGATCGCTCGAAAGGTTCATAAACATAACGACCTTCTGCATTACCCCCGACTCTTCAAAGCTTTTCGTAAAATACTCCGCCACGTCTTTTTTTATCCCCATCGCCGCAAAGACGATGCAGAACTTGTCGCTGTCGTCTCCCGCGATCTTCGCCTGTCTCGCGATCTGCACCGCAAGCTCATTGTGGTGCATGCCCGACCCCGAAAATATCGGAAGTTTCTGCCCGCGTATCAGGGTCGTCAAAACGTCTATACTCGACACGCCCGTGCAGATATAGTTTCTCGGATATATCCTCGACACCGGATTTATCGGCGATCCGTTGACGTTGGCCCTCTTTTCCGGATAAATATCTCCGAGCCCGTCGATCGGTTTTCCCGTTCCATCCATAACACGCCCTATTATTTCCTTTGAAAGCGGCATTTCAAGCGGATGCCCCGTCATTCTCGTCTTTGTGTTTTTAAGCGATATTCCCAGTGTCCCCTTGAATATCTGAACGACGACTCTCTCCCCGTCTATCTCGACGACCCTGCCCCTTCTTATGTTTCCGTCTTCAAGGCGCAGTTCCACAAGCTCCTCAAACGCGACCCCCGTCACCCCGTCGAGGATGACAAGCGCCCCGTTTATCTCTTTTACTCCCAAATAATCTATAAGCATTTGCTCGCGCCTGCCCCCTCTCAGTTTATTTCCGAAAGAGCCTTGTCTATCTGTGCGTTCAGCTCGTCAAATTTGTAAAGCTCGCCGTTCGGGATGTCGTATTTCATCCTGCAAAGCTTTTCAAAATACGGAAGCTGCGTTACCTTCGACAGCGGCACCCCCGCCGCAACAAGTTTCTTCGCTTTCGCGTACATATTAAGTATCGCGTGCATCATCATGCGCTGTTTTTCAAGTGACACAAACGTGTCTTCCGCGTGAAATGCGTTCTGCTGCAAAAATCCGACGCGCACCGCCTTCGCGACTTCTATGACAAGCTTCTGATCGTCCGGCAGCACATCCGTCCCTATCAGCTTCGCGATCGCCATAAGCTTGCTCTCCTCGTGCAGAATCTCATTTATCTCGCTGCGCATCTCCATGAAATCCTGTCCCACGTTTTCACCGTACCAGTCCTCAAGATCGGCCAGATACTCACTGTAGCTTTCAAGCCAATTGATCGCCGGATAATGTCTCGAATATGCAAGCTCTCTGTCAAGCGCCCAAAAGCATCTTACGAATCTCTTCGTGTTCTGCGTCACCGGTTCGGAGAAATCCGCCCCCTGCGGCGACACCGCGCCGATTATCGTGATCGACCCGTCTCGCCCTTCAAGGGTCCTCACCCTTCCCGCGCGTTCATAAAATTCCGAAAGTCTCGACGGCAGATAAGCCGGAAATCCTTCTTCCGCGGGCATTTCTTCAAGTCTTCCCGATATCTCGCGAAGCGCCTCCGCCCATCTCGACGTCGAGTCTGCCATTATCGCGACATCATACCCCATATCTCTGTAGTATTCTGCCAAAGTTATCCCCGTGTATATCGACGCTTCGCGCGCCGACACCGGCATATTCGATGTATTCGCGATAAGGCACGTCCTGTCCGTCATCGGTCTTCCCGATTTCGGATCCACAAGCTCAGAGAATTCCGACAGCACCTGCGCCATCTCGTTTCCGCGCTCTCCGCATCCTACATATATGATTATGTCCGCATCGCACCACTTCGCAAGCTGGTGCTGCGTCATCGTTTTTCCTGTTCCAAATCCCCCCGGGATCGCCGCCGCGCCGCCCTTTGCGATCGGGAAAAGCGTATCTATGACCCTCTGCCCCGTGACAAGCGGCACCGTCGCCGGCATTCGTCCCGACACCGGCCTCGGCCGCCTGATAGGCCACTTCTGGCACAGCGTCAGCTCATGCTCGACGCCTTTTTCATCCTGCAGTTTAACTATGACATCCGATATTCTGTATTGCCCGTTATCCGCCGCAAAAGTCACCTTTCCCGACATCTCCGGCGGCACCATTATCCTATGCTTTATTATCTCCGTCTCCTGGCACTGCGCATATATCTGCCCCGACATAAGATTGTCGCCCGTTTTTACCTCTATCGAAACATCCCACAGTCTGTCTTCGTCAAGCGCCGGCACATTTGTCCCCTTATCGAGAAGCGCCCCCGTCCTGTCCGCGATATCGCGCAGCGGGCGCTCTATCCCGTCAAAAATGTTGTCCAGTATCCCGGGGCCCAGCGTCGCCATCATGGGTCTTCCCGTCCCCACTACCGGCTCTCCCTGTCTCAGTCCCGTCGTCTCTTCATATACCTGTATCGTGGTTTCCTTGTCGGTCACTCCGATAACCTCTCCGACAAGCCCTAGATTTCCCACTCTGACCATTTCCATCATGGAAAATGTCCGGCTGTTTTTTACCGTGACGACCGGCCCGTTTATCCCGTATATGACGTCTCTGATCTCATTTGCCATCGTCACATCACCTCAAGCTTCGAAACTTCCGCAAACCTTTCTGCCTGCGCATACAGCTTTGACATCAGCGTCTCATCTATTTCTATCCCCGCGCTTTGCGACACCGCCAAAAGTCCGCCTATCCCGATGTCTTTCGACCCCTCGACAGCGCATTCTCTTCCGAATGCTTCCTTGATCGCCTTTTCGTATTTCATATCGCATTCGCGCACATAAAAGACAACGTCCGACGCTAAGTTCAGCACCTTTCCGACCTCGGCTGCCGCCTCGACCAAAAAGTTTTCATACTCTTTCGTCTCGGTCATTTCAGAAAGCTTTTCTTCCGCCGCCTTGAAAATTTCTCTTCGTATCTCCTCGCGTCTTTTTAAAAGGGTCCTTTTTCTCTCGGCCTTTTTCTTATATGTTTCCGCCGATATATTCGCGTGTATCTTTCCCTTTTCGCGATTTAAAATGGCTTCCGTCTCTCTTGCTATCTCGGCCTGCGCGTCCGCCATCGCCCCTCTGTACAGCTCATCCGCTTCTTTTATTATCATTTCCCTCTGAACAGACGCGCTTTTCTGCACATCTTCAAGGAAATCATCTATTTTTGTTCTGCTTGAGGTCACCTGCATATTAATCCTCCCTATACCCAAAACAAAATGCGCGTCATATTTCGATTCCGATCGCCTCTTTGACATACTTTGTTATCGCGTCTTTTGTCCGTCCCCCGCCGTGCCGGTCCGGGATCTCCACTATAAGAGGCTTTTTCCTGTTTAGCTTCAGGTCATATATCAAATCCGGACAAAGCGGTGCCAGAAGATGTGTTATCAGCACCACTCCCACATCCTCCATGTCCATCGCGCGCAAAAGCGCCGCTTTTACTTCATCCGCCTCGTGCACGATCTCGCCGTCTATCCCCGCAAGATTCATCCCTGTAAGCGTATCCACATTATCTGAGATCAGGTAAAAGCGCATCTCTATTCCTCCTACACTTTCGCGAGGATAAGTATAGATATAAGAAGTCCGTAAAGCGCGATGCCTTCTCCAAGCGCGACGAATATAAGCGCTTTACCGAACGCCTTCGGGTCTTCGCTCGTCGCCCCGATCGCCGCCGGCGCCGCCGCCGCGACCGCGATACCGCCGCCTATTCCGGAAAGCCCCGTAACGAGCGCCGCCGCCAAAAGGCCCATTCCCTTCGCGCCGTCCGCGACTGCCGCCGCCGCATCGCCCATCGCCTCAGGTTCATCCGCCAAAACGGTCGCCGACCCCGCCAAGCATATAACGCACACTACCGCAAACGCCGCAAGCTGGCGCATAAACGCCCGTTTTGCGTTTCCTCCGCGCTTCATCGCCCTCACCGCGTAAAAAACCGTTGCCCCAAGCAGGATCGCAGGGATCAAAAACAGTGCATAGTTCATTTATTTCTCCTCCTCATATCTCTGTAAATCTTCTCAAGCTGTATATTTGCTGTCATTGCCGGTTTTCTCGATTATGAAAAACCGTACTGTCTAAATCAATGTTTCTGTTCCGCTTTTATCCTGACTGGCGTGAAAACCTTTCCCTGCCCTTCAAAGAATCTGCTGAACATCTCGTAAAATTCCAATCTCATTACCTGTATTCCGACAAGCAGTCCCTCAAGTCCTATAACGACGACGTTCCCTATCGCAACTATGACCGCGTACCCGACCCCCGACGTCATTTCCGCCAGAGTGAATACGACCAGCATCATCCCCGCGTGAACCAGTACGAACGCCCCGACTCGCAAAAACGACATTGTATTTGTCACATACGAAAGCAGCACTTCAAAAAGCTCGAAGAAATTCTGCATAACATAGTCGCCTATGTTTCCCGGCATCCAGTCCTCTTCCCCCGCGCACAATTTGCCCAACGGCTCTCTGAGGAAGATCAGTATAAGCGGCAGCACTATAAGTCCCAGTATATAGAATGCCGAAAACACGTTTTGCCCGAACAGCATCGTCGAAACAAGCCCCCCCGCAAGAGATGCGTAAAACACAAGTCCCGCGATACCGTTCGCTCCAAATATAGCATTTTCAAAATCCCGCCTTCTGAACGACGCGTATATATTTATCAGCATCGCGACGACGATCAGCACAAGGCCCACTCCGACCGCGGAATAAATGATCATGTTTATCGTGCCCGCTTCCATGACCTCGATCGGCTTTCCCGAAAATCCCATCGCCCTGTACATCGGATCAAGCACATGCTCGAACCCGAACACCGACCCGAAAACAAGTCCGAATACCGCCGCCGAGATCCCGCATCTGATAAGTATCCGGCCCAGCTGCGATTTTTTCAGCTTCCACGCTATCAGCCCCACAAGGCTTACCGCAAGTCCCTGTCCCAGATCTGCGAACATTATCCCGAAAAGCAGTATATACGTTATCGCGACGAACGGCGTCGGGTCTATATCTCCATACGACGGCAGCCCGTACATATCCACAAACATTTCAAACGGTTTCGCAATCCTTCTGTTTCTAAGCAGCGTCGGCGCCTGATGTTTTTGTATGCTGTTCGCGTCCTCCGCCATACATTCGACGCTTTCTATCTGCCTCAGCTGTCCTATAAGCTTTCCCGACTGCTCCGCCAGCACCCATCCCGCAAGCAGGAACTGGCTGTGGTACCTTGCGCCGTATCTTCTTATCCCGAAGCACGTATCCTGCTCCAAAAGCGTATTGTATACAGCCGTGCACTCGTCTTTTTCCTTGACCCAGAACTCGTCCATCTCGGCTTTTACATCGTCGACATTCTTCTTTATTTCAGTTATCTCTTTCTCGAGCTGCGCATATGTTTCCTCCGGCGTCATATCCGCGCTTATAAGCCACAGCCTTTCAAAATACAGGCTTGCCAGGATCCTGTCCATTTCCTCTTCAAATTCGGCCGGAGTGAAAAACGCGCCCCAATAATGGGTTTTGTCCGCCGTGCACCTGAATGACAGCATCCTCTCCGCGCCGCGCATCCTTTTCAACCTGTCATAGTTTTCTTTCGGGATCTTCCCGAACCTCACCTTGATAAACTCGCAGGAGAAAATCTCTTTCAAATTGAGATCCAGACCCATAAAATGGCTTACATTGTCTCTCTCCGTCTGCTTTTCTTCCAGATTTTTCTGAAGATCCTTTTCCTTTTCGAGAAAGGCCCCCATCTCATCTGTAAATCTTCCGACATATTCTCTCAAAGTCTTAAAATCCGACTGAACGGCGGGTTTCCCCGAGACATCTATTTTCTTTCCGGCCGAAAAAAGCGTATCGTCCAGCTTCCCTATAAGCGATTGATAGGGGTTGCTTTCTATTATCGGGGAAAACAGCTTTTTTGCGTCTGCATAAAAAGATTGCACGTCCTCCGGCTGAAAGACCTGCGAATGCCCGCAGATCGACACGACCTTGTCAAAACAAGTCATATCTCCCATTATGCTTATCAATCTCATCTCTGCAACCGGCAATTCTACACCCCCTCAAAAAAGGTACTGATCCTGTCGAACAACAGATTTTTAAAATCATTTAATCGATATAAATTATCATCGGCCATATCTCATTCGGGCTCACATTATATCGGATCCCCTCTATTATATGGATGACGTTCCATATCTCTATCTCGCTCAGGAACATATAGCACAGCATCACGACCGACGGTTTTGTTGAAAACCTTATATATTTTCTCGCCATATCGGCCTTTCCCCTGTCCGGCAGATCGTCGATCGGAACATTTTTATCCGTGATCACATTTTTCAAAAGCGAAGTATACGCTATATCTATCGCCTTCTGCGTCGTCTCCGCGCCCATCATCTTTTCCAGTTTTTCCAGACCCAGGTTTCCATTGGGAAGCATCATATCCTTCATCTGATCGATCGTCATACCGTAGTATTTTTTCATCCTCACGATCCTGACAAAGTTTATCAGATCGATATAGGTCTCAAATATCGACAAAAGCTCCTGTTTTTCTTTTTTAGAGGCTTTGTTCTTTATAAGCTCGAACGTATCGTTATAAAGCTTGCTGTATACCGCGTTCTCCATTGCCGTTATCGGGATGCGCGCGTCCAAATCCGGTTTGAATGCGGCTATCACGCCCGCGTACCGCGATTTCGCCGTCGCCTCGGCGAATTTTTCATACGTCATCGCCTCTCCCAGCATCTCGAAATCTATGCCCATGTTGTTTCTAAGCTCTTCCGGCATGAACTGCGCTTTTTGCGTCTCCCCGAACCTTCCCTCCTGAAGGCCCATCACGCTGTCCAGAATGATCCTTGCTTCGCTTCTCGCGATTATATACTCGGCAAAAAATTCGCCTACCGCCTTTTCATATCTGTAAAGCGTCGCGAATTTTAGAAAAAGTTTCTGTTTTAAAAGTTTTTCCAGCTGCGCCCTGTGCAGCGCCCCGACATTGCTTTCGGAAAGCACATCCGCGTATTCCGGCTTTTGTTGAAGATACGCTGCGATCGCGCCCACGTTTCTGCACGCCATCATCGCTTCGTAATCCTCCCTATGAAGCCGCCTTCCGTACATCGCCCGGGACTTTGCCATAACGGCGCCCGCGGCCCAGTTAGACATCATAATTTTTCCACCTTCATCGCGCATGCCGCAAGGTCATCTATCCATGTCTGCTTCATCATCCTGTACCTGTCATCCATTTTATTGGCCAATTCCAAGTATTCCTTATCGGACGCGTCGCTGTCGATCTGTTCTTTCAGCATCTCGTCGTTTCTATATTTTTCAAGCGCATCTTTCAATTCGGCCGTCTTTTGTTCCCGTATCTTCTCCTTGTCCTCTTCGATACGTTTTTGTTGATTTTGCCTATATTTTTCGGCCAATTGAATGATTTCTCGCGCTTTTCTGTCTTTTTCAACTATTTTTTGAATCATTTCCTGCAAGGCAAAACACCACCTTTTTTATCGCGATTGGTCAGTATTCTAATTATATGCACATTATAACTCTCTATCAATGTGCATTTCAACAAACTTTTTATATTTTCCTGATGGATTTAACATTATTTTCACAGTTTTTTAGTGTATTTCGCCAGTTTGCACAAAAACCGCCGTCCTGCCCACTCTGTGAAGTCACAATGCCGATTTTCGAATCAAACAACAAACCTACTGCATCTCACTGCCTAAAAAACCGCCGCATTCATATTCTTTCCTCCGCACCTCGAAATGTTGCATTGCGGCACTCTGCGTGCTCCGCAAATTTTCTTCCCCGCTGATTTTATGCGCAGCATGCAAAAAGATCCGGCCCGGATTTTACCGAGCCGGATCTTTCACACATCCGTTTTATTCTTTTATAAACATCACAAGCGCGTTTTCCGACTGTATATCGTTCCCCGGGATCTGTTCCGCATTCACCCCGGATTTCAAAATCGCGTATCTGATTTTCGCCCTCGCGTCCTCATCCGACGGCACGACGATATACGTAAGACTTTCGGAAAAGTGTACCTGTTTGTAAATGTCGAAATATTCCGGCACGTCTATATCTTCCGCCGTCACGACCTGGCACCATGCGAAGGTTTTATCGCAGTCGTCCGATATCTGATCTACAAACGAAGCCATATCCGTATCAACACTGCCGTCTGTTTCTTCGACGTTTTTCGCTGAAAGCGCCGTCGTTTCGATCTTTATCGACTCTTCTGGCATGCTCTGCGTATTTTCTGACAGCTCATCTTCCGGCAAGCTTCCCCCTGCATTTGCATTTTCCGGCGCGCTTCGCACTTCGAACATCATCTGCGCAGACTGCGGCGCCATCTCGGCCATCGCCGCCGTCTCTGCGCTCGCCCCCGATGCGTTGTTCGCGCTTCCGGCCATGTCTTTGAAGAGATAAATCTTGTCGATATCTCCAAACGTACCCGATACCGCAAGTATCACAAGCGCCGCCACCGCCGCTATAAGCGTGAACGGATATTTGAATCTTTTTCTCGGCGGAGAAACGTCTTTTTCCTTATGGATCTCCGCCATTATCCCCGCATGCAGAGAGTTGGGCGGCTCTTCCATAAGCGCCGACGTTTCGAGCATCAATATTTTCATCGTCTCCAGCATTCCCGCGCATTCGCTGCATTGCGCGACATGGCTTTCAAAATCCGCCGTTTCGGCCGCTTCCAGCTCTCCGTCTATATATACGCCCATTTTCTCTATGCATTTTTCGCAGTCGTACATTCCGCCCAACCTCCTTTCGATGTTTTAAGACGACACTCCCTCAAAAAAGTTCCCTTTTCCCGTAAGTATCTTGCAAAGCTGTCCTCTGGCTCTTGCGATCCGCGATTTTACCGTTCCTTCCGATATATCAAGTATCTTCGCGATCTCATCGTATGACAGGCCGTTTATATCCCTCAGTATTATCGCCTGCCTGTGATTATCCGGAAGCTTCAGTATCGCATCCGCGATCGCTTCTCTGATCTCGCGTTTGTCATACTCCTCCTCCGGAGAAAACGCCTCTCCCCGTATCTGGATCTCATGCCCCTCCTCGTCCGTCGAGTCTATACTTATCAAATTGCCGGTCTTTCCAGGTTTTTTCCTTGAATAATCTATACACACATTCGATGTTATCCTGTATATCCATGTTGAGAACGAGCTTTCCTCTTTAAACCCGGAAAGTGAGCGAAAGACACGCAAAAACACTTCCTGCGTTATATCTTCGGCGTCCTGCACGTTTCCCGTATATCTGTACGCCATATTATATATTTTCTTTTCATGCGCCGTCACCAGGAACTCGAACGCCGCCATATCTCCGTTTTTCGCCTTGCGGATATATATGTGCTCGTTTTGCAATGTCTTTTCACCTTCCTTCCATCATCTCGTTTTCCAACTGTGAAAGCACCTCGCTCAGCTCTTCAAAGCTTGATAACCTGCATATCCTTTCCTTAAGCTTTTTTGTTCCCGGCATCCCTTTCAGATACCAGTTCACATGGCGTCTCGCCTCAAGCATCGCGACCTTTTCCCCGCGTCTTGACACCGCCAGCTCCATATGTTTTCTCGCTTCCCTTATTCTCTCTTCATATGTCGGCGTTTTCGGCTCTTCTCCCGAATAAAGCGCGTTCGCCATATCGAATATAAAGGGGTTTCCCATCGCGCCCCGTCCTATCATCGCCACGTCTGCGCCCGTTTTTGAAAGGATATCCAGTGCGTCCTGCGGCGTGTTCACATCCCCGTTTGCAATAAATGGGATGTTTTTCACCGCATTTCTTATTTTATAAAGCTCTTCCCAATTGGCTTTTCCGGAATAAAGCTGCGCTCTCGTCCTTCCGTGCACGCACACTGCCGCGGCGCCAGCGCTTTCCGCCATTTTCGCGAATTCGACCGCGTTTTTCTCCTCTTCATTCCAGCCCAGCCTGAACTTGACCGTCACCGGCGTCTTGACCTTTGCCGACACTTTCCCGATTATTTTTTCCGCCTTTTTAATATCGCGCATCAACGCGCACCCATCGCCGTTTCCGGCTATTTTGTGTACCGGGCACCCCATGTTTATATCTATAAAATCCGCATTTGATACACTAAGCACGAGATCCGCCGCTTCCGCCATGATATCCGGATCGCTTCCAAATATCTGCGCCGCGCACGGCCTTTCCCCGTCGCTTATCTGAAGCAGCCCCGCCGTCTTCTTGTCTTTATATACAAGCGCCTTTGCGCTGACCATCTCGGTATATGTCGCCGCGGCGCCGTGCTCTTTGCATATCGTCCTGAACGAAGAGTCCGTCACCCCCGCCATCGGCGCCAGCACGAACCTCCCGTTAAAGCTCACGTTCCCTATTTTTACAAGTCCATCCGCCATCTCATTTCGCCTTTATCCAAAATTCTCCCAGTATATCTTCCGACAGCTTTTCGAAATATTCGACCGTCACCTTTTTGTCCTTGGCGTTCACGCGGTGTCTCTTCGCCAGATCATCGGTGTAATCCCAAAGCGGATACACCCGATAGTTCTTGCCCCCGTTTTCATAATGCGTCACCAGCGGTATTACCCCTTCGTCCGTGATCTCGATCCTGCCGTCCGGATATTTTCTAAGCGTAAGCGACATCATCCCTCCGAGCATGGTGTTCGTCTTCTCCTGCGACGAGATGAAATTTCCAAGGGAATATACGCAAAACGCTCTGTTTCCGTTTTCACTTTCTATCCATGCCGCCGGCTGTATCACATGCGGATGGTGCCCTATTATCAGATCCACCCCGAGCGAGCACAGAAACTCCGCCAGCTCCTCCTGTGTGCCGTTCTGCTTCAGCTGATACTCGACTCCCCAGTGCATCGACACCGCCAATGCGTCGCACTTATCCTCTATTCCTTCTATATCCGCCTTTATCACGTCTTTATCGATAAGCGGTATCAGATACGGCGTATCCTTCGGTATCGGTATCCCGTTCGTCCCGTAGGTATAGCTTAAGAATCCGATCTTTATCCCGTTTTTCTCGACGATCCTGAACGTACTCCTGTCATCCTCGTCTCCGTACATTCCAAGCATCACGGAGTCATCCCTGTTTTTCCAAAAATCCACCGTCGCCATGACCGCTTTTTTACCCTTGTCCATCGAATGGTTGTTCGCCTGATTTATAACGTCGAACCCGATCTCCACAAGGTCTCTTCCCGCCTCCTGCGGAGAGTTGAAGTTCGGATATCCCGACACTTCCGCGATATTCCCGGCGAGCGGCGCTTCCTGATTTACGAACGCTATATCCGCGCTTTCTATAAGCTCTCTCACATTCTCGTACATCGGTTTAAAGTCGTATCCGTCGCCCGTTTTTGCCGCCTTTATCACCGTATTGTGAAGAAGGTTGTCGCCCACCGCGATCATCGTCACTTCTTCCGGCTCCGGCTCTTTTTGCGGCTGCGTTTCCTCTTTCTCTTTGACCGCTGGCTCGCTGTGCGCATCCGTCTGAACATTGACGGTTTGCTCCGTTTCGCTCTGTCCTTCGTTTTCCCCTGCGCACCCCGTTATAAATGATAAGGCGATAATAAGGATCGCCATTGCCGCCATCAATCTTTTAAAAATTTTCATCAGAAATCCCCCGCGAAAAAACACATTTTGGACCCATGCGATCGCGCTTTTCAAAGCGCTTCATCTATTTGTTTTTCATTCTAACAGATACTTTGTTTTTTGTCTAATCCAAAACTTTAAAGCCTCTGCCGTTTAAAAATCTAAAAGAAAAGAGGGCGGATATTCATCATACCCGCCCTCTTTATACGATTGAAAAAATCAGCCATGCCGCACCCGTCGCGGCGGCCCCCGCAAGCGCGAACAGCGCCGGTTTGACCGCTCTTTTCACTCTCGGCATTTTGCTTTTTATAATATAGCGCTGCGCGACTTTGCACGCCTGCGACAATATCTCCGTCGACCCGTGCCCTTTTTTATATGCTTCATCGCTGATTATGAATATCGCCTGCTCGAACACTTCGGGGTCGGGCGATTTTATCACAACGACCCTTCTTGTCACTCCCTTGACCATATGCCCGCCTCCATCTCGCTGCTTTATATGGATCTTGAAAAACTTCCCTTTGCTGAATTTTCCCCGAAATCCATATTTTTTATACCGTCAGAAGGCCGGCTTTACATCACTTTTTATATCCCCTTTTCGAGATCGTCATCACGACCGCGGTCATATCGTCGCGCCTGTCGTTTTTCGACGCTTTTTCTATTATCGCCCCTGCCATTTTTTTAGGCGAAGTGTTTTCCATACCCTCTATCACCGGAAATATCCATTCATCCTCCAGCGCGTCGCACACTCCGTCGCTTATCATTATGACGCTGTCCCCCTCACGAAGGTTTATTTTTACGACGCTCGGCTCGCCGGATATCTTGTCCATATCGTCTCCAAGGGTCACCCTCGACGCCTTCCTGCCTTTTTTGATATACGACGGCGCCGCTCCGTATTTTATTATTTTGCACTCCCCGGAAAACAGATTGACGCACACTATGTCTATCGTTGCGGCGCCGACATTATCATTTTTGATCGCAAGCGCCGCTCTGACGGTTTTTATCGCCTCCTCCGGCTCTATTCCGGCTTTTAAAAACTTTTCCAAAAGCTTTATCGTCGTTTCGCTCTCAGCGGCCGCCTTTTCCCCCGATCCCATTCCATCCGACAAAAGCATGTACATCCGTCCGTCTTCCGTCTTGAAATACGTCTCCCTGTCTCCGCTCACGGCCTCGCTCTGTTTTTTCCTCACTGCCGCGCCGATAACGGCGCTGTATGTTTCCGCTTCGCTGAACGTGATTTTAAAGCCCTCGTCCGTCATTATCTCTTCCGGCTCGCAAAATCTTTTTGAAAGACTTTCCTGAAGTTCCATCATAAATTCATCTTTCTTATCCATGATCTCCGAAAGATCCCTGTCCGCAAGTTCGACGTGCATCCTCCCTGACGGCGACGTATACACCGTTATTTTTCCCGCCCCTCCGTAAGGGATCGCCATTCTCGCGATCTTTTCCTCCTCGCGAAAGTGGAATTCCGGCCCCGCTTCCATCTCCGCCGCAACGCGCCTCAATATTCCCGATATCCCCGCAAACTGATCTCTTATCAGCTCTTTGTTTTCCGTTATCCTCGCTTTATAGTATCTTCTCTGGATAAGCGTCGCCGTCGCTTCGTTCACCGCCGCTATAAACGCTGCAAAATTGAGGCACCTTCCAGAAAAATGCGCCGGAAAATCCTCCTCTTTTGCGTATCCCCTCTTCATAATCTCGACGGACGCGTCGTTTAGCGCGTTGAACGTCGTTATATAATCTCTTTCCCAGCACGCGTCGCGTATCGCACATTTTCTGCACACCTTCTCCGCCGAATAATCGAATACCGACGCCACATCCTCGTCGTTTCTCATCCTGCGCTCATTCATTCCGGCCGCGATCGCCTTGTACGTTTCGTAAAATGCCGACGCCACATCCGTCATTTTCTTTCTGAAATGATTTCTAAGCTTGTCCGAGTGTTCCGACAGGTGCGCCCTTTCCGCCTTTTCCTTTTTCCCCTCGGCCGTTATATTGAACCTGTCCGCGAGCAAAACAAATCCGACCGACGCCATGAACGCCTCATAAAGTCCCGGAAGATACCTCGGATCCTCTATCCCCCATACCGATATCGCCGCGTTTGATACGACATATAAAAGCGCGAAAACAAGCTTTCCCTTTTTATTGAACGCGCCTGCTATCATCGCGGAAAAGCCGTACGCCGCTATAAAAAACGGGCTTCCCGTTCCTGCTATGTCCATTATCGCGCCCGCGGCGATCCCAAAAGCCGCGCCCTTCGTCCCGCCCCATTTAAACGCCGTGATCATGACTGCCGCCGCCGTCACCACCCTCGCCGGAAGGATCGTCCCGAATATTGAAAAAGGGTATATCACCAGAAGAAGCAGCGCCGCTATCACCGCCTTTCCTATCGATATAAGGTTGTATTCCTGCACGCTCTCGCTTTCCTCCGAAAACGCGTATCTTCCGAAAAACACCGCGCACATCGCAAGCGCTATCTCACTTGCCGAAAGCATGATATCGTACAGTGAAAAGCCTCTCTCCGCGATAAATACGAACCCCACGCAAAAAAGCGACACCCCTGCGATAAGCGACGGGAAGATCCGAACTTTTTCCGCCTCCGTCCCTCTGAATATCAGTACCGCCGCACACGTAAGTATCGTCGCAGCGGCGTATTTCAGTCCGTCGACCCCACCCTCGACGAGGATATATCCCAAAAACGCCCCCAGTCCCGACGATATCGTCCCCGACGCGCGTTTCGGCATAGCTGAAAACGCCACTCCAAACGGTGCATACTCTCCGAAAATAACCGCTTTTGACAGCAAAAATCCGCACGCGAATCTGAGCAGCATCTCCCACAGCAATATGACCTTTTTATTCTGCTTTATTTTGAACACCGCGTCCTCAAATGCCCCAAGCCTTCTTTTCGACGTTGCCTGCCTGTCCAAAAAAGACATCTCCCCTCTTTCCGGTTTGATATCCATTATATGGAAATAGTTTTGCATTTTTTGACGGGAAATGGCTTTGGAAATGCCTCTGCCCGTATATTTGCAAATTTATATCCCGAACATCCGGCTTTGCAGACCTTTCCGGCGCGTCCTTTTATCCTCCTGCAATAAAAAAAGGGCGCCATCTCAAGATGGCGCCCTAAAGCTTTGCTGTTTATTTTTTCAGCATTTCAACTATGCTCTCTTTTGTGCGCAGTCCGACGGATTTCGAAGTTATCTCCCCGTTATTGAACGCTATAAGGGTCGGTATGCTCATTATCCCGTACTTTGCCGCAAGCGCCGGCTCCTCGTCGACGTTGACTTTTACGACCTTCGCAAAAGACGACACTTCGCTCTCGACCTCGTCCACTATCGGAGACAGCATTTTGCAGGGATTGCACCACGATGCCCAGAAATCTACCAGTACCGGCGTCTGCGCATTAAGCACCTCATTTTCAAATTCTTCTGTGTTAACGTGTTTTACCGCCATGAAAAATCATCCTCCAGTTTTTTATCCTTTTTTTCGTTTTCTTATATTATATTTTATCCATTTACGAGTTTTTTAAACTCGGCGTTCACTTCTTTCAGTTTGTTCGGGATATCGATCTTCTGCGGACATTTTGACGCGCACAACCCGCACTCGAGACACTCGTCCGCATTCGTCCCCGCCATATCCGTCTTTCCAAGCTGTCTGTAAAAGTCCTTCGCGCTCTCTTCGAGCCCCCATACCTTCCACCTGTTATATGTCCTGAAATAGGTCAGCGGCTTTATGTTTTTCGGGCAGACCAGGCAGTATTCGCACGACGGGCAGTAAAGATCCGACAGCTTCGATATTTCCTCCACGTCGAATTTCATCGAATCCCATTCTTCTTTCGGCACATTCCCCGCAAACCTTTCTGAAAGCTCGATATTCTGCTTCAGCATATCCATGTTTTCCATCCCTGAAAGCACGCAGTCGATCGCCGGATTGCCGTATACGAAGTTGAATGCCAGCTCGACCCCCGACGGCGGCGTTTTCCCTTCCGGCACGAATTTCTTGAGAAATTCCTCTCCGCCCTGGGCTATATTTCCGCCCGCGACCGGCCCCATTATGAGAACGCCCACGCCTTTTTCCCTGGCGTAAGCCATGGCCTTTTCGTTTCTTCTGTCTATAAGGTTGTACTGGCACAGCACATTTTCAAAGCACCCCGTATCCACAAGCTCGGTCAAAAGATCGACCTCGTCATGGAAAGAAAATCCGATATGCCTTATCATGCCCTGTTCTTTTGCGCGCTGCGCAAGCGTCAAAAGGTCAAATCTTTTTATCATATTCCAGAACCCGCGGTTGACCGCGTGAAAATGATAAAAATCTATATAATCCGTGTCTATTCTTTTAAGGGATTCTTCGAGATAATACCAAAAATCGTCCTGCTTTCTAAACGTCCACATAGGAAGTTTAGTCGATATATACACTTTGTCCCTGAACGGCGCCAGCGCCTTTCCCATCGCTCTCTGCCCGTCTCCGCGGCAGTATCCGAAACCCGAATCGAAATAATTTATCCCGTGCTCGACGGCATACTTCAGCATCTCGCCCGTCTTCTCATCGTCGACCTTTTTGTCTTTTCCTTCGCCTATCATGGGAAATCTCATGCAGCCGAACCCAAGCGCCGATACCATCGCTCCGGTTTTCCCAAGTTCTCTGTATCTCACGTGTCTCCTCCCCTTCCAGCAAAGCTTTTTCACACGATGATATTTTATCATGTTTCAAACGCTCCCTGCAAGTGCTTATCTCTTTTTTGTCTTTCCGGCATGTTTTTATTGTTGAATAATTCATGCAAATATTTTAAAATAATACCATTAAAATATTATTTTAACTTTGCATAAATATTAAGGAGGAAAATTGTCTTGAAAAGAAAGGTTTTATCATTAATCCTCGTGCTTTTGATGGTGCTGTCTCTGTTCCCCGTATCCGTAATGGCGGCGTCCGCCCCGACGGAGATGGACCTCAAGACCCCGCCTGTCATTTCAAAGCTTGAGATCCATGACGACGGGATCGGCAACATATGGCTTGAGGTCACGGTTAAGACCCCCTCTAACATAATGAATGCCATCGACTATTATGAGAACCATGAACTCGGCTACAACCAGGCGGGTTATATCGGCGGGATCGTGCTCCAGTGGTCCATCGACGGCGGCCAGTGGCAGGAAAGCGGATTAAGCTATTCGCCGAACTACGAGCAGGACGACGACAGCTGGAACGGCATTTTTGAAACTCTGTATATCAATGAACTCCACGTGAATTCCGAGGTCAAGGCACACGCTCGGTATACTGGTGCGGATGCAGACGGAAATGAGCGCCTAAGCGATTGGTCCAATATGCTGACCCTCAACGAAAAGGTCGATTTCAACGCATCGCAGTGGGCTTTGGCTGAACTTGCCGAGGCGGATGCGCTTGGGCTTATCCCCGACAGTCTTATGGATGCGGATCTTACAAAGCCCATCAACCGCGCGGAGTTTGCCGCTGTCAGCGTCAAGGTTTACGAGGCGCTCTCCGGCGAAAAGACCTCTCCTATTGCGAACAACCCCTTTACCGACACGAATGATACAGAAGTTTTAAAGGCGTACAATATCGGCGTCACAAACGGCATGACCGCGACGACCTTTGCGCCAAAGACGCTTCTCAACCGCGAACAGGCGGCGACGATGCTGACCCGCGTATATAAGAAAGTCGCCATGGAAAACTGGACGTTGGAGACAGACGGCGATTTCAGCGCTCAGTTTAAGTCCATGTTCACATCGCCCTCTCCCTTTGCCGATGACGCGAAGATATCCGGCTGGGCAAAGGACAGCGTGTATTTCATGGCTGCAAACGGCATTATAAACGGCGTCGGCAACAACACTTTCGCCCCGCGTGCGACGACCGATGCGGAAACGGCGCTCGGGTATGCTCAGGCGACCCGCGAACAGGCGATCGCGATCGCGACAAGAATGGTCAAGAACTTAAAGTAAATAAGAGTCTTTTAAACAGCCTTGCGGTTTTATCTGCAAGGCTGTTTTTATTTGGAAAAGGGGCTGTAAAAATAAAATGGCGTGCACATCAAACGCAAAACCGGTGTGCAGGTCTAAACACCGCCTCCATATCACGTCTGATACTTCTTCAAAAAATCTCTCATATACTTGAATATATCGCACACTGATTATATAATTTAATCTGTATATTAATAATGCTGGATGGTCATATTTGATGAATGATTACATAACTCCGTCGCTTTCACGCGACGAGATACTGTCAATGTCGGCGCTGGCGCTGGCGCATATCGGTGACTGTGTCTACGAACTCATGGCGCGCAATCACGCCGCCGTCGGCGGTGCGGGCACGTCGCGCGACATGCACCGTGACACTGTTCTCCTCGTGCGCGCTGAAACGCAGGCCGCGGCCGCACATGCGATCTTTGATCTCCTTTCCGAGGATGAGCGCGGCGTCTTCCTCCGCGGCAGGAACGCCAAGCCCAAAACCGTCCCCAAACACGCCGACAGGGGCGTATACTCCATGTCCACCGCGCTCGAGGCGCTTTTCGGGTGGCTTTATCTCAACGGCCAGAAAGACCGTCTGAACGAGCTTTTTAACACGATCCTTGAGTGCGATCAAACAAAAGGGGGTTGAATATGAAATCTGTTAAGCCGAATATCGGGCGCATCGTCGTCGATTATCTCATCCTGACCCTGGGTGCTCTTATCCAGGCGATCGCGGTCACTGTTTTCATCGTTCCCGCAAAGATCCCTCTCGGCGGGGTATCCGGTATTTCGCAGATATTCAACTTTCTGTTCAAAACGCCTTTAGGCCTCGGCTCGTTTATTTTGAACATACCCCTTTTCCTTCTGGGGTTAAAGTCGATCGGCCGGTCGTTTCTCATAAGGACGATTTATGCCGTCGCCGCCATCGCCGCTTTTATCGA